>Ga0129309_1001639_pt1 | contig 10390 bp, 13 predicted proteins | sample L1105metagenome_FD_94439 | JGI IMG/M metagenome (GOLD analysis project Ga0129309, IMG submission 94439) | Ring-tailed lemur group fecal microbial communities from Wisconsin, USA - L1105 metagenome | ecosystem: Host-associated > Mammals > Digestive system > Large intestine > Fecal | place: USA...
AAGTGTCCAGCGAGAAAGAAATCCGAAAATTTAGACTGCGTGTCGGATAATAGGGCTTGACAAAACAATCCGTATGCAGTATTGTCTATGTTAGAACTCTTATTCAGAGTGGTGGAGGTACATTGTTTTTGTAAAGACACGGCAACCCCCGAGAAGGAAGGTGCCAACCTGAGCGATTTACTCGAACAATAAGAGGATCAGTTATCGGAAGAGATAGGGTCCGCTTATTGTAAAGCGGATCTTTTTTTTGCGCAGCTCGCGGATAGGAATTTGCTGCATGGCAGCCCGCTCGCGCGCGGAGAATCCTGCGAGCAGGATTCTTTTTTATCAGAAAACGTAATTGTTTAATATTTCTAAGGAGGATAAGATTATGGAGAGAAAACTGTTTACGTCCGAGTCCGTTACTGAGGGACATCCGGATAAAATGTGTGATGCGATTTCAGATGCGATACTGGATGCGCTTCTTGCGCAGGACCCGATGAGCCGCGTGGCATGTGAAACGGCTACGACGACCGGCATGGTGCTCGTCATGGGTGAGATTACAACAAAAGCATATGTGGATATCCAGAAGATCGTGCGTGATACGGTGCGCGAGATCGGATATACAAGAGGAAAATACGGTTTTGACGCGGATACCTGCGGCGTGATCACAGCGATCGATGAGCAGTCCGCCGATATCGCCCTTGGCGTGGACAAGGCGCTTGAAGCAAAAGAAAACACCATGACGGACGATGAGATCGAGGCGATCGGAGCGGGCGACCAGGGAATGATGTTCGGATATGCGACAAACGAGACGGAGAGCTATATGCCGTATCCGATCTGGCTGGCGCACAAGCTTGCGAGGAAGCTGACAGAGGTCCGTAAAAACGGCACGCTGACCTATCTGCGTCCGGATGGAAAGACACAGGTTTCCGTAGAATATGATGAGAATGACAAACCGCTGAGACTGGATGCCGTGGTGCTTTCCACGCAGCATGATCCGGAGGTGACACAGGAGCAGATCCACAAGGATATTAAAAAATACGTGTTTGACGAAGTGCTTCCGAAGGAAATGGTGGATGCCGAAACAAAATTCTTTATTAACCCGACAGGACGTTTTGTGATCGGCGGACCGCACGGCGACAGCGGACTGACAGGACGCAAGATCATTGTCGATACCTACGGCGGACTTGCAAGGCACGGCGGCGGAGCCTTTTCCGGAAAGGACTGCACGAAGGTTGACCGCAGCGCGGCGTATGCGGCGAGATATGCGGCAAAGAACATGGTAGCGGCAGGACTTGCCGATAAATGCGAGATCCAGCTTTCTTATGCGATCGGCGTTGCAAAGCCGACTTCCGTGTGGGTGGATACCTTCGGTACAGGAAAGCTTTCAGATGAAAAGATCACGGAGATTCTTCGCGAAAACTTCGATTTCCGTCCGGCAGGCATCATCAAAATGCTTGATCTGAGGAGACCCATTTACAAACAGACGGCTTCTTACGGACATTTCGGACGGGACGATATCGATCTTCCGTGGGAAAAACTGGATAAAGCGGACGAACTGAAAAAATATTTATAAAAAGTTTAGAGAAGAACAGGCTCTTTTGTGGTATAGTAAATATACTATAAAGGAGCTGTTTTTATGAAATTGAAAACAAAGCTGATGATCGCGTTCCTGTCGATGCTGGTGATGCCGATCTTTATGTTTGTGATGATCATGTTTACGGTAGGCAACCGCCAGCTTCGCTATCTGGAAGCTTATGAAGAGTATTCCATGCAGACGGAGGGACTTTCGGAAGCAGAGCTGCATCAGGAAATCGCGGCGTCCGGCGAAAAGGTTCCGTCGGCAAAGGATATGATACCGCAGATACGGATCTTTATGAAAAACATGGCGGTTGCCGCTGTGTTTATCCTTCTTCTGACGGCGCTGTTCCTTACGTTCTGGATCTATACCGGTATTAATATTCCGCTTAACAAACTGCGGAAGGCTACGCATAATATTGCGGAAGGCAATCTGGATTTTACGATAGAAGCTTCCGGCGACGATGAATTCAGCGATCTCTGCCGGGACTTCGAAGAGATGCGCGTGCGCCTGAAGGAATCAACGGCGGAGAAAATGGAGTATGACAGGGAGAGTAAGGAGCTGATCAGCAATATCTCCCATGACCTGAAAACGCCGGTTACGGCGATCAAGGGATATGCGGAAGGGATCATGGACGGAGTGGCGGACACGCCTGAGAAAATGGATCGTTATATACGCACGATCTATAATAAGGCGAACGATATGGACAGGCTGATCAACGAGCTGACATTTTACTCGAAGATAGATACGAACCGCATTCCCTATACCTACAATAAGATCAATGTAGTCGGATATTTCGAGGATTGTGCGGAAGAGGTCGGACTCGATCTGGAATCCAAGAATATCGAGTTCTCTTATGCGAATTATGTGGCGCAGGATGTGGAGATCATTGCGGATGCGGAGCAGCTTAAGAGAGTGATCGACAACATCGTGGGAAATTCCGTAAAGTATATGGATAAATCCAAAGGCCAGATCAACATACGCGTAAAGGATGTAGGAGATTTTATTCAGGTAGAGATAGAGGATAACGGAAAAGGGATCGGAGCGAGAGAGCTCCCCTATATATTTGACCGCTTTTACCGCACGGACGCTTCACGCAATTCGGCGATGGGCGGCAGCGGAATAGGACTTTCCATCGTGAGAAAGATCATAGAAGATCACGGCGGAAAGATATGGGCTACCAGTAAGCTGGGGACGGGAACGGTGATGTATTTTGTTCTCAGAAAAGCAGCCGTAAAATAAAAAAAGGACAACTGTGAACGTACGGAACAGTTGCGAAGTATGGTGTAATGGAGGAGCAACAAATGAGCAGGATTCTGATTATAGAAGATGAAGAAGCGATCGCTGAACTGGAGAAGGATTATCTGGAACTCAGCGGATTTGAAGTGGAGATTGAAAAACGGGGTGACGAGGGCCTTAAATATGCGCTGGAGAAGGACGTTGACCTGGTGATTCTGGATCTGATGCTGCCCGAGGTGGACGGATTTGAGATCTGCCGCCGCATACGCGACAAAAAAGATATCCCGGTGATCATGGTGTCTGCGAAAAAAGACGATATAGACAAGATCCGGGGGCTTGGTCTGGGCGCGGACGATTATATGACAAAGCCTTTCAGTCCCAGTGAGCTTGTCGCCAGGGTAAAGGCGCATCTGGCGCGTTACGAGCGGCTGATCCACACGAATATGAGGGTCAATGATACCGTGGAGATCCGTGGGATCAAGATCGATAAAACCGCACGGCGTGTCTGGATCAACGGCGAAGAAAAGAATTTCACGACGAAGGAGTTCGACCTGCTTACGTTTCTTGCAGAAAATCCCAACCGCGTCTTTACAAAGGAAGAACTGTTCCGTGAGATATGGGATATGGAATCCATCGGGGATATTGCAACCGTGACGGTGCATATCAAAAAGATCCGTGAAAAAGTGGAATTTGATACGGCAAAACCGCAGTATATCGAGACGATATGGGGCGTGGGGTACCGGTTTAAGGTATAACACCGCGCGTAGCTTCCAACAGTAAAATACAGCCCGAAACAGCTTCGCAGGAGAAGCGTTCCTGGCTGTACTTATGTCACAGGATTCCTTTTTCAGCACCCGATAAATTTCTTCAGGCTTTCTTTTGGCTGGAAGCCGACGGTCCTTGAAACCTCTTCGCCGTTTTTGAACAGCAGAAGGGCTGGGATGCTCTGGATATGGTATTTCATGGCGAGATCGATGTTTTCGTCAGTATCTGCATTGTAGAAAGCAACTTTGTCCGCAAGTTCTTCAGAGAGACCTTCAAGAACGGGTTCAAGCATACGGCAGGGGCCGCACCATGAAGCGGAGAAGTCAAGAAGGGCGATTTCTTTTCCTTCCAGTTCTGTAATATCATTATTCTTAATCTTTGTGATCATGTAATGTTTCCTCCTTTTATTTTTCTTTTCTGTCTTGTGCTGCGAGCCATGCGACCGCGGATAAAACGGCGGTATTTCCCTGTCCGGCGGCTCTGATATACTGATAGGGAGTGCCGGTGATATCACCGCAGGCGAAACAGCCGGGAATGTTCGTTTCCATTTTCAGGTTTACAGCCACATGATTTCCGTTCATGGCAAGACCGGGAACGAGCTGATGGGCGGGAACGGTGTCCCGCATGATAAACACGCCGTCTACTTCGAGGAGTGAAGAATCTGTCTGCACGCCCTCAAGCTTTACTGTGCCCAGATCTTCCGGTTCGCATGCCATTGCTTTGACAGCAACCGGATTTTCCTGCATCACATGAACTTTGTCCGAGACCCGCGGCGGATTCTCGTACATAGGAAAATAATAAACCTTTTCGGCGATTTCCGCAAGAAAATCCGCCTCCGGTTCTGTTTCCCGGTTATAACTGATGATGGCAGCGGTCTTGTTTCTGTAAAACTGTGCATCGCAGGTTACGCAGTAGCTGACGCCCCTGCCGAGAAGTTCTTTTTCACCTGCGAGCGCCTTTCCGTGCATGACGCCGCTGGCCAAAATAACGCTTCTGGATTCATACATGGAGGTGCCTGCCTGCAGCGCAAAGTAATCACCCATCGCATAGACAGCGCCGACGCGTTCCTGCGTGACGGGGATATCCATGGACTGCAGATGCTTTTTCAGATTTTCGGCAAGTTCCTGTCCGCTTATGTCGGGAAGGCCGGGATAATTTAAAATCCGGTGCGCTCTGCTTATTTTTTCGCTCAGATCAGCGTTTCCGAAAAGCAGGAGGGATTTACCGCGGATTTTTCCTGTTATAGCGGCGGAAATACCGGCGGGACCCGTGCCGATAATGGCAATATCATATCTCATGTTTTAACCTCCTGTCTTATATAGTATATACAATCAACGTGCTTTTTTATCCTTGCCAAATCCGAGAATGATCGCCTGCACAGGGCAGACTTCGCGGCATTCGCCGCAGCGGATGCACTCTGCGGAGGCGGGATTTTTTACGGGATCAACATCCATTTTGCAGGTTTTTGCACATTTGCCGCAGCCGATACACTTATCTTTATCGACAGTCAGATGATAGACGCTGATTTTATTCAGCAGTCCGTATATTGCGCCGAGCGGACACAGTGCTTTGCAGAAAAAGCGGTAAATGCTCATACAGCCGAGGATGGTTCCAAGCAGGATAACGGCCTTCAGGCTGAAAAGCTTCCCGATCACCTGACGGAGCTCCGGATGTGATGCCAGCAGAGGAAGACCGCCCTCTAAAGTTCCGGCCGGGCAGATGTACTGACAGAAAGCTGGTTTTCCCATTCCCATGTAATTGGTTGCCACGACCGGCAGGATGATCACAAATACGGCCAGTATGATATATTTCAGGTAACGGAGGAAGGCCGGAAGCCTGCGTTTGGGAAAAGGAATCTTATGCAGCAGCTCCTGAATCAGTCCGAAGGGACACCAGAATCCGCAGATCAGACGTCCGAACATCACTCCGATGGCCAGAAGAAATCCGGCCGCGTAAAAGCTGAAATTAAAATTCATGGAGCCGTTGACTGCCTGCAGTGCGCCGATCGGACATGCAAAGCCGGCAGCAGGACAGGAATAACAGTTGAGGCCGGGATTGCAGAACTGCTTCCACTTGCCTTTGTAGATGGCTCCGCTTTTGAAATTTCCCAGATGAATATTCGAAAAACCGAAGGCTGCGATCTGGATCAGCTTCCGTTTTACAGCATTTGTAAGCTTCATATGTATTTACCCCAGTCCGATGCATTCCATGCAGATATTGACTGCCTTATTTAAAACGACAGCCATTTCACCCCGGCTTATGCCAAGCCCCAGAAAAAGTGCGGCGCAAAGAAGCGCAGCGGTCTGTTCGATCCGTTTTTTCTGTTCAGGCATTCGCATTTTCAGACTCCGTTTCAGTGGAAGCATCCGCATTTTCGGATTCCGCTTCAGAGGAGGCTTCTGCACTTTCAGATCCTGCGTCAGAGGAAGCCTCTGCCGGGAACTGCTGCGCATACTCTTCAAGCCGTTCTCTGTATTCGTCCGTACTGGCTCCAAGAATAGTATTTCCGAGGATATTGCCGTCCTTATCTACAAACAGAGTAGTGGGGACAGCCGTCACCTGATAAAGAAATTCTGTCAGGTCTTCACTTACAAGGAGTTGTGTAAAGGATGCTCCGGATTTTTCAAGGATCTGCTGCGCAAGAGCAAAAGTATCGTCAGATTCTTCTGCAACATCAATGATGATGCCGATCATCTGCTGGTTTTCCGGCATTGCTTTTGCTATTTCGCCAAGCTCGGGCATCTCGCTTATGCAGGGAGAGCAGAAGGTTCCCCAGATATTGACCATAGTGACGTCCTTTTCGGAAAAGATATCCTGTGTTACCTCATTTCCTTCCATGTCTGTAGTCGTAAAATCCGGTATTTCCAGTTTGGCAAAAGAAGAAAGATCGGGAACTGCCACTGCGGATGCCGGAACGGCTGCAGCGGCGGCCATGGCTGCGGTCAGCAAAATGGCGGATAATTTTTTATAATGTTTCATAGCTATACCTCGTTTCTTAAAGATTTTGCATGCAGGATTAGACGGGCAAAAGAGCGACCAACCGCAAGCGGGTGCCGCAGTTTTGCCGTCTAATCCTGCGCATGGAGAGCGACGAGCGCAGGCTCAAAACCAGAGGTTTTTCGCTGTTCGTTGCACTCACATAGGCTTAGCCGGACAAAAGAGCGACCAACCGCAAGCGGCGTCGCAGTTTTGCCGTCTAATCCTGCGCTCGTCGCTTATACGTTCATTACATCATTATATGGAAAATATGTCAACCTGATATCATGTGAATTTTTTGTGATTGCGACAGCCATGCAGAATAGCTGGAAAAGCGATATCACTTTTTATTATTTTGGGTTTGATTCTGGTTGCCTTTTTTGCGATACCGCTTATGGTCGGTAAGCCGTGGTTTATCGGACTGGTGCCATTGATAGCATTTATAGAATATGGTTATCAGAATAACAAGATGATGGTTTATGTCGAAAATTGTCTTTATGAGTAAGCGCTCGAAATTGTTCTTTCGAAGTATCGTTTGTTTGGATTTTTATGCCGTCTAAAGGGGATGTAAAAGAATTTTGACTTGATTTTTATACAATGTAAATGCTGTTTGATAGAAATATGAACATAGATTTTGTATCATGAGTATGCTTTCGATGGAAGCTTTGGAGGAGAGTACAAACACGGTTAAAGCCAGGCGAAGATTAGAGAAAATAATATTATTTTCGGTATATTTTCTCGTTTGGACCGTTGCCATGGTGGTTTTCTGGAATGTAAACGGACCTGCAGTCTACGGATATGATGTTGTTTTCAGGTGGATATTGTTGCCGTTCGTATTATTGACTGTTACGATATTTATCGCCAAAAACAATTATTGGGGAAAGGGAAACTGGTTGGCTGTTCCGGTCGCAGCAATAACTTACCTTACAGTTCCATATGCAAGCTTTATCGAAGAATCAGCGACTGCAACGTACACGTTTCGTTTTCCGAATTTCGGATATATGCTAATCGGTATCATTATCGCGGTATGTGGTATCAGTATTGGTTCTTTTTGGAACAGAAAATAAGAGTGAAGCAAGCATGAAAAGCATGACCTTTTGACGCTTGTATCATTTTTTGGTTTTTGGCCGGAATAAATTCCGAAAGTCCGTCAATACTCAGGTTATATTCTTGTTGACGGAGAGAATGCCATGCGCTTAAAATTGCAGAAATTTTTGAGATGGGTTTTGATTTTTGGAGGATGTTTTGCATATATTTTGCTGTTCCCGCAGATTACGTATAAGGATTGCGTTCATCCGGTGTGTCCCGAAGAAAAAACGGTCGGGGAAGAAGCGGAGGAAGAACACGCCGGGGATGTGCAGCTTGAAGCGGAAGATTACATCAGGCTGTTTGATTTTTCCAGGAGTGATTTTAAGATAGCGTGGGGGTTTCTGCGGGAATAGAACTCTCTCCCCCGGAGGGGTTACTATAGCTGACGCATTTTCATCCTTTACTCATCACGATCGCAATGATCAATGAAATTACGGCGAAGCCCACAATCGTGCCAATCCATTTTACTATTTTCATTTTTGGGGGAATATATGGTTTTAAATCTTCAGTATCAGGTATATTCCATGCCCTGGTATGTTCCACCCAATACCAATCGATAAAGAACCGGTCAAACAATCCCATGATATATAAAATAGTCAGGCTTTGAATAAAAATCTCACCCAACTCTTTTGCGCCATTTATGGAACAAACCATTAGCGGAACCAAAGTAAAGCAGGGTAAATATAAAACGATGACAGATAGGATGGTTTGTTTTCTTATTTGCTCTTTCGTAGTATAACCCAGCTCGATCGCTCTGTTTTGAACGTCTTTTTCATAAAATACAGTAAATTTTTCCGGCCCGTTTGCTATGCCGATAACACAAAATATCAAAAGAATAAAGCATAATGTGATGCCTTCTATTAAAATTAACATAAGCGGTTCTCCCTGAAAATTTCAATATATTTCTTAGTTTAGTTTCCCGATAAATCCGGAAGGCGCCGTTCACACAACCCATTTCAAAGTTATCGGAAATATCTCTATGACAAAGTGGTTATCTTCAACAACTGCCGGTGGATGATATTCAGCAATGTCTATATTTACATCAGATATTACTGCTTTCTTAAAATGCTTTATATCTCCAAAGGCGATATATTGAGCAGAAATATATTCAATGTTTTGCTTTGCATCAGGCTCTAACGGCATCGTTTCAAATGGTTTTTCAATGTCAATCCCCATATTCGCTAAATACTTTGACACGAGAGGATATGATTTCCGGATCTCTTTCACATAATTCTTACAATAGGCACACTGACATAAATCGGTTGGCATTAAATGCTCATAGTATTTTTGATTTTTTTCAATATTCATTCTTTCACCTGCAATGCTAATACATATATGTATTTTTATATGAAACCGGCTGAAACACGGCTGTTCCACTTTAAATATAACATATCAGATTTTCGCTTTCAATATAGTTCATATGCCGCTGCATGGCGATAAAAGGCCGAGGAATTTTTTTGAGTGTGCCAACTTGTTTACTTTAAAGGGAAAATAGATAGAAAATCGCCTGAAAGAATGATATACTAAGAATATACTGGGAGGCAGACATATGGCAGGGAAAAACATTATTTATCATGGCAGTAATGCCATTGTACAATGCCCAAAGATACCAAATAGCTTTTTGTACGGAAGAGGCATTGGAAACGCTGCATTATGAAGGAAGTGAGGAATTATGAAGAACATATATTTTTCAGATGAAGATATAACGAAAGATGATGTATATTTTATCTGTTATATGATCGAACGGGTGGCGAGAAGGCTCCATCAGCGAAACAGTTATGTGGTAAACCGGATCGGCAGAGAGAATCTGGAGCATTTAATCAGTGTAGCAAATGTTCTGCATGCAGAAAATCCTCTGGCAGTAGAGGATGACTGGATTAAGGAATACAGACTTACAGAAGGAGACTTTGATGTTGCAGCGGTAGATCCGGAACTGGTTACAAGAATTCCGGGAGCTATACAGATGGGAAAAGTATACCAGAGACTGATATTTGATACGCTGCAGCCCGGCGAATCAGAGGTGGAAGCGATTATCCGGGTATACAATCATGAAATCTGTGATGTGATTGATAATTATAATTGCAGCGCTTATTATGAGCCGTCTTATGTGATTGCCAGAGCATATCAAAATGGCGGTTTTTAATTATATATGGAAATAAATGAAGGGAAGGATTGTAAGCTGGTATGAATAGCGAAAATTATTTGAGAGGAATGCTGATGATCATCCTGTCGGCATTTTTCTTTGCGTGTATGAATGTATGTGTACGTTTATCGGGGGATCTGCCCTTTGTACAGAAGAGCTTTTTCAGGAACCTTGTGGCAGCGGTCTTTGCGGCGGCAGTAATTTACAAAAACCATTCGCCGTTAAAGGTGGGAAAAGAATGCCGGATTCCTCTTGCAATGAGATGTATTTTTGGAACAATGGGGATTCTCTGTAATTTTTATGCGGTGGATCATCTTATGGTGGCGGATGCTTCTATACTGAATAAGCTGTCACCGTTTTTTGCCATACTGTTTTCATTTTTGCTGCTGAAAGAAAAGATCACCCGTTTTCAGGCCGGGTGTGTGGCTCTGGCGTTTGTGGGCTGCCTGTTTATCGTTAAGCCAAGTTTCCAGAATACGGCGCTGGTTCCGGCGCTGATCGGAGTATGCGGCGGACTTGGGGCCGGTATTGCCTACACCATGGTACGGCAGTTGGGTAATCACGGACTGAAGGGCCCGGTGATCGTTTTCTATTTTTCCCTGTTTTCCTGTCTGATC
>Ga0129309_1001643_pt1 | contig 10342 bp, 10 predicted proteins | sample L1105metagenome_FD_94439 | JGI IMG/M metagenome (GOLD analysis project Ga0129309, IMG submission 94439) | Ring-tailed lemur group fecal microbial communities from Wisconsin, USA - L1105 metagenome | ecosystem: Host-associated > Mammals > Digestive system > Large intestine > Fecal | place: USA...
ATTTTTTAAATTTTCATATTGTAAATTTTGTATTATTAACTGTTTATTTTGAAATTCTAATTCATAGTTTTTAGCAAATTCTTGAATTGTTTTGGTAATAATATAATAAATAAGCAGCGAACTACTATTAATAATAATCGCAAAAAGAGTATATTTTATTTGTAGTGCAGATTTAATACCAGACACATTATTAAAATAAGCAATATAAAACCAAAACAAATAAAATACTCCCGGTATCAGCCATAAATACCACCAAATGTTATTTTGAACCTGCAAATCTATAGCTTCTTTAAAGTACTTTTTTATAAATAAGAAAAAAATTGGTAAAAAGATCAATTGTACAATAACTGTTGTTAATGAAAAACTCCAACGATTATACTGTAATGCAAGTGCAGGGAAAAAATATCCTTCTAAGCATTTCGCAGAAAAAACAACTTGATTAGCTAAATTTGATATAACAATTAAAACAAATAACAGTTTTCCAACATGATCTTTAATAGCTATAAAGAAAAATAAAGCAAAGATTATTGTATTAAAAAATGATACAGGAGCATTGTTTGTTGAAAACAGTGTTGCCCAAATACATATAATGATTTCAAAAATCAACAAACTGATAAATAAAATTATGTTTGTTTTCCTAGAAAAACGAAATTTATCTGAAAAAGGATATAATGCAAGGAAAAAATAAGGTAAAAAATTAATAAGTGAATATAGACAACTTTCAAAAACTCTCAATGAAAATATCATTAATAATCACCATCTCTTACTTTTTGTATAAGATACTCATAATATATTTGTTTGATTTTAGTATAATTTCTACGACTAATAGGGATATGTTGTCCATTATCCATAACAAAAAATGTATCTGCTAATTGTACAACATGAGTAAGATTTGCGATCATACCTCTTGTACATAAAATAAAATTTGAATATGATAAAAGTATTCCTTCTAGTTCTTTTTGCGTACAACGTATTTTGAGTGGTGTATCTAAAGTATTGTGAATTGTTGCATAATGACCATAGAAAGATGAATATATTATGGTGTCAATCGGTATTTCTTTATGATTTGGCAAAGTGATGATAGATTTTTTATTTGGTTTATGAAGTTGAAATTTCATAATAGCTTGAGATAAATCTTTTTCTTGAAAAGGCTTTAGTAAATAATAACTAGCGTTAACAACGTAACTTTCACTTGCAAAATCATTACTTACAGAAATAAAAATAAGTTTTGTATCTAAATCTATTGTCCTTATCTTTTCAGCTACAGCAATACCATTCATTTTTTCCATACAAATATCTAAAAAAATAAGATCATATTTATTTTTCTTAAAATTCTTTAAAAATTCTTCTCCACTTTTAAATATATCAATACTATCTATAACAATCTTATTTTTTTGAAAACAAGATTTGATACATTCTAATAACTCATCTATATCTTTTTGTAAATCATCTACAATTGCAACTTTCATATTTTACCCCCCCCTCTCTACGCTTTATTATATCATATTTTTATATGATAAAGGTAAAACAAACATCTCAGCTATTCATTCCAATTATTTTTTGATGTCAAAATAAAATCTTCAAAATCATAGTTTTCTTTTAATCTTGAATCATTCACTTTTTTAAAAGACTAATAAAATGCCTATTATTTTTTACTAATTAGTAAAATCATTATTTAAATATTAATCTCATAAATAAAAACATGAATAATACAACCAGAATTAAAATTCGTGATTAAAACTGCTATTATGTTGATATGAAGTTGCAACGTGCAGTTATAAAAGCACTTTTATTAAGAGCATAATTTCTTTTTCATTAGCAACATATAATAACCTTTATTTGTACTATTTTCATTCTGTGAATTTTACAGTTATTATTTTTATTTACAGCATTTTTTAGCAATTAAAAAAATTTACTATAAAATAAATATATTGCTATATTGTGTTGATGAAATCGACATATCATTAATCCTCATAAGATTCATTATAATAAAATTAATGGATAAAATAATATCTTTGTTTCAATTTACATCATTTCTAGAAATTAGTACTTTGAATATATTAAAAATTGAATAATTTTTACCTGATATGACATAATATAAGATAAAATAATTTCTAAAAATAACTTATTTAAAAATATTTTAGAAAACTTTTTTTCAATACTTCTCGCCATTATTTTTTTCATATTTTCTATTGATATAATGCCATTATACGAAAGAGAAATTTCATAATAATGACTTTTATGTTTTTCTCTCATTTGTATATTAGGAGGAAAAGAAAATGAGAATTTTATTAGTATGTAATGCTGGTATGTCCACAAGTATGCTAGTATCAAGAATGGAAAAAGCTGCTAAGAAAAAGGGAATTGAAGTAACAATTGCTGCAGTTCCACTAACAAAAGCAGAAACAGAAATGAATGAATGGGATATTGTTATGCTTGGTCCACAAGTTAGACATTGTTTGAAACAATTACAAAAAAGTTCTACTAAAACACCGATTGAAATTATAGATATGCGAGATTATGGTTTGATGAATGGTGAAAAGGTTTTAGAAAAAGCTATTCAGATTATTGATCAAAAATAAAAATATTTGGAGGATAACATGAAAAAAAGAATTTTAAATGAAAAACTAGCTGCTATTGTTGCCAATCTTAGACACGGTGAAATGTTATTTATTGCTGATGCTGGAAGTGGTACATCATCAAAGGCGATTTATCCTTTGGATGCAAGTGTAGAATATGTGAATCTAGGGGTTGTTACTGGCTCTCCAAGTTTTCAAGATGTTGTAACAACTCTTATAGAATGTGGTGATTTTGAAGGTGCTATTGTAACTGAAGATATGATTGAATTGAATCAAAAAGATTATCAAATCGTTGAAAAAAGCTTTGATAAAGAAAATATTCATATTATGCATTATATTCCAGAATATTATCAAATGCGAGATAGGTGTAAAGCAGTTATTCAAACAGGAGATTATGGTATTCATGCTCAAGCAATTTTAATTGCAGGCTATCCAAGTGCTAATATTCCTATGGAATGGTTAAAAGAGGGGTTAAAAAAAGATGATAAGTGAAAAAGAAAAAATGAAAGCAGGTCTATGGTATGATGCCAATAATGATCAAGATTTGATTAATGCAAGAATAAATGCACAAGATTTATGTTTTGAATTAAATCAGCTTAAACCAAGTATGGAAAAGGAAAGAAGAAAAATCATTCATCAACTTCTTGGCTACTATCCAACAGATTTAGTTTTACTCAGTCCTTTTACTTGTGATTATGGTTCAAATATTCATATAGGACAGAATGTATTTATAAATGTCAATAACTACTTCATGGATGGTGCTGATATTACAATCGGAGATCATGTTTTTATTGGGCCATTTTGTGGTTTTTATACAGCAAATCATCCTTTAGATTACGAAAAAAGAAATAAAGGATTAGAAATGGCATTACCTATCACAATTGGAAACAATGTCTGGATTGGTGCTAATGTTTCTATTATGCCGGGTGTTACTATAGGTGATGGCTGTGTCATAGCTGCTGGCAGTATTGTTACTAAAGACATAAAAGCAAACTCTTTAGTTGCTGGTGTTCCTGCTCATATTATTAAAAAAATCATACAATAATGAGGTATAGGTATGGATGAGTTCTTACAAGATATAAATACATTATTCTTTAAAAAATGGATATGTATTCAAGAAGATGAAAGCTATCAAGTCTATTTAAATAAAGAAAATCAAGATATTATTTATATAGAAACAGAATATGGATTAGGTGAAGTGACTTTTAACTCATTAAATATCATTGAATTAAAAGTCACTAATAAAATTACTGATGAAATCGATTTTTATCTTCATTTTCAAATGAAAACAATAAAACACGCATTAGAACTGTTCAATGAAATGATAAAAAGTATTATACATTTATCAAACAAACCAGTTACCAAAGTTTTACTAAGCTGTACAGGAGGATTAACAACTAGTTTTTTTGCTCAAAGAATCAATGAAGTGATCCAATTATTAGGATTAGATTTAAAAGTTGATGCTATCGGTTATCATCAATTATTTCAAGTAGGAAATCAATATGACATTATCTTATTAGCACCACAAATTTCATATTTGTATGCAAAAGTTCATGATATTCTTAAAGATCAAATTATTTTAAATATACCTCCACAAGTTTTTGCGAAATATGATGTTGGAAAAATCATTTCCTTAATAAAAGAAACGAAAGAAACTAAAAAGAAAGCGGAAAATTTTCATTCTCATGAACTACCATTTCATCTTGATATTAGTGATAAAAGACAAATTTTATGTTTAACTATTTTTAAAAATAAGGAACGTGTTCATCTTACTTATCGCTTATATCAAAAAGGACAAATTCTTGCCGATAATGAAATTATTAAATACAACATATCTATTCAAGACATATATGATGTTTTAGATACTGTTTTGTTGCAATATCCTGATATATCTATAATTGGTATGTCAATTCCCGGAATCATTCATAATGGTTTTCTTTCATCTTCATATATTAAAGATGTCAAAGACAACGAGATAGAAAATGCTTTTTCAAATAGATATATACAAAAAATAATAATTTCTAATGATGTAAACGCTGCTGCAGTTGGATATTATGTGTCACAAAAACAATTTCATACATTAATGTTTTTGTTTCAACCTATTTCTATAGGGGCAGGTGCAGGAATTATCGTTGATGGCAAACTTCTAAATGGGAATCATCATTTTGCAGGGGAAGTCGCATATTTACCACTTGGATTATCACAAGATAAATCAGAACTTAATCATACTCCTGAAGGAACATTGGAACTAGTTTCTAAAACTATTCTATCTACAATGTGTATAATTGATCCGCAAGCTATTATATTATTTAGTGATTTAATAACGAATATAGATGAATTAAAAACAGAAATTGAAAAAAATGTACCAAAAACATTTATTCCTGCAATAGTTAAGGTTGATAGTGTATTAGAATATATTCTTTTAGGACAAATGATTTTATGTACCCAAATTAAAAATGATAAATAGTATATTTAAATATGAGTAAGTATTAATATTAATTATCTTAACTGTATTAAAACCCATAAAAATAATTTAAAAAAATGTTTTCAAATAACAATTAAATAGATATGATATGTATTCAAACACATACAATTTCCACATTTTCTTTATTATAAAAGCCAACATATGTTGGCTTTTAATCAATATAATGATTAATTTTATGATTTAGATTTTTTTCATAATCTCTGTTAAAAAAACAGGCATATATGCAATCTAATAAATACTGTAGAGATATTCGTGATGAAAATGATGCGATTTTTTCTTCTGAATCTTCATATGAAGAAAAATAAAGATGATAATCTACATACTTAGCAAGAGGAATTTGAACAGTTGAAGAAATAAGCACCATTGTTACATTCTTTTCTTTTAATGTTTTCACAATTTCTTCAAGATAAGGTGTTTTCCCAGCATAACTAACAATCAAAACAACATCACCTTTTTGACATGATTGAGCTGTCCAATGTTGATAAAAACGCTCTTTAATCACTTCAACTCTTACACCTATTTCTAACATATTCTGTTGGAAACTTTCTGCCATAAAATAATTTCCAATTGAAGGAAAAACAAGAATATGATGTGCATTGTATAAAGTTTGAATTACTTTTAAGAAAACATCTAAATCTATTAAATTAAAAGTTGATTTCAAAGTTTGATCATACAAAGAAAGCATTTTTGACATAATTTGATGATGTGTATTTAATTTATGGAACGGATAATTATAATCAACATTATGATCTTCTTGTTTTCTATTTTCTAACTGCAATGAAATTTGAACTTTCAACTGATTAAGACCAGAAAGTCCTAATTTTTCAATAACACGATAAATAGTAGATGAAGATACATAACTTTTTTTGACAAGCTGTTGAAGATCTAATATTAAAATATCATGGGGATGATCAACTATGTAATTAGCAAAGATTTTTTCCCCTTCTGTAAAATTATCGATTTGTTTGATTTTAGTAAAAATATTCATGTTATCACGCCCTGCTTAATTAATTGTTCTAGTAAATATTTTCATACTATAATATTGTTAATCATAACAAAACATATTTAAAATTTCAACGAAAGAACTGATATATGTTTTTAATTTAATTTGTTTTTATAATTATATAATATAATTGAGGTTTCGTTAATGAAATCAAATATTTTTTCTTTTAAAATCTTTTTAATCTATGATAACATTTGTCCTTATATCAACTATCTTTTGTTCAAAGTTAAAACAATATTTACTCTCTAATATAATGTTTTTATTTTATTCTACGCTTAACTATATTCAATAGATTTATTATTGTTATACTCAATACTAATAACTTTAAATCCCTACGTCATTAATATTGAATATAAATATTTCTATAATAAAATCACTTCTTTTACACAACAAATAAGACAACTGCCGTATAAACAATCAATGTAACTATTATATAAATAGAAACAAATGCACTTGTAAAAGCAGAATCTTCATCATTTTTATATAGTGGTGTAATCACTGGCATTAATCCAAATCCTGTTGGCGACATAAAATAAATAATTGGTGCTATCATAAATGTTTTATCTGCCATATAGTTTGGAAAGAACACAAAGAAACCTAAAATAACGAATGTAAAGTAAATAGTTTTTATTGCTAAAAGTTTCAAAATTGGAGTTAATGTTTTTTTATCGATATTTAAATCATATCCTAAAATAAACAGAATCATTGATACAATTGGTGTTGTAGCCTGTGAAATTGTCATTGTAATCATAGTCCCAAAATCAGAAGCTAATAACATTCTATAAATTCCAGAAAAATTGAGTATTAATCCTAAAAGTACTGCTATAACAAATGAATTAGAAAAAATATTTTTAATAAGTTCTTTTGCTGATGTTCCCTGATTTATTTGTTTTGCAACTAATATAGGAATAACGATAAAGCATATTGCAGTTCCTGCTATATCAAAAATTACTGTATTACTTGATGTTCCTACAATTGATAAATACAAGGGTAATGCAACATTTCCACCTTCACATACTGTTAATAGATATGGTGAAAAATGTGCATATTTTTTAGCGTATCTTGGTACTAAATATTTTCCTATTATTAATGCCATAATATAAATAATGAATACATAACTTATTATATAAATATGTTCAAATTCTATAGATGCTGTAGCTAATAAATTAAATATTAATATTGGAAATAAAATATTAAAGATGATTGCATTAGCTCCTTCTTTTTGTTCAGATGTAATCCATCCTTTTAATCTTGATATAAAACCTAGTGCTAACATGAAAAACACTGGAAATAAAGTTGTGAGTGCTGTCATATTTTTCTCCTTTCTTTCAACCTGCATTTATTATAAAAAAGGGAATTTATTTAAAAAAGACTTCATAAAATTTTTAGAAAAACTTTCACAAAAAATACTTGAAAAAATTTTGATTTTTAGAAAACTTTTTTAAATATAGAAAAATATGAGCAATCAATTTTTATCACTATATATGTGTATGGTTGAATGAAAACCAGCTATCTAATTCTATCGCTTTATTTGTTATTTTAAATATAAGATATTTTTGCTAATTTTGTTTTTAGGATAGATTATTGTTATATTTTGGAGTATAAAAATTTGCAAAGAGCAAATGTTTTTTGAAGATATTGACAGTTATATTTTCCATACTATAAAAGGATAGACAAACTATCCTTTTACTTTTCTTTTATGATTGAATTATCTATTTTTCTTTGTTCTGTTTCCTCTGATAAAGTGATTTTATAATTATAATGTTGTTGATATGAAGTTTTAAAATAACAAGCATATAAAATATCTAAGATTAAAGATATGGACTCTAATGATGAAAAAGCTGCAATTTTTGAATAAGATTTTTCTCTTGTTGTTAAATGTAACGTCACATCAGATAATCTTGATAAATCGTTTTCACCAATGCTGGTAATCGCAATTATTGGAACATGATTTTCTTTTAGTATTTTTACAGTTTTTATAAGTTCTCCTGATGCACCAGAATAAGAGATGCAAATTGCACAATCTTTAGAAGTTGTCATTTTTGCTTCTTGATACATTGTATTGCTTATACTATATGTTTCTGATTTTTTTCCTATATGTCTTATTTTAAAATTAAATTCTTCTGATAAAAAACATAAATTTGAAATAGCAAAAATCTTAATAGTATCACTTTTTTCCATCATACGAATTGCCTGTTGTAACGAATCATGTCGAATTAATGATAAAGTATCATTTAGACTTTCCTGTTTGAGTTGTGTAATCTTGTTAGCAATATTCATAATCGAATCCATTTCATGGAATGGTGTGTTTGCATCAATATTTTTAAAATTCTTTTTTAAATATTCAACTTCTTCTATAAAAGCATTTTTAAATTGTACATACCCTTTAAAATCCAATTTCTTTGCTATTCTTACTAATATTGAGGGTGATGTATATGTTACTTTTGCAATCATTGTTGTTGAATATTCTTTAATCAATTCCTGTTTGTTTAATATGAAATCAACAACTTCTTTTTCACTTGATGTCCACTTTGTTTCTTTCATTCTTTCTTGCAATAACATTTTTATCTCCTTCAAATAAAATCCTAGTTTATGAATAATTAATTAAATAATTTGCTTTTATACAACAAAGTTTAACTGAGCGTTGTTAAATTATTTTATATAATATTATCTTCTATTTTATTTGTATCTTATCATTTTTTCTTCTATTACTATTAATTTATAATGAAATAGTTTATATTTTTTATTTAAATATTTTATATAAAATAATACATTTCTTCAATATTGTTTTTAGTAAAAAATATATTTCTTCTATTTTCCTTCTAAATTATCCATCTTCTATATTTTGATACTATGACAATATGATATATGTGATAGACTATACAATTCTTTTACGTTATTATTCACTTGAATCTTCCTCTCTGTATATTTTTTTGTTGCAGTTGACAGCCGCAACTCTATTATACACCGAGGATTTTTCATTATCTCTTTGCTAAAGCTTATTGGGACTCCCAGAATATCTGAGGGTTTATTGTAGACAATAAATAGGTACTAACCTAGCAGCTAGTACCTATATGTTCATTTCTAGTATATAAGCCAACTATTTTCATATTTTTTTAAATATGTTTAGTTAAATACACGTTTCACATTTATTAATGCAACACCACTTTCAAGTCCTAATAATATACATAACATAATATAATCATTATCACCTGTTTGAACAATGGTAGATAACATTTCATCATACATGGCTATCTACTATACAACTTTACCATTATTATTGATACTTTATGCATACAGCTACAATCCTTTTGAAAAAGGACAATCAAATGACAAACAACGCAGAAAAAATGTCTTAATGTAGTATAAAGACTACAAATTCACAATAGAAGATATACTGCAATACTGTAAAATCCCTATAATGGTATTTTTAGCTAATGCATCCAAGTTCTTAAACAAAAAACTCATAAATTTACAGCTATTATTTTTATTTATAACATTTTTAATACCAAAATAGTACCAATTATGAATATCTGGTTTTTAGACAATAAAATTGGAATAAGACCGATTTGGACCGATTTGGACCGATTTGGACCGATTTATTTCTAAAAAACTATCATTTTATATAACTTTAACTCTTATTCAATTTGTATATTGTAGCTCTGCCCTTCCCTTCCATTACTATTAATCCTGATTCTCTCATTTTTCTTGTAAAAGTCGTGGCTTGTTTTTTTGTACATCTACATAGTTCTCTAATCGTCTCATTATTGATACTATCATAAATTGATAAATATTCCAAAATCAAATCCTTAGACTTTAAATATGTAACAGTTTTATCTTGAGTATACTGAACATCCGACTTTACTTTATGGTAAGAACTTGGTGTCATCATATAAACTCGTCCAGATAATTCTATTAATCCATATTTTTCCAAATTAACGAATGAATGCTTAACCTCACTCAATGATTGTTGTGTCAAAGCTTTTGCATCTGATAAATTTATTGTTTTATTTTCGAATAAATATCTCAATATCATTAATTCTGATAATGAAAAAGCAATCATATCTTTATCTTGAGTTTCTGTTATAAATCTCACAAATCCTTCATCTTCTAGTACACTATATAAAGTTAAACGTATAGCGTCATTAAAAACAGTATATTCGGGATATGGTTTACCCATAGATACCATTTCCTTAAACATAATGTCTATCCCTTGACCAGATCTTTGTACATATCTCAATCTTTGTAATGTTTCTGCAATCAATTTATTTCTTG
>Ga0129309_1001644_pt1 | contig 10339 bp, 8 predicted proteins | sample L1105metagenome_FD_94439 | JGI IMG/M metagenome (GOLD analysis project Ga0129309, IMG submission 94439) | Ring-tailed lemur group fecal microbial communities from Wisconsin, USA - L1105 metagenome | ecosystem: Host-associated > Mammals > Digestive system > Large intestine > Fecal | place: USA...
GAAGACGACGAGGTAGATAGGATGGAGGTGGAAGTGCAGCAATGCATGGAGCTGACCATTACTAATCGGTCGAGGTCTTGACCGGAATGGCTGTGAGAGATCAAAAGAAAGGTTTGGATGGGAACGTTATCATCTGTATGTAGTTTTTGAGGTACATAATTTAATAAAATGGTAAGATTAAAAGGCTTGCTTTTAATCTTATTCTGTTATAGGGGTATAGTTCAGTTGGTAGAATATCGGTCTCCAAAACCGCAGGTCGTGGGTTCAAGTCCTACTGCCCCTGTTATAAAAGCTAAGAAACAAGCCGTTTCTTAGCTTTTTTGTGTTGTATAGGAAATTTTGTTAAATTTCCTATACAACAGAAGATGTGTCACAAATAATGTTACAGGAGAATAAATTACATGACTCAAAATAGAAAGAAGATACTGGTATGGCTATTACCAATTTCTGTGGCCATTGCTATTTTTTATTTTTCTTCACAGCCATCAGACGAATCTTCGCAATTATCGAATAGTGTGATTAAAATAATTTTGGATTTCATCAATCGATTGAATCTGCAAATTGATATTGAGCATTGGATGGAAATCCTTTCATTGCCAATTCGAAAACTGGCTCATATGACAGAATACGCGGTGTTTTTTATCGCATTATTGATCGCATTTTCTGTGAATGAAATAAAAAATCGGCTCAGACCGATTTTGTCGATGATGATTGTTTTTTTGTATGCCTGCACAGATGAATTTCATCAGACATTTGTTCCCGGAAGATATGGTTGTTTTACGGATGTTTTGATCGATTGTACCATTGCCGGGATTTTTACAATATTATTCATGATAAATTCGACGAGTAAAAAATAATTTTTAATAAAGAGGAGGAAAAAAGATGCACAAAATTGGTTTTATTGGTGTGGGGATCATGGGCAAATCCATGGTAAGAAATTTAATGAAAGCAGGATATGAACTACACATATTCGCACGTACAAGAGCAAAAGTGGAAGATGTTATTTCAGAAGGTGCGATTTTCCATGATATGATTCAGGATTGTGTGAAGGGCTGTGATGCGGTTATTACAATGGTCGGATTTCCGAAAGATGTCGAAGAAGTATATTATGATGAACTTGGCATTTTAAACAGTGCCGAAAAAGGCACCTATTTGATCGACATGACGACGACCAGCCCAATGATCGCGGAAGAGCTGTTCGAAAAAGGTATGGAAAAAGGATTTCATATTTTGGATGCACCGGTTACCGGCGGCGATACAGGTGCAAAAGAAGGAACTCTATCGATTCTTGTTGGTGGAGATAAAAATGATTACGAGACGTGTAAGCCGTTATTTGAAGCTATGGGAAGCAATCTTAATTATATGGGGAAAGCGGGCAATGGTCAGCATGCGAAAATGGCGAACCAGATTTTGATTGCAGGTGCTTTGTCAGGTGTGTGTGAAGCAATTACCTATGCGAAAGCGAAGGAACTGGATCTGGAAACGCTGTTAAAGGCTGTATCGACAGGAGCGGCAGGAAGCAGACAGCTCGATACGTTCGGGCCTAAGATTTTAGAAGGCGATTATAATCCCGGATTTTTCCTGAAACATTTTGTGAAAGATATGCAATTGGCATTGATTGAAGCAAATCGCAGTGACCTGAATCTGGAAATGCTGAGCCTGGTATTGTCAAATTATCAGATTCTGGAAGCGCAGGGATATGGAGAATTAGGAACACAGGCGTTAATGAAATTTTATGAGGAAGAATGATAAAATTTAAATTTCATCTGTGGATATAGATTGCGGCAGATGAAAAATTTGTTCAAACTTATCTCAATACGAAAAAGTGGCCGGGAGGGAAGACCCGGCCGAGAGAAAATAATGAAAAAGTTAATAGCTTTAACAATGCTACGTATTTATCATATCAGCAATTTGTGAACAAAGTATGTTCAATATTTGAAAAAAATATAAAAAGAATTAAATAAGATATTCTACTTTGCCATTTTCAATATGGTAGACGGCACCGATGACACGGAGCCCTTCGTCTTCTTCCATATGACGGATATCAATATTTTCTTCAATCAACGATACACTGCGATTGATATTCAGACAACATGCTTTATAATCATCTGTTTCATTTCCAATCGCAAGTCCGATCTCATCTGTGATAAACTTAATATAGCCGTCCGGATCATGGTGGATCGCTGCATGGACGGCACCGCAGAAAGTATGGCCGAGGACCAGAACAAGGCGGCATCCAAGATGCTCAGCTGCGTATTCGATGCTGCCGAGCTGATGGTCATCGATGACATTTCCGGCAACGCGAATTACGAATAGATCGCCGATTCCCGCAGAAAAAATGCTTTCCGGAATTACTCTGGAATCGGAGCAGGTAATGATGATCGCATACGGATGCTGCCCGAATTCTTTCGTCTTTAAACGGAGCATAGGGGAAATATCGCTGATCGGTGTTTGTGCATTCAAGTAAAGTTCATTCCCTTTTTTTAATTTATTGAGTGCTTCATCGGCACTGATATTTTGTATCATAATCATTCCTCCTGGAAATATCTTCAAAAATAAAGCGGAGATCGAAGTCTCCGCTTTTCTTTCTCTGAATTAAGCTCTGTGCATGGAGAAGTTTAATTCTTCGCCAACATGCTTTTTGATGCTGTCTTCAATCGTGATATCTTCTGTCTTGCTCAGGCAGTCCTGACGATCTTTCTTGAACATCGGGATTGGTTTTCTTGCACTTGGTCCTGCAATACATCCTCCAGGGCAAGCCATACCTTCGATAAAGTCGGCTTTCAGTCTTCCGGCTTTCATCATCATCAGTGCTTTCTTGCATTCAGCAGCGCCGTTGCATACTTCAACTTTGATATCTGTGGATTCGCCGGTCTCAGTTAAGGACTGAACAACTGCATCAGTAACGCCATGGCTGTGAGCAAAGTGCTTACCGTAGATAGATGCCTGCTGTTTGTCATATTCTTCCGGTTCTAATTCAACGCCTTTTGCTTCCAGCATTGGAAGAATCTCGCTGAATAACATAACAAAGTCAACATTACCATCAATCTTCTGATCCTGCATCTCGCTTTTCTTTGCAACACAAGGTCCGATAAATACAGTGATAACATCCGGATCATCTGCTTTTAACATTCTTGAAACTGCACACATTGGAGATACTGAAGTGGAAATATGGTCAGCCAATGTTGGAAAATGTTTATTGACCATATTAACGAATGCAGGGCAGCAGGAAGTTGTCATCTTCTTTCCTTCTTTATATGCTTCTGCCCATTCAGCAGCTTCTGCCTGTGCCGTTAAGTCACCACCCAGAGCAACTTCAACCATATCATCAAATCCGATTTTCTTTAATGCAGTTCTCCAGCTTGTCATAGTGATTCCTTTGCCAAACTGACCCTCAGCAGCCGGTGCAACCATTGCGACAACGCGTTTGCCGGAGTGGATAGCATCAATAATTTTAACGATACCGGAACGGGAACCGATTGCTCCAAACGGACAGCTGTGAATGCAGGCACCGCACTGGATACATTTGTCTTTGTCAATTTTAACAATTCCTGATTCTGCTTCCATCTTAATTGCATCAACCGGACATGCTTTTTTACATGGACGAACCAGATCGGCAATGGCATTGTAAGGACAAGCCTTTGCACATTGTCCGCATTCACGGCATTTGTCAGGATCGATGATTGCTTTTCGATTGCCCATCGTGATCGCACCGAATTTACATGCGTTCTGACAGGCTTTCTGCATACACTTCTGACAGTTGTCTGTTACACTGAAGCGGGTAATCGGGCAGCCGTGGCAGGCAGCCGGAATAACCTGGATCATGTTGTAGTCGCCTTCATGAAGGGTTCCGCCTTCAGCCAAAATAATACGTTCGCGCAATACTTCACGTTCACGATATACACAACAGCGGAACGTAGCATTTGGACCCGGTGACAATTCATAAGGAATCTGATCACGTTTTTCATTATAAACACCTTCAAAAGCATACTTAGCAACAGCTTTCATCATTTCGTGTTTTACCTGAAAAATTGTAGCATCATTTGATAACATAATTTCCTCCCATAACTATAACAAAAAAATAAATTCCTACTTAGTTAATAGTTTAACATACCATGCAAAAAAAATAAACAAAAATAACAGCTTTTCTTGTATAAAATTAGGAACAAATGATAATAATAAAAAATGTTTTTTTCTAAATTCTTTGTTTCTTTTGCAATTTGTGGTAAAGTATTCAGGAATAAGGAAGGATTAGGGCGAAGATGAGATGAAGATATTAAGAATTCCGGAAGGCAGAGAACGGATCGAAGATTATGAATTCAGTGAAATAAGAGAATTAGAGCAGGTATTTATTCCGGATACGGTAAAAAAAGTCGGGAAACATGCATTTTATAATTGCCGGAGTTTAAAAAAAGTCAGAATGCCGGGCGATTTGTTTCAGATTGAGGATGGGGCATTTAAAAACTGTGATTCTTTGGAAAGCGTCGAGATTTATGCACATGATCAGAAAACGGCATGCATGAAAAATGTGGTAGCGGATTTGACCCATGAATTGACTTTTTTCGTACACTATCCGGATGGAGAAGCGAAGATTCTTATTCCATCTTATAATTACGATTATGAGATCGACATCAATTCCCGCGTATTTCATGAAGTCGTATATGGATCCGGAGATGCCTATCAGAGATGTGTCAGCAAAGCGGAACTGGACTATTCAGAGTATGATTTTTTATTTGCAGTGGCAAAGCGCGAAGAACAGCAGACTACATTATTTGAATTGATTGAAGACCGGCTTCATTATCCGTATCGGCTCGGTGACCGGGAGAAAAAAATATATGTGGATTATTTACAAAAACATGCAAAAGCATATGTTGTAAAGAAAATTGAACAAAATGATCAGAAGGGGCTTCGGCTCGCTGCTGCCTGTGGATTGCTTCAGAAAGAAGATATGGACAGTTATTTTGAAAAAGCAGGAAGAGGGAAAAGAGTCGAATGTATGGCGTATCTGATGGAGTATCATCATCAGCATTTTCGGGAAACAGAACAGGAATTTGTATTTTAGGAGCAGGTATGGAACAAAAAGAATCATTTCAACATCGATTAAATAAAATATGCAGAAGTATATGGGATTCGTCCAGGACACAGCTTCATCTGTCTATGCGGCATTTTGACACGGCAATCTATTCTTTTGTGATCATGAAGAATGACACGACTTCCTTTTGGGGAACGGATGGCGATAAGATTTTCTACAACGAAAAATATGTCATTGAAGCATATGAAAAAGGGAAAATCTATATCAATCGTGCATATGTGCATATGATGCTGCATTGCCTGTTCGGACATTTGTTCCATCGAAATGGAAGGCTGTACGATTATTGGAATCTTGCATGTGATATTGTTGTGGAATCCATTCTGGACCAATGGAAAAAACCGGCTGTTCATCTGCCGGTTTCCGGCAGACGGATGAAGATCTACAACCTTTTTAAAGCAAATGTTCATGTACTGACTGCGGAAAGAATTTATGAAGCACTGCTCGGTACGAGAATGTCACAGCAGGAGTTTGATGCATTGGTCGCAGAATTTGAAGTGGACGATCATTCCTTTTGGCGGGAGGACAACAGACAGCCAAATCAGCCTCCGATGCAGCAGAGACAAAAGAAATGGGACGATATCAGCAAAAAAGTTCAGATGTCGATAGAGCAGTTTGCCGATGATGCCGGCACTGATGGAGATACGATCACGAAGACGCTGAAAATCGAAAATCGCAAGCGGTATGAGTATTCGGATTTCTTGAGAAAATTTTCGGTTTTGCGGGAAGAACCGGTGATCGATCCGGACAGTTTTGACTACACATATTATACATATGGACTTACTATGTATGGAAATATGCCGTTTATTGAACCTCAGGAGTGGAAGGAGACGAAGAAGATCCGTGATTTTGTCATTGCAATCGATACTTCGATGTCATGTTCCGGAGAATTGATCCGCGAATTCTTAGAACAGACGTATCATATTTTAACAGAATCCGATCAGTATTTTTCGAAAGTGAATATCCATATTTTGCAATGTGATGACAAGATCCGTGAGGATACCTGGATTACCAGTCCGGAACAGATGCAGGATTACATGGATGAATTTGAAGTAAAGGGATATGGAGGGACGGATTTTCGACCGGTTTTTGAATATGTAGAACAGTTAAAACAGGAAAAGAAGTTGTACGATCTGAAGGGACTTCTTTATTTTACGGATGGCAATGGGATCTATCCGAAAAAGGCACCCGGGTATGATACGGCATTTGTCTTTGTACGCACGGATGCCGAAGAAGTCCGTGTACCGTCCTGGGCAATAAAGCTGGTATTGGAACCACATGATCTCATAAAGCAAACACGCGTTGACAACAGGGAGGATAACAGAGAAGATGAATATTAAGCAGGCAAAAGAAGAACTAAAGCATACCATACAGGCTTATATGCAAAAAGACAGATTTGGCATTTACAGAATGGATGCAGTCAGACAGAGACCGGTGCTTCTGATGGGACCTCCGGGCATCGGAAAGACTGCAATTATGGAGCAGATCGCAAAAGAATGTGAAATCGGACTCGTTTCTTATACGATCACGCATCATACGCGGCAGAGTGCGATCGGTCTGCCTTTTATCGAAAAAAAGGAATATGGCGGAAGAGAATATTCGATTACGGAATATACAATGAGTGAAATTATTGCATCCGTATATGACCGCATGGAAAGCACCGGATGCAAAGAAGGAATTTTATTTATCGATGAGATCAACTGTGTTTCGGAAACGCTGGCACCTACGATGCTGCAATTTCTGCAGTGCAAAACGTTCGGCAATCATAAAGTGCCGGAAGGATGGGTGATTGTTGCAGCAGGAAATCCTCCGGAATACAATAAATCCGTCCGTGATTTTGATATCGTAACGCTTGACCGTGTGAAGAAAATCGACGTCGAAGAGGATTATTCTATCTGGAAGGAATATGCCTATGAAAGAAGCATTCATCCTGCAATCCTGGCTTATCTGGAAATCCGAAAAGAAGACTTCTACCGGATCGAAACGACAGTAGAAGGCAAAGAATTTGTAACTGCCCGCGGATGGGAAGATCTGTCCCAGATGATGCATCTGTATGAGGAATTGGGATATCCGGTTACAGAAGACGTCATTATTCAGTACGTGCAGCACAAACGGATCGCAAAAGATTTTGCAAATTATCTGGATTTGTACGATAAATACCAAACCATATATAAAATTGACGATATTTTAGCCGGAAAAATCCAAAAGTCAGCTGTTCAGTCACTGCAAAAAGCAGAATTTGATGAAAAAATCAGTCTGATCAGTTTGCTGCTGACACGTCTTGCTGCCGATATCAGAAGTGCATTGGAGCAGGATGCATTTACAACGGAGTTATTTCAACGGTTGAAAGAAGTCCAGGCAGAGGAGGATATCCGGGTTGTGATAAAGCGCCAGAAGATGAAGACGGAGCAGATGAAGGAACGGGATATGCTTGATGCGGAGACGGAGATGAAACAGCGAAAGCTTTGTGAACAGCTGGAAGCATATGTTCCGATTATGGACGAGACCGGATTTGACGGCGTGAAGGCAGAGTTTGGCAAGCAGGTTCAGATAAGAAAATCTATGCTGGATTCGTGCGGTTTGGAACTTACGCATGCGTTTGTATTTCTGGAAGAAGCATTCGGGGAAGGTCAGGAACTGGTGTGGTTTGTGTCGGAGCTGACAGCAAATTACTATACGGCAAAATACATCGGCAGATTTGGATGTGAGAAGTATTTTTATTATAATAAAGAGCTCCTGCTGACGGAAAAAGAGATGGAGATCCGGAGGGAGATCGATGAAGTGAAAGACCTGCTGAAATTCATGTAATGATCATAAGAACTATCATAAAAACGGATGAAAATCGTAAGAATATTTCATCCGTTTTTTGTCAGATGATGTAGTTTCGTTTAAAGAGGAATGTCATACGGGATTCTGTTCCGGAACAATGTATAATGATCAAAACCGGCCAGCTTTAACAGTTCGGCAACCTGATCAAAGGCATATGCCATATGCTCCGGTTTATGTGCATCAGATCCGATGGTCAAAATCTCACCGCCCATATCATGATAACATTTTATAATGTCAAAATGTGGATTTGGCTGTCCAAGACCATAGCGGAGACCGGTAGAGTTTACTTCAATTCCTTTGTCCCTGCGGATCAGCTTTCTAATAATTTCTTCAATGATATCCTGATAATCACGAAAATGGAAGGATGCGTTCTGATCAGGAGCATAGCGGATCGCATAATCCAGATGCCCATAAACCTGATAATCGAGTGTACTGCATGCTTCGATATTATTCAGGATCGATTCAAAATAGAGCTGCATGCCTTTGAAAACGCCATGTTCCCGGAAGTATTCCGGTTCATATGGATCAATTCCGTTGACAAGGTGGGAAGAGCCGATGATAAAATCAAATGGATAGGCTTCTGCTATTTTTTGATAACGGGAGCCCAGATAATCCATCAGCCCCATTTCGATTCCGAATAACAGTTCAATCTGATCGGAGTACTTTTCTTTTAAGGTAAAAAGTTCTTTTTCGTAGGAGTCAAAATCTAATAAGAAATCCAGTTGTTCGGAATTCGGCGGGTAGTCATAATCCAGATGTTCGGTCATGCACATTGCTTTTAAATGCAGCTGAATGCCCTGCTGTACCATAGCTTCTAAAGCTGCATCCGAATCGCTGGAAAAGGATGAATGAAGATGGCAATCAGAAATAATCATAATCTATAATCCTCCTGGTAATGATTTATCTTTATTATCGATTATAGACGAAAGTGATTCCTTCGGCAATGGCTTCGTCGCTGAAAGTTCTAACGGTTTCTGCCCCGCTTCAGACACTCGCCATAACCGCTGACGCTTAGGATGGCGAGTGGTGGGGATAAGACGAAAATCGTTTTCCTTGTTCATCAACCAATGACATTGTAAGCAAGCTTCCATGTCATTGATTCTGATGAACAGCGTTCAGCTTCGCTGTCCGCAAACGATTTTCTGTGTATAGGGCAGAAACCGTAAGAACTTTTGTGCGCTCCTGCAGATATTGCCGTAAGGAACACTTTTGTCTTTCGCAGGCTGTGGTGTTCACGATTCACGAAGAAAACTTTATGATTGCGATTAGCCAAAGATTTGTCAAAGACGTAAGACTGCAATCGGATAGCAGAAAGACTTCTTCGCATGTGATCATTGTGCGGAGCATTCGAACAACTTGCAATTCAGTTTCGAAAACCAGGAGCACAGACAGACATCGTCAGATGGATGTTTCCGCATGAACAGGTACAAAGTAAGCTCGCTTACATTTGTGCCTGTTTGCGGAAAAGGACTGTGCTCCGTATATTGCCAAGTCCGCCTAACCGTCCAAACGTAGTGCGTTTTAGGCGGACTATGTGGAAAAGATGAATTGCTTAGGTTGTTCAATGACTCCGGCACACGTCACAAAGAAGAAGTTCTTTCTGCTCAACAAACAGTGACCCGCCAAATTCGTTAAAAAAATATCAAAAGAAATATCTCTTAGATAACTGTTTACATGATTACGGTTTTTCGCATAAAATCAAGGATTTTTAAAGATTTATTGAGCAATATGCAAAAAAATAAAAATTGAGTGAAATAAAAATAAAATCTTTTTCACAAAAGAAATTAATGAAATTGTATATTGTATACATGTCATTATTTTCAAAAGGTACTTGAATTTTTGCTCATTATTGGGTAGAATAAATATAAAGTTTGACATAACAATGTCAAAAAAGAATCTTTATAAAAAGACTTAGGAGGAATTATAAGATGGCAGTAAAAGTAGCAATCAATGGATTTGGACGTATCGGACGTCTTGCATTCAGACAGATGTTCGGAGCAGAAGGATATGAAGTAGTTGCAATCAACGACTTAACATCTCCAAAAATGTTAGCTCATTTATTAAAATATGACTCTTCTCAGGGAACATATGACAAAGCTGACACAGTAGTAGCAGGAGAAGATTCTATCACAGTTGATGGAAAAGAGATCAAAATTTACGCAAAAGCAAATGCTGAAGAACTTCCATGGGGAGAAATCGGTGTTGACGTTGTATTAGAGTGTACAGGTTTCTATACATCTAAAGCAAAAGCTGAAGCTCATATCAAAGCAGGTGCTCGTAAAGTTGTTATTTCTGCACCAGCAGGTAATGATCTTCCAACAATCGTTTACAATGTAAACCATACAGAATTAAAACCAGAAGATACAGTTATTTCTGCAGCTTCTTGTACAACAAACTGTTTAGCACCTATGGCTAAAGCTC
>Ga0129309_1001646_pt1 | contig 10311 bp, 7 predicted proteins | sample L1105metagenome_FD_94439 | JGI IMG/M metagenome (GOLD analysis project Ga0129309, IMG submission 94439) | Ring-tailed lemur group fecal microbial communities from Wisconsin, USA - L1105 metagenome | ecosystem: Host-associated > Mammals > Digestive system > Large intestine > Fecal | place: USA...
AACTGGCTGAAGCCAAAGTGGCGGCCTGCGATTTTGTAGATAAAGTATTGGGTGATAACGCCGATGGAACACAGTCCAATAACCGTGTGGGTCTGGTAACATTTGCCGGATGGGAAGACGAGGACGAAGATGGAGTTAAAGATGGAAATAAAATAGAATATCCATTAAAAAATGCAAATGCAAAAGAAAGCATTAAGACCACGATTAACGGACTGACTACCTATAGTGGAACGGATTATGATTATGCTTTTTCTGGAGCGAGTACAGTATTAAATCAGGCTGCTGAGGGAAGAGATACTTTTGTTGTATTTATGACAGATGGTGCTCCGTCGAAGTATAATGAAGTACTTTGGAAAAGCGGTGATACAGGTGCCTTGACAACTGAAGCGAACGGTAATCTGTTGAACAACGCAGAAACTGTAAAGAATGCTGGCGCTGTAGTATATTCTATCGGATTTGATATGAATTTCTCGGGAGACAACAATGGATTCAGTGCAAGTCAGGCGCAGGCAATTTTGAAGAAAATCGCAACTGATGAAGACCATTATGTTCTGGCAGATGATAGCGTAGAATTGAATAAAGCATTTTCAGATATTGCAACTTCTATCAAAAAAGCCGGAACCAATGCGGTAGTAACCGATCAAATTGGTAACCTATTCGAATTACAGACGACACAGACACTACCGAACGATAAGCCAGCTCTTACCTTTGCTCCGACTATTCAAGTTACATTGTATGATGTATACACAAGAGCAGAAGTTGGACAGACAATTAATGGCAAAGAGATTACATTAAATGATGTTGGTACAAGAAAAGGGACAAGTACTGTTGTAGAGACCGTTACCTTTAGCGCAGATGGAAAGCGTGCTTCCTCTAACCTGAAATCAGGCAATATCATGGATGGAAGTGGGAATATCACAGCGGAAAAATTCACTTACAATGCTGCAACCAGGACATTTACATGGACGGTAGGTGATATTACAGAACAGGAAGCGACCATCAGCTATTATGTATATCTGAAAGGCTCAATGGAAGGCAGCCGCGGAGATGGACTCTATGATACAAACGAATATGCGAAACTGAACTATACAAACTACAAAGATAATCAGACAGAGCAGGAATTTACAAAGCCGAAGATGCCATGGGGCGCAGCAGTTGTCAATTATGAGTTCTATCTTGTAAATGAAGCAGGACAGCCGGTAAACAGCCGGGGAGATGTAATCCCATTCGAGAACCGTGTAAAGATCAGTGATGTAAAACAAGAGAAGTTTAACTGGAATAATGCAGCCAATGTAGAGGCAAAAGTAGAAGCGGCGGAATTCGTACCGAGAGGCTACACGTTGCATATCGAAGATGCATTTTATACGGCAAATGCAGTAAGTTCAGGGAATGGTTCACATACAATTACTGGTACAGTACCGGAAGGCGCTCAGCAGTCTACCATTATGTATCAGGCAGATGCGCAGTATACGAATTCTTATGTAGCTTTTGGTGTGTTGAACCGTACGACATTGATTCCGGATTCTGTTGTCCTGGATTATGGCAAGCCGGTTACTATTGATGTTATGGCAAATGACATGGTAATGGATGCGGTGCTGAATTCTGTAGCTGCCGGCAGTAAGAATATTGGTGTTGCTTTGGGCGATGGAAGTACAGAGACATTGGTCGAAGGATTTGGCAACAGAGTAGAATTAACGAACGGTACAGCACAGTTGGATGGAAATGGAAAAGTAAAATATACTCCATCAAAATATATGGACAGTATCGATAGATTCCTTTATGCAGCAAAGGTTACTACAGGATCTACTGTAGAAGGCGGTGCGGATATTAATTACTATCGGTATCAGACGGTAAGTGTGATTCCGGCAACAACCGTTTACTATGAAGATAATTTTGGGAATACAGAAGATAGTGTTCAAACAAACGGTATTGTATTCAGTGGAAAGTGGACAACAGAAGGGACAGCATCTGCAACGGAACAGGACAATGGAACTGTAAGTTCAGACGGACATCCGTATGGAAATGACAGCAGTTATCAGAACGATAACCGGCTGAGTGCTGGTTCGGCCCATGTGATATCAGTGGGTAATGGGGAAACGGCTACCGCTTCCTTTACCTTCAAGGGAACAGGGTTTGATCTGATTAGCCGTACCGACACAAATTCCACGAAAATTGCAATAAAAACAGTGAATTCAAAGGGTATGATCGTACAGAATAAAGTTCTTGATCTGGAATATCAATCCGGAATACTTTATCAGATTCCGGTACACGAAGCACGTTTTGAAAAATATGATACTTATACAGTTACAATTACTGTAGCTCAGGCAACGACAGAAGCAGAAAAGAGTGCAACATTCTATTTGGATGCGATTCGTATTTACAATCCGATTGATCCGAGTGGAGAGGATGCAGAGGAGGCAAATGAGCATTATACAGCAGATAAGGAAGCGAATGCGGTGGTTACAGAGCTGAGAAAGCTGCTTCTTGATCAGTATAGTGAAGGTACATTAAGCGGTGCAATTTATGTAGATGGCCAGGATACAGCGAGTGTGGCGACTTACGAGAATATTGGACCGAATAATGAGATTTATCTTAAGAGAGGGCAGTCTATAGGGCTTGCAATTCAGACAAGTGGAGATCCGGCTTCTGTACAGTTGGGTGCAAAAGCAGTAGACGGTGAAGTGAAATTCAAAGTGGGAAGTGATACGAGTTCAGAGAGAGAACTGGTACTGAATACAGCTACGGATATGTATTATGATATTACCAATACATTGAATTTCGTTGTGGATAATGAAACAAATGCCAAAACAGCAAATCTTGCCATTACGAATACAAGCGGGGCAGATACTATTGTTTCGCTGACCAATTTGAAAGTTACTTATGCATCTGATGGTATTACTACAGCAATTATTACAGATGAGCAGGTTGTTGCGAACACATTTGCAGTTGCAAGATCAAGAATGGCAGTATTAGAAGATGATGATGAGCCAGAGACACCTCCGGCAGAAGATCCTGTGACTCCGACGGAAAAGCCGATTGAAAGATTTATTAAGAATTTACAGTCAGTAATTAAGAATATTTTTGGAAGATGGTTTTAAGCCGGAGGGGAAAGAAGGTGAATGAAGTGAAGAAAACTTATACCAAACCGCAGATAGTAATGGAAAGTTTCCTGGTATCTGAATTTGTTGCAGGCAATTGTGAGATTGACGTTGGATTCGGGGATACAGGTTCAAGTAGACCATGTTCTATAGATGATCCGTATTTTCCGGGTGAGAGACTGTTTAATGATTATGACACCTGTTCGCTTTTATGGAATGATGGAGATGATAAGGGGTGTTATGACATACCAGATGGTGGAGTAGGATATTTTGGTTCATAAAAACAATAAGAATTAAGGGTAAAGCAAATGACCATATCGATTAGGTATGGTCATTCTTTATAGGTGAAAGAATGAAAATCATAGAGTTGGCAGGAATAAAAATTGGATTCAGAGCAGAATTTGAAATTTTCTGTGATGAGAAGATGAGTATGTTTTCGGTTAAAGGCAAAATAGAAGAATGTGACTTTGTTTTTGACGTTAAATGTGGTGATTTTCCGCAGGCTACAGATAAGAAACCGGTTTACCAGGATTCAAAAGTGTGCGTTTATGAGGAGAAAAATGTCCGGTTAAGTTACTATCGTCATCCGGCACGGGAATGGGAATTTTGTGTAGTGGAGAAAGAAAGATGTGTATGGATTTATGTGCTGCCAAGATACAAGAAATACGCAGAGAATATGTGGAATTTGATAAGTAAGATTGAGTTGTCTTCTCGACTTTTGGAAAAACAGACATTGATACTTCATGCATCATTTATTATATATGAAGAAAGGGCGATTCTATTCACAGGACCATCGGGTATAGGAAAATCAACGCAGGCAGAATTGTGGGAAAAGAATATGAACAGCGAAATTATTAATGGCGACCGGGTACTTATGAGGAAAAAAGGAGAATATTTATATGCATTTGGTCTTCCTTTTTCAGGTTCTTCCGGAATATGTGCCAATAAAGAGGCTCCGATACGCGCAATTGTAATCCTGGGGCAGGGAGATACAAATTGTGTGTGCAGAATTGCAGTGGCGGAGGCAGTGAAATTCTTGTATAGTCAGGTGGCTGTGATTCGATGGAAGGAACGAGATGTTATGAAAACACTTGGATTATTGGAGGAATTAGTGATTCGGGTCCCTGTGCTAAAGTTTACGTGCAGGCCTGAAAAGGAAGCGGTGTATGCATTGAATGATTACTTTGAAAAGGAGGAAGAAAGAAGATGCGAATATTAGAACCTCGAATGCTTCAGTATCTACATCGTAAGGCTGGACGGGATAAGATTCCCCTGAGCGGAACGTTTGAATTATCACCGTGTTGTAATATGGATTGCAGAATGTGTTATGTGAGAAAAACCAGAGAAGAGGTAGAAGCGCAGGGGGGCGAAATACCGATGGAGTCCTGGCTTGAAATAGCGGAAGAATGCAGGAAGGCCGGAATGTTATTTTTGCTTTTGACTGGTGGAGAGCCTTTTCTATATAAGGGATTCCGGGAACTATATATGGAACTGAGTAAGATGGGGTTTTTAATCAGCATTAATACGAATGGAACAATGATTACAGAAGAAACAGTGAACTGGCTCAGACAAGTCCCACCGATAAGGGTTAATATGACACTTTATGGAGCAGGAAATGAAACGTATCGTAGATTGTGCTGCAATCCTAACGGTTTCGATCAGACAGTGCATGCAGCAAAACTTCTAAAAGAGGCAGGGATATCAGTTAAATTTAATGCCAGCATGACGCCGTACAATATTGAGGATCTGGAAGGAATATATGAGATTGCGGAAGATTTGAATATATATGTGCAGGCAGCAGCTTATATGTTTCCGCCGATGAGGCGGGATGAAAGTTTGTCAGGGCAGGGGGACCGTTTCAGTCCTGAAGAGGCGGCCAGATATCAAGTTAAAATAGATAAATTACGTCTGACGACGGATGAGTTCAAGAAGCGGGCCGAAACTATGAAAGCAAATCATCTGGAAGATTTGGCAGAAGAAGAGGAATGGGAGCGGGATATGAGAGAACCGCTTGGATGCAGAGCGGGAAAGAGTGCCTTCTGGATTAACTGGAAAGGAGAAATGTCTGCCTGCGGTATTATGCCATATCCCATTACATATCCTTTTCGTGATGGATTTGTGGATGCATGGCAGATGTTGGTCGAAAAAACCAGAGAACTTTATATGCCGCCGGCATGTGTGAAGTGCAGAAGAAGAAAGGTATGTCATGTGTGTGGAGCATCCGCTTATACAGAAACGGGAACCTTTGGTAAAGTACCGCAATACGTGTGTGAAATGACTGAGCATTTAATACGTTTTACAGAAGAAGAACTTGCGGTGCAGATTCAGAGCAGTAGTGAGGGATTACAATTACAATAAATGTTATATTTGATAATGCCTGATTCTTGTATCTTACTTGTTTTTTTGCTATAGTAAAAAGGGTTATTCCGTAAACGTATCAATATTTTCAAAGGATAGAGTAAAAGAGGTACCATAGATGAAGAAGTTAAAAGTATTCAGTATACTACTATTGTTCCTGTCGACAGGCGCATTTATAGCATACCAGGCGTACACGCGCGTTGTGCAGGATAAGACACCGCCCGTTGTCACGTGTGACAGCGAGGAACTTACCGTCAGCGTAGGGGCAACGGATGAAGATCTGCTGAAAGGTGTGACGGCGAAGGACAAGCGTTCCGGGGATGTGAGTGATACGCTGGTGATCGAGAGCATGTCCGCATTCACGGATGAGGGAACGAGGGTCATTACATATGCAGCGGTTGATAAGAGCATGAATGTGGGAAGATGCGAACGGACGCTGGTGTATGAAGATTATCAGAAGCCGGTGTTCCATATGAGTGCGCCGCTCTGCTATAAAGTGGGTTCTGATATTAATATTATGGCAGGGATAACGGCAGACAGCGTGCTGGATGGTTCGCTTACATCTAATATTAAGTATTCGCTGGAGAATACGGTGAATACGATGACTGCCGGCAGTTATCCGGTAGAGTTCCGCGTGATGGACAGCGGCGGCAGCACCGTATATTTGAATACGCAGATTGAGATATATGACAGAACTTACGCGGGAATAGAAGTAACGTTGAGTGATTATCTGGTCTACGTGGCGAAGGGGCAGGGATTCGATCCGGCGGCATATTATGCAGGAGCAGACAGAGAAGGGGAACTTAGTATCGAATCCAATGTGAATACAGAAGAGGCAGGTACATATTATGTGGATTACATCGTGAATGGAATGGGAGCCAGCGGAAAGAGCCGTCTGGTTGTTGTGGTACAATAGGCGGTGTAAGAGGGATTAGAAAGGTTAGAGAGCATGGAGAAGGAATTGCAGAAAAAGCAGATGGAGGATGTCTATAATATTATCCACGATGTACTGAAGAACTGGTGGGTGATTCTGTGCATTGCGATATCGGCAGCATTTTTGACTTATATTGGTTCTTCCATCTTATATCATCCGACATATACTTCCAGTACTACGTTTGTAGTGTCCGCAAAAGGAAGCAGTACCGGAGCATATGCGAATCAGAGTAAGACGCAGAAACTGACGGATACATTCCAGTCGGTGATGGATAGTCAGATCCTGAAGAAGAAGGTGGCAGAGTCTCTGGAGATGGAGACATTCCCGGGTACGGTGGAGATCGCTGTTGTACCGGAGACGAATCTTCTGACGGTATCAGTGACCAGCGATTCTTCGGATATCTCGTTCAAATTGCTGGATAGTATGTTGGAGAATTATCAGGAAGTATCGAAGAACGTATTAGGAGAAGTGGTATTGGAAGTGTTCGAAGAGCCGAACTTCCCTTCTGCTCCGAATGAATCTTTTCATGGGAAAGACATGATGAAGAAGGGATTCCTGGCAGGTGCGCTGGTGATGGTGGTTCTGCTTGGCGTGATGTCTTATCTGAAAGATAGTGTAAAGAGCGAGGACGATGTGGAGGAGAAGTTGGATACGACGCTGTTCGGCGTACTGAGCCATGAGCCAACCTATCGGAATCTTAAGGCACGTATTAAGAGGCAGAAGAAGCGGATGCTGATTACAGAACTGGCGGTTAGTTTCGGATTCGTGGAGACGGTGAAGAAGATGCGTACGAAGCTTCTCTATAAGAGCGGCAAGGATGGATGCAAAGTACTTCTTGTTACCAGTACTGCTAAGAATGAAGGCAAGACAACCGTTGCGGCGAACCTTGCTCTGGCGATGGCGCAGAGAGGGAAGAATATCCTGCTGATCGAAGGAGACTTAAGGAAGACCGGGCTGGCAGAGTTCCTGGGAGTTGCGGTTCCTAAGGGCGCAGGGCTTGGAGAGAATCTCGTTTCGCAGGGTGATCTGGAGAACATGGTATTCCAGATGGAGGGAACAACATTGCACTTGCTGGTTAATAGCGTTGCACACCCGAGGTCTACGGAATTCCTGGCATCTAAGAAGTTCGAGGATTTCCTGAAAGCCATGAAGTCAAAGATGGACTTTGTTATTATAGATGGTCCGGCGGCAAAAGGACGCGCGGATGCGGAGGTGCTGGCACGCAAGGCAGATTGCTCGTTGCTGGTAGTGAAGCAGAATTTCTCCAAAGTTCCATATATTAATGACATGATTGATATGCTGAATAGTTATGGAAATGGCGTGGCAGGCTGTGTCTTCAATGATGTATTCACCGGCGGTTCTGTAATAAGTTCGGGTTATGGCTACGGTTATGGTTATGGCTATGGTTATGGAAGATACCGTTATGGCAAATATTATGGCTACGGAAAGTATCAGTCTTACTATTATAACCGCAGGGATCGTGCAGAGAAGACAGAGAAGGCGGCAGCGGACAAGGCGGTAGCAGGCAAGACAGACAGGACTACTGTAGGTAAGGCGGTAGCAGAGAATAAAGAGGAGTAAAGCATGAGTGATCAGGAGAAAGTTGTCAAGGAAAAGGACCAGGAACAGGGTCTGATAGACATTACTGAATTAGTGGTCGATTACTTCAGGATATTTCGCAGGATGTGGGCATGGATTCTGATTCTGACGATATTGGGCGCGGCAGCCTTCTATGTCAGGGCCAGAATACAGTATACGCCGAGGTATACGGCTTCAGCAACATTTACCATTAATATCCTAAGAGAGCAGCAGAACCTGGGGGAGACAGGGGCGTCAACCTACTTCGATAATGCGACTGCGGAACAGATGGCGAAGACATTTCCCTATATATTGACAAGTGGCGTGCTGAAGCGGAAAGTTGCCAAAGATATGGGGGTAAATGCAGTTACAGGCAGTATTGAAGCGAAGGTTGCGGAGAATACCAACCTGCTCACGATCTCGGTAACGGATCGGGACGCAGGAATGGCATATGCGACACTTCAGGCAGTTGTAGAGAATTACCCTGAGATATCGGAAGTGATCGTAGGTAAGACGAATATGGAGATGCTGGATGAGACAGGGATTCCGCCTGAACCGGATAACCCGAAAGCATTCGCTCGCAATGCCGAGAAGGGGGCAGTGCTTGGATTCCTTCTGGGAGCCCTGTGGTCAGGAATACTGGTGATTACCCGAAGGACCATTCGCAAGGAGGAAGATGTTCATAGATGGATGCATACTAGATGTCTGGGTACCTTGCCTGAGATCAAGAAAAAGAGAAGGTCGAAGAATAATCGCTCTGAACAGACCAGGCTGGTACTGACAGAGCCTAAGATAGAAGAGGCGTTACAGGAGCCGCTTAGAATTATTCGAAATAAGATCGAGTATCACGCACATGAATATAACAGGAAGACATTCTTAGTCTCTAGTGCCCTTGCCGGAGAAGGCAAGAGTACCGTGGCGGTGAACCTGGCCCTGTCTCTTGCGCAGTCGGGGCAGAAGGTAGTGCTGATTGACTGTGACTTAAGGCATCCTTCGGATCGGCAGATATTAGGACTTGAATCCGGTGTGGGACTTGGAGAAGTCTTAGGACGTAAGGCAAAACTTCAGGATTGCCTGATGTGGTCGAAGGCATTGGGGCTTGATAAGAGTATGCAGTTCATGTTCCTCCCGGGTGGCGAAGCAATGGATGATGGTTCTGAACTTCTTGGTTCAGAGCGTATGAAGGGAATTATACGGAAGATGGAAGAGTGGGCAGATTATGTCATTCTTGACAGTGCCCCTGCAGGACTGCTTACCGATGCGGTGGTACTTGCTCAGTATGCGGACGGAGCAATCTTTGTAGTGAGGAAGGATTTCGCCAGGGTGGATCATATCATGGATGGAATGGAGCACCTGGCGGAGAGCCGGATACAGATTGTGGGCGGAATATTGAATGGGGTGTAAGAACGATGAAGATAGTCAAGGAATTTATATTAAGAGAGATTGCCGGAGAGTATGTGCTGGTGCCGACAGGGGCGACCACGCAGGAGTTCAATGGATTGATTACATTAAGCGAGACTGCGAAGTTCATATGGGAGCATATTGAAGAGGCAGACAGTCTTGAGGAGATGATTCGGTTGCTGCTGGACAATTACGAGATCGATGAAGAGACGGCGAAGCGAGATGCAATTGAGTTCATCAGCCAACTTCTGAATGCCGGATTCGTAGAGTGCAGCAGGGAAGATCGGACGTGGTAAGGAAGATGGAGTCGAATGTGTATAGATTCGGTCATGTAGATATCAGACTTGTAATGCCTGAGGGCATGCCTAGACCGGAGAACCTGGCAAAGTTTCTTGCGGATGATACTGTGAACTTGTTTTGTGAAGGGAAAGAGGTTGGCGGCAGTCAGAAAGATAATATTACCGATGAGAAAGTTGAATTACAAGAAAGAAAACCGATGGTCTATACTTTGGAATATGCAGATCACATGACCGATATTATGGCGGAAGTCACTGGAAAACAGGTGGGAAATGGAATCATTGTCAGGGAGAATCTGCGTGTATTCCAGACAGAAGCCGGAGAATGCAGATGCATCTATTTCTTCGGAGCCGATATGCCATATGCGGTAAGCATGCAGAAAGGCGGAGCAGATTACCATGTATGGGTTGACAAGGGTGTGGAAGAGATGCTGGCATATGATACGGTATTTATAGCCATGCTTAGCCTGGAAAAGCATATGATACAGAATGGTGCCATGATTCTGCATTCTGCCTATATGTGTTATAAGGATTCTGCGGTTTTGTTCTCTGCGCCATCAGAGGTTGGAAAGTCCACCCAGGCATCTCTGTGGGAGAAGTACCGAGGAACCCGCACAATTAATGGAGACCGCTCATTACTGATCCG
>Ga0129309_1001647_pt1 | contig 10310 bp, 9 predicted proteins | sample L1105metagenome_FD_94439 | JGI IMG/M metagenome (GOLD analysis project Ga0129309, IMG submission 94439) | Ring-tailed lemur group fecal microbial communities from Wisconsin, USA - L1105 metagenome | ecosystem: Host-associated > Mammals > Digestive system > Large intestine > Fecal | place: USA...
AATATCCGGGACAGATTAAAGTCAGCGTAATACGTGAATCGCGTGCAGTTGACTACGCAAAGTAGAATAAAGCGAAGCAGACCCTGCAGACCGTATGAAAACGGCCGGCAGGGTTTTTGTTACGATGCATATGAGAAAACGGTCTGGTAGACCGCTTTTGAGTTGCCATGCATATGAGAAAAAGATCCGGTGGATCTTTTTTGAGTGCGATATCGTGGTGGACAGGGAAGGAAACCTCCCCTGTCCGATTATAAAAGGAAGGAGTATTTTTTATGAAGATGGGTATTTTGGGTGCAGGCAAGATTGCCCGCACTATGGCAAAGACGATACGTGAGATGCCGCAGGTTACATCATGGGCAATCGCGGCAAGGGATCTGGAGCGGGCACAGGCTTTTGCCGATGAGTATGGCTTTGCGCATGCATATGGTTCTTATGAAGAGCTTGCCGCTGATCCGGAGGTGGATCTTATTTATATTGCCACACCGCATTCTTTTCATTATGAACATGCGGCACTCTGTATACAGCATGGTAAAAATGTGCTGGTAGAGAAGGCGTTTACGCAGAATGCGGCTCAGGCAGAGGCATTGCTTGAACTGGCAAAGGAAAACAATGTACTGGTTACGGAAGCAATCTGGACCAGATACATGCCGATGCGCAAAAAACTGGATGAGATCATAGCAAGCGGGGTGATCGGAAATGTATATTCCCTGTATGCGACGCTGTCCTATCCGGTTATAGAGGTAGAGCGTATAGCGGAACCGTACCTTGCCGGCGGCGCGCTGCTTGATATCGGGGTATATGCGGTTAATTTTGCCTCCATGGTCTTTGGGGATAAGATTAAAGAAGTGAAGGCGTCGGCGGTCCTTACAGACAAAGGTATCGATGCGGCGGACAGTATTACTTTCTTCTATGAGGATGGAAAAATGGCGGTACTCCACAGTGACACCCGTGTGGCATGCAACCGGGAGGGCTCGGTTTACGGTGACAAAGGTTATCTTGAGGTACAGAATATAAATAACTGTGAGTGTATCCGCGTGTATGATGTGAACCATAAACTGGTGGCAGAGTATAACACGCCGAAGCAGATCACCGGCTATGAATATGAGGTGGAGGCATGTATGCAGGCGATCGCAAACGGCGATAAAGAATGCCCGCAGATGCCGCACAGCGAGACGCTTTATATCATGCGGCTGATGGACGAAATCAGAAAACAGATGGGCGTAGTCTATCCGAACGAACAGTAAGTGCGTCTATGCGGTAAGGACTAAAAAAATCCGGCTGTGCGGCTGCTGATCCGACAGTTCGATTGCAGCTGCACAGTTGGAAAAATTACAGGCAGAGGCAGATATACAATGAATAAGAAAGAAATTTCTGAAATTAAGAAACAATATACGCAGCAGAGATGCCCGGTGGAACGGATCTGCGGGTGCTATGTGGATGGTGAAAAGAATAAAAAGACACTTTTCCGGGAAGCATTTCTTTCCCTGCCGGAGGAGGTTTTCTTTAAGTACCTGAACATAGCGCGCAAAGTGATGTCGGGAACGATCGGGAAAAATCTTCTGAACATGGATTTTCCGCTTGAAACGGAAAGCGAGGGAGGCACACAGGCCCTGCTGATGAAACTCAGATATACGGGTCTGAAGGATGACAGCGTTCTCGAAGAATTTTATGACAATGTGATCAATTCCTATTATTATGTGGGGAATTACCTGATCCTGCTGATGCACGCAGTATATGATATACCGGGAAAAACATCTGACGGGATTGAGATGGAGGATGCTTCCGACGAAGTGTATGACCACATCATCTGCTGCATCTGTCCGGTGAATCTGGCAAAACCGTGCCTGTCCTACAATGAATTTGAGAACTGCTTTGCCAGCCGGCAGCAGGACTGGCTGGTGGAAAATCCGCTGATCGGATTTTTATTTCCGGCCTTTCATGACCGAAGTACCGATATCCACAGCCTGCTCTACTACAACCAGAAGCCGGAGGCTCCTGCGGATGATTTTGTGGACTGTGTGCTCGGATGTGTGCCGCCGCTGACGGCGGGCAGCCAGAAGGAGACCTTTCAGAGTCTGGTCGAGGAAACACTTGGAGATGAGTGCAGCTATGAACTGGTGCGGACGATCCACGAAAACCTCAATGAGATGATTGAAGAACAAAAGGAAGAGCCGATGCCGGTCGTGCTTGACAGTCATGATGTTAAAAATCTTCTGATCCAGAGCGGGGTGGAAGAGGAAAAACTGAGCGGATTTGATGAGCGGTTCGGGGAAGCGGCGGGAGAGCGGGCGCAGTTTGTTGCCGAGAATGTTGCGAATACCCGGAAGTTTGAGATCAAAACGCCGGACGTGATGATACAGGTCAATCCTGCCAGAACAGATCTTGTGGAGACAAAGATCGTTGACGGCAGAAAGTGTCTGGTGATCGAATTAAATGACAGTGTGGAAGTAAATGGGATTTCCGTAAAGTGATCCTGCAGAGTAAAAGGCGTGTCTTAGAGGCACGCCTTGATCTTTTCGATCATTTCTTCATATTCAGCATCCGTGAGATATGTCTTATCCGGATTCATCTGGAACACGCCGCCCCACTCGTCCTGTCCGTTATATTTGGGAACAAGGTGGAAATGAAGGTGGCATCCGGTATCGCCGTATGCACCGTAGTTGAGCTTGTCCGGATGAAATGCCGCATGGATCGCTTTGGCAGCTCTGTTTACGTCCGCAAAGAAACGGTTGCGCTCCTCGTCGCTGATATTTACGATCTCACTGACATGATCTTTGTAGGCGACGATGCATCTGCCCGGTTTGCTCTGTTCTTTAAAAAGAATAAGCTGGCTGACATCAAGGTCGCAGATTTTGATTCCGAATTTTGCTAAAGGTTCGCCGCCAACGCAGTAGCCGCAGTTTGTGTCTTTCATGGTAAATTCCCCCAGTACTTATTGATAGAGTTATTATAATCCATATGGTTGGAAACCGCAAGAATATTTCCGCGCAGCATGGATTGAGTTTTTCCGCACAGCGTGGATTAATTTTTTCCGCACGGCATGGATTGACTTCGGGATTTTTGCATGATATAACTGTCACTGTAATCAGTGCGGCAAGGAGGAAATGGAATTGAAGCTTCAGCAGTTAATGAGCCTGACACGCAAGGCAGTCGATGAATATGAAATGATTGAGGAAGGAGATAGGATTGCTGTCGGCATTTCCGGCGGAAAAGACAGTCTTACACTCTTATACGCGCTTCAGGGGCTGCAGAGGTTTTATCCGAAGCATTTTGAACTGGAAGCGATCACGGTAGATCTCGGACATGAAAATTTCGATCTGTCCGGCATCAGGAAGCTTTGCGAGGAGCTGAATGTGCCGTATACGGTCGTAGAGACGGAGATTGCAGATATTATTTTTAAAGAGCGGAAGGAAAGCAATCCCTGTTCGCTCTGTGCCAAGATGAGGAAGGGAGCGCTCAATGAGGCCATTAAGCAGCGGGGATGCAACAAAGTGGCTTATGCACACCATAAGGATGATGTGATAGAGACGATGCTGCTCTCCCTGATCTTTGAGGGACGCTTTCATTCGTTTTCCCCGCGAACTTATCTTGACCGCATGGACCTGACGGTTATCCGTCCGATGATGTTTGTCAGCGAAGCGGATGTGATCGGTTTTCAAAATAAATACCGTCTGCCGGTGGCAAAAAGTCTTTGTCCGGCAGACGGCCATACAAAACGCGAATATGCAAAAAATCTGCTCCGTCAGTTGAATCTTGAATTTCCGGGAGTCAAAGAGCGGATGTTTTCTGCTATTATTAATGGAAATATCGAAGGGTGGCCCCGCCGCATTCCACACACACGCCAAAAGTCCGAAGCATAATCACCATTCAGCCATGCAGGTCACGGACATGCATGGCTGAAAAATTATAAATCTTAAATTTTAGCTTTTGGAATTGCCAGACGTACGGTTGCCGGATTTAAAAGGACGCCCTTTGCGTCTTTATGCATGATCGACGGCAGTTTGCCTGAGTCTATGGCGATGGCACGGAGCTTTTTGTCTTTGTTAAATTTCTGAAATTCGTTGCCGTCTGTAAATACAGGCTGGTAAGCGTCGCCGTTCGGCATTTTCATATATGGTATTTTCATATCCTTAGGCTGGATCTTTTCCTGCCCTTCCGGTATCTGCACCGGGATGAGGATCCTTCCTCTCTTTAAGTTAACAAGCATTTCTTCTTCCAGATCCTTTAATCCGACGTTATCGCGCAGATCCTCCGGCAGATTTTTCTCCTGGGCGAAGTACAGTGCCGTCAGCAGAAGCTGAGGGCTGATAACCGGACGTTTTTCCGGCGGAAGCTGTCCGAAATCAGGTTTTGTCACAAGCGTTTCCAGAGCGACGCAGAGAGAATTTGCGCCCTTGTCGATCAGAAGTTCATTGACGCCCATCGGATAGAGGTTCCGGTAAAAGCCGAGAAAACGCTCATTTTCCAGCTTGACGATAAGCAGTTCACGCTTATTCTGCATTTCCTGAAACGCTGCTTTTTTGGCAAAATTCTCGCTGCTGAACAGCCAGATCTGGTCGTTGCAGCTTTCCGGATCGCATACGACATACGGCATATTGGTAGCTTTTGAAAAGAGAACATAGATGCTTTCAAGCTTCTGCAGCTTCCGAAGCACCATATGGTAGAAAAATTCTTCCCGTTTTGTAAAGAAAAGCGCTGCCTGTTTTACAGTTACATTTTTCTCTTTCATTGAGCGCGCAGAATTCTTCAGGATGATCAGCTCCTGCATGGGTATATTTTCATAGTTTTCGTCCTTAAAATCTGTGGACACCAGCAGTTTTTTTAATTCTTCCTGTTTTGTGTTTGCCATCTTTTTTTCCTCACTGTCTAAATTATTTTCTGTATTTCCGGCAAAATGGCCAGACTTCTTTTCAGGATGCCGTTCATCTGTGCGATCGCTGTTCCGTAGTTCGTAACAGGCACACCGGCATCCTGCGCACACTTGATGCGGTATAACATTTCTCTCTCATTCAGCATACATCCGCCGCAGTGAATTATCAACTGATAATCGGATAAATTTTCGGGAAATTCTGTTCCGGAGGTAAAATCAAACTGCAGACTGACGCCGGTGTACTCCTGAAGCCACCGCGGGAGCTTTACCGTTCCGATATCTTCGCATTGGCGGTGGTGGGTGCAACCTTCCGCGATCAGAACCCTGTCATTTTCTCTCAGCCCAGAGATTTTTGCAGCACCCTTTACGGATTCTGTGAGAGTGCCTTTAAAGCGGGCCATCAGGATAGAAAAAGACGTAAGCGGAACATCCCCGGGGGTCAGTGCAGATACTTTTTTGAAGACCTGACTGTCAGTTATGACAAGCGCCGGTTTTTGACCAAGTTTTCCCAAAGTTTCTTCAAGCTCTGTCTCACGGACGACCACCGAGATCGCTCCCGCGTCCAGTATGTCCCTGATCATCTGCTGCTGCGGGAGGATCAGCCTTCCTTTGGGTGCGGCGGAATCAATGGGTGTGACCAGCACAATCACATCTCCGGGATGTATGAGATCTGCAACCAGATGTTTCTGCGTATCCCGGACGGATGCCAGAGCGGCGATCTTTTCTTTTAATTCATAAATATTTGTCTTCTCCAACGCACTTGCATAAATGCAGGGACCGGATAAATCCGATTTTTCCGGCGGTGTTTCCGGCTGCTCGCCGGGCAGAAGATCTATCTTATTATAAACGGTCAGATAGGGGATCTGTTTTTGCTGAAAAAGGGAGATCAGTTCTTTTTCAGGTTCGCCGATACCGTGCCGTGCGTCAGTGACTAGTACGGCGACATCGGTTTTGTTTAATATCTGGCGGGTTTTTTTGACGCGCAGCATACCGAGCCGGCCTTCATCATCATAGCCGGGTGTGTCAATGATCAGAACCGGGCCGAGAGGGAGAAGTTCCATGGATTTTGTGACCGGATCCGTTGTTGTGCCTTTAATCTCAGATACGACGGCAAGTTCCTGTCCGGTTACAGCGTTGACAATACTTGACTTTCCGGCGTTTCTTCGGCCGAAAAATCCGATATGGGTGCGGTTTCCCGAAGGGGTGTCATTCATATTTATCACTCCTCAGATTTTTTAAAAAAAGTATTGACATTCTGACACGAATGCGTTAAAATATAGTCTGTTCGAAACGAACAAATAAAATATGTGCGTTTAGCTCAGCTGGATAGAGCGTTTGGCTACGGACCAAAAGGTCGGGGGTTCGAATCCTCTAACGCACGTCTCAAAGGAAAGGATCTCGTTTGCGGGATTCTTTTTTTGCCATGCATACGAGAAAAAGATCCGGTGGATCTTTTTTGAGTTTCACAGGAAACTGCGTCTCCTGTGAAACAAAAACGCTCCGCGTGAATGCGCAGCTCGCGGACAGGAAATTGCTGCTTGGCAGCCCGCTCGCGCGCGGAGAATCCTGCGAGCAGGATTCTTTTTTCAAAGGAACTGTGTTCCCCGGTTTGTCCCACCAGATGATTTTATCATTTTTCAAGCATTCTGGCAACGACAATTTGCGTTGAAGATATCTTCAATTTGTGCTATCATTTGATACAGGCGTCATAAGCGTCAGAATACCTTTTGACGCTTTCATCATCATTTTAGTAGAAAATAAAAAGGAGAAAGACGTATGTACCGGAAAAAGCTTGAAGAATATATGGAAAACCATAAGGAAGAGATGCTGGAGGATTTAAAAACGCTCGTCCGCATTGACAGTACCAGAGGAGAAAAAAAGGACGGAAAACCGTTCGGGGAAGGTCCGGCGAAAGTGCTGGCTGCGGCTCAGGAAATGCTGGAGGGCTATGGTCTGTTAACAAAGAATTATGATAATTATGTGGTGACAGGAGATCTTTCGGAAAAGGAGAAGGGACTGGATATTCTGGCTCACCTGGATGTGGTGCCGGTGACAAAGGACTGGACTGTGACGGAGCCGTTTCAGCCGCTGGTAAAGGACGGCAGGATTTACGGTCGCGGAACTTCCGATGATAAAGGGCCTGCCGTGGCGGCGCTTTATGCGATCCGTGCAGTAAAAGAGCTTGGAATCCCTCTCACGAAAAATGTACGCCTGATCCTCGGCGCGGACGAAGAGTGCGGTTCCTCTGACCTCGAATACTATTACAATATAGAAAAAGAGGCGCCTGCGTCATTTACTCCGGATGCGGACTATCCGGTGATCAATCTGGAAAAAGGCCGTCTGGAAGCAGTCTATGAGAAAGTTTTCGCAGAACCGTCTATTCCGGCAGTGCTCGAAATAAACGGCGGCGATAAAGTAAATGTGGTTCCGGCCAATGCATATGCGGTGGTTGCAGGCCTTGCGCAGGAGACGATCCGGACGGAAATAGAAAAAGACACATCCGGCGTTGCTTTCGAGCTTGAGGGCAATGGAGAGAAACTCATCATCCGTGCAAAGGGTAGGGCGGGCCACGCTTCCCTGCCGGAGCATGGACAGAATGCGGTGAGCGCACTGCTCGAACTGCTTGCACGCCTGCCTTTGGCAGAAAGCGACAGTACCGCTGCTGTAAAGGCCGCTGCAGAGATGTTCCCGTTTGGGGATGTGAACGGCAAAGCGCTTGGCGTCTGCATGGAAGATGAAGTGTCCGGGATGATCACCATGAACCTCGGGATTCTCACTATGGACAAAGATCATATGGAAATATCGGTTGACAGCAGAGTGCCCGTCTGTGGAAATGATGAGAATGTGACGGAAGTGATCAGAAACTGCATGGACAAAAACGGATTTTACATGAAGAGCGGAGCCCTCTCAAAGCCGCATTATGTTCCCGCTGATTCCCCGTTTGTAAAAACACTCCTTGAAAGTTATGAGCATTATTCAGGGCGAAAAGGAGAGGCAAGGGCAATGGGCGGCGGCACATATGTGCATGAACTGGAACGGGGCGTTGCCTTTGGATGCGCGATGGACGACGTGGATAATCATATGCACGGTGACGATGAGTTCATGGTGGTGGATGTGCTGGTGATGAGCGCAAAGATATTTGCGGACGTGATCTGTAAACTGTGCGCCTGAATGTATGGCCCGTCCGGGCAGAGTGAACTATGCAGCTTCTACAGGAAACGACAAATAAATTTGCCGTTTCCTGTAAACCATAAACGGGAGAGAAAAATGACTTGTACAGAGATTATCAATAAACTGAAAGCCTGTTCTTCGGAAAAATATAAAGAGAATGTGGTCAGGATGGGAATACCGGAAAAAAACAGTATTGGTGTTTCTACCGCAGACATACGAAAACTGGCGAAAGAAATCGGCCGGTCAAATGAACTGGCTTTTGAGTTGTGGAAAACAGGATATCATGAAGCCAGACTGTTGGCGGTGCTCCTGTTTGATAAAAAGAAAATATCAGGGGACGATATAGAATACTTAATGGATGATGTGATATCGTGGGATCTTTGTGACCATTTATGTAAAAACCTGATCATCAAAATGAAAGATTATGACTTCTTTATTAAGACGTGGAGCAGATCATCAGAAACATATAAATTGCGGGCGGCATTTACGTTGATCGCATCTTCGGCAATACATGATGATAAGCTGGATGATGATACGATAGAAGAGTACTTGATGCTGATCAGGGAAGGTTCGGTTCATCCGCATGAACATGTGAAAAAAGCAGTGTCATGGGCATTAAGGGAAATCGGAAAAACAGATTACCGCAATAATGAAAAAGCGCTGATACTGGCGAACGAATTAAAGGAAAGCGGCAACAAAACACAGCAGTGGATTGCCAAAGATGTATTGAAGGAAATAGAAAACCTTGTAAAGGTCGAAGGGAGAAAGCGTCTTATTTCCGCAAACAGCAAAATGGGAGTAACAGTTCAGCCAGCCCGAATTTGTCCGGCAGATCATGCTTGCATGAATCTGTCGGACAGGTGAAGGGCTGAGGGAGCGCCAGATTATGAGCAATCCGCTTGCGCCAGCAAGCTTTGAAGCACGAAGTGCGAGATTGCGAATGGCGCGGCTGAACTGTTACGGGACGGGAAGTTTAAGGCAGTATTTCTATTGACAAAAAACTGTTTCGGGAGTAGAATAAAAATAATTCGAAACGCGAAGGAAAAACAGGGCTATAAGGTGGATCATGGGATTAAGCGAACACGGCGTACCGGAAGCAGTCTCTCAGATGATCGTGGATTATGTGGATGAGATCAGGGAACTGCTGTCGTCAAAGATATGGGACAATGTATTTCTGAACTGTTCAAAGAATGAAGTTTTGGTGCTTTGGCTGCTTTATCAGAGGGGCGAAGTGAATATGACAGAGATCGCGGAATATATTCATGTGCCTCTGAACACGGCAACAGGAATCATGAACCGCATGGAAAAAAACGGATTTATTGTGCGGACACGTTCAAAGGAAGATAAAAGAGTTGTAAATGTCGGATTCAGTGAAAAAGGAATGGCGCAGTTTGAGGCGCTGGTCGGCCAGATCGTTCATTATGGTACGAAAGCGGTCGGTTCTTTTTCAAAAGAAGAGATGGAACTTTTTTATAAAATGACGTCAAAGATCATGGAGATATTGAAACAGGAGAACAGGCAGGAAAAAGTTTCCGGGAAGGTTCGCAAAATTACGATAGAGTGATCTGCAGGGCAGCTTATTTACGGCTGCCCTGAAAATAAAACAAATACTTCGAAAAAAGAACTATTCGGCAAAAGAATAAAAATGGAGGGAAGAATGAAAAGAATCTATATTTTTACGGGAAAAGGCGGTGTAGGAAAGAGCAGTGTGGCGGCAGCCCATGCCATCATGAGTGCGCAGGAAGGCAGGAAGACCCTGCTTGTGAGCACTGATATGGCGCATAATCTGGGAGATATTTTTGAAAAAAGGCTGGGAAAAGAGGCGGAAAATGTGTTGCCTGATCTGGATATTCTGGAGATTGACCCGGAATATGTTATGGAACACGATTTTTCCAATGTAATGGAATATCTGGTAAAGCTGCTTTCATCAGAGGAAGACTGCGACGTGCAGGAGATGGGAATGATACCGGGAATGGAGGAACTGTTTTCGCTGCTCAAAATACTGGAGATTTATAACAGGGAGGACTATGAGCGGATCATCGTGGACTGTGCCCCTACCGGGGAAACCTTGTCCCTGCTGAAATTCCCGGAACTGCTTTCGTGGTATATGGAAAAATTCTTCCCGATCGGAAAAGTTGCAGTGAGGATGCTGGCGCCGGTTTCCAGAACAGCCTTTAAGGTTGAGATGCCAAATAAAAGAGCCATGAATGAAATAGAAAAAATGTTTCTGAAATTAATGGAATTGCAGGAACTTTTAAAAAACAGGGAG
>Ga0129309_1001655_pt1 | contig 10257 bp, 12 predicted proteins | sample L1105metagenome_FD_94439 | JGI IMG/M metagenome (GOLD analysis project Ga0129309, IMG submission 94439) | Ring-tailed lemur group fecal microbial communities from Wisconsin, USA - L1105 metagenome | ecosystem: Host-associated > Mammals > Digestive system > Large intestine > Fecal | place: USA...
CGGGTGCGAGCATGTGGTCTATAACGTGATCTGCCAGCTTAGGAGAAAGCTGAAGAACCCGGATTTGATTCAGACGATGGTTGGGAGAGGGTATCGGTTTGTGGGGTAAAAAACATCACCCGGAGCAGTGAGAAATAACTGTTCCGGGTGGTTTTGCTGTTTTCTAATAGTATATTATGAAGCGGTTTGGAAAGACCTGGGGATAAGTGTCAGGCTGCGGTGGTGAATGTGGTGAGTACATTTAGAAGGAAGATCAGGGATGGATATATGAGATTATGGTAGGTAGCAAGCATCGGTTTGTGGGGTAAGAATAGAGCTGGTAACGGGCATCTGGAAACAGGTGTGGCTATCGGCTCTTTTGCATTTGCCTAATTACATTCGAATGTTTCTCCCTCTATATGGATATGTCCATATTTCCTGATTATAAGCTAAAATAATTCGTATTCAATATTCCGGTTATTAATTTTGGATTATCTATTGACAAGTGAACTTGTATGAAATATAATGTACTGGTACAATAAGTACATAAAATGACGGAAAGGAGGAGAGCTGTGGAAATAATCATAAGCAGTAATACAAGTAAACCGATTTATGAGCAAATTACTTCTCAAATAAAAGCTATGATTATGAGTGGAGAATTACAAACCGGCGAGCCTATTCCCTCAATGCGAGCTTTAGCAAAATCTATCCATGTTAGTGTAATTACCGTTCAAAAGGCTTATGAGGATTTGCAGCGAGATGGATTTATCGAAACAACTGTCGGGCGAGGTAGTTTTGTATCAGCCCAAAATAAAGACTTTTATCAGGAAGAACAGCAACGTCGGGCAGAGGAACATTTGCAGGAAGCCGCAGAAATAGCACGAACAAGCGGTATTCCTGTAAAAAAACTTATAGAGCTACTTGAAATGTTTTATAACGAGGAGGTTTAATATGGAAACTGCATTAGATATAAGAAGCCTTAAAAAATCCTACTCTGGATTTGGTTTAAGCGACATATCTTTTCAAGTGCCACGCGGTAGCATTGTTGGATTAATTGGAGAAAATGGAGCTGGCAAAACTACAACAATTAAGGCTGTCTTGAATTTAATAAGCATTGATGACGGACAAATTTCTATTTTGGGTGTCGAAAATAACAATCCTAAACAAGCAAGAGAAGATTTAGGGGTGGTTTTCGATGATAATTGTTTCCATGAGAATTTGACAGTTGAGCAATTAGGGAAGATTTTCCGAAAGATATATAAGCGTTGGGATGTTTCTCTTTTTCAACAATATTGTCAACGGTTTGGGCTGTCCATGTCAAAAAAGGTTGGTGCTTTATCAAAAGGAATGAAGATGAAATTATCTATAACTATTGCACTATCTCACCAGCCCCGGCTTCTGATTTTAGACGAAGCAACAAGTGGGCTTGACCCTGTAATGCGTGATGAAGTATTAGATGTATTTCTGGATTTTATTCAGGATGAACAAAATTCTATTTTATTATCATCGCACATTACTACTGATTTGGAAAAAGTAGCTGACTATATCGTATTTATTCATAAGGGGCGCATCATTTTTAATTTACCAAAAGATATGTTGCTTTATCAGTATGGAATACTGCGCTGCCGTACCGAGGAATTTCATCAAATCGCAAAAGAAGATATACTTGCTTATCAAAAGAAAGAGCTGGAGTGGGAAGTGCTGGTGGCTGATAGAGAGAAAGCGGCACAGAAATACAAGAAATGTGTTATTGATAATGCTACTATTGATGAAATCATGCTTTTATGCATAAAGGGGGAACAGATATGCAAGGCTTAATGCTGAAAGACTTTTTCAATCTCAAAAAAAACATCGGTCCCACATTAGTGACTACCATTTGCGTTGGATTATTACTTATGGTACAGGGAAATCCCTCTATGTTTGTGGTTGGGATCACACTTGCGGGTGGTTCAATATGTTCAAGCTGTCTTAAAATGGACGAAACTGCTGAGTGGGGGAAATTTGAATTGACGACGCCAGTAAGCCGCTTGACAGTGGTTCTTGAAAAGTATATTCTGCTATTTATTTTTACTCTAATCAGTTGTATCGTTGGTGGAGCAATAAGCTATATTGCCGGAAATGTCACAGGAACATTTGAAATTGACTTTTTTCTTATGTATGTTGCTGTCGGTTTTAGCCTTGGAATTATCAGTGGAAGTCTCATTATTTTCTGCCTTTTCCGATTTGGATTGATTAAAGCAGATTTCTTTATGACTATTTGCTATCTTGTTCCCGTTGGTATTTTTGTAGGTGCATTAGTGGTTTTGAAAAAAACGGGATATGATATTATGGCAGGCTTACCTTACCTGTATCTTACGTATATCTTGCCACTTGTTGCTCTAATTATCAGTGTGTTAATGGCTATCCTGTCTATTATCGTATATCGCAAAAAGCAATTTTAGGAGGGAATACGAATGAAACTTTCTATGACAGAAAAGTACGCCTTGCTTTTATTAAACGCAATAGGCAAGCATACAGACTATATGGCTTGTCAATATTCTGCTGGGATTGTTTTAGGTGGCTTACTTGAACTATCCCAAAATGGTTTTATTTCGATAGGTAGAAATGGGAAATTAGCAGTTTCTCAAAAACTTACTGAAGAATACGGCTATTTATGGACTCTTTACAGTAATATCAAATCTGGTTCGCCTAAGTCTTTTAACAAGTGGCTTGAATTTTACTGCTTTAGTCCAACGTATAAAAATTTACGTCCCATTATCAATGACATTTTTAATGCTCTTTCTGATAGCGGATATATATTTATTCAAAGAACAAAAGGGATTTTTCGAGTAAAGACTTCGGTTACGGTAAATACCTCTTCGGCCATGCCGGTTATAAGAGGTTACAAAGAAAATGTCTTGAATAATTTAGAAGATGAGGATGTAATTTTTTGCACGCAAATGTTATTATTAGCTGATGTATTTAAAATGTACTTTCCTATGGAACAACGAGCTGCAATCAAGCAGACATTAACCATTTATAAGCACACAGGGTTATGGAAAACCTTAGAATCATATACTAATTCGGTGCGAAATTTCAACTATCAAAATACTGTATATACAGGGGTTTCACAATAGTAGAAAGGTAGGCATATGTTTTATGACAAAATGGATATTATGCCCTGTCTGTCACAATAAGACAAGGGTAAAAGTGAGAGAAAATACGATACTTGAAAAATTTCCACTGTATTGCCCTAAGTGCAGGCAGGAAACAATCATAAACGTGCGACAGTTAAATATATTTATTATCAAAAAGCCAGACGCTAAGACGCAGAGCCGGTAACCTATTGAAAGATTGTTTTTCTTAGGTTGTCGGTTCAGTTTTTTATAGAGGACTAAAGACTCCTACTTCCCAAAAGGATAGTCCCTTTCAAAAAAGTGCATTCTTGTTAAGGAACATGTGAAATGCTACCTTTAACCTGAATACATGGAAAGGAAGAATGCAAATGAGAGATATTGAAATCGGGCCTATCCGCCCACCTTCTGAGAGCGGCAGCCTGTTAATCCGGGTAACGAGAGGATGCCACTGGAATAAATGCTATTTCTGTGGCTTATACAAATCCATGAAATTTTCGATGCGTCCCATTGAGAAAACGATAGAAGATATCAGGAAACAGGCCGAGCTATATCGGGGAAAGAAATTTCGTTCCTGCTTTCTGCAGGATGGGGACGCACTGGTGCTGAAGACAGATTACCTGCTTCGGATACTGGAGGCGATCAATCGGTATTTTCCAGATATAGAGAGCATCACATCCTATGCCCGTGCAGACAGTATCACCAGGAAGACGCCGGAAGAACTAAAGCAGCTTCGGCAGGCAGGACTGAACCATCTATATTGTGGCATGGAAACCGGATCAGACCGGATATTAAAGCTGATTAATAAAGGTTTTGACGCAGATACCGTTGTGAAAAGCGGATGTATGGCAAAAGACGCAGGCATGATTTTGTCAGAGTTTATACTGTTGGGAATCGGCGGAAAGGATCTGTCAGAAGAAAATGCAATCCAGACAGCAAAGGCCCTGAATGTGATCCAGCCGGATTTTATCCGGGTTCATGCCACAGGAATCAAGCCGGAGTCTAAGATGGGAGAGTTTGTGCGGGACGGTTCTTTCACCTTACAGTCTGAGGAAGAAATTGTGGCAGAACAAAAGCTATTCCTGCAGCAATTACAAGAGATGAATAGCTTCTATGTGAATGAACACATCATCAACCTGCTTTTGGAAGTCCGGGGCAGCTTGCGGACAGAGAAACAAAAAATGCTTTCTACGATTGATCGTTTCCTGAACATGCCGCCGGATGAGAGGCTTCTTTTCGCTGTTGGCAGGCGGCTTAATATTTTCTTCTTTCTAGATGACCTGAAAAAGCCGGAACTGCACAAAAAGGCGGAGGAAAGTATGAAAAAGATATTAGAGAAAGAACCAGAGGTGGATTTTACCGCACTGTGCAATTATGTGAGACAGTCTCAAATATAAATGTAAAAATGGTATAGTTGGTTGTTCCACTATACCATTTTGCAATTAAAAGTAATATATTTTACAAATTCAAAATCTTTATGGAATCTTCAAAATTACCTCGTATCCTATCCTTACAAACAATAAGAAAGGACTTGGATAAAATGGATATGATTTTAAAAACGACTGATCTCTGTAAAAGTTTTAAGGGGCAGGTGGCAGTAAACAATGTATCGCTCAATATTAAAAGAAACTCGGTTTATGGTTTGTTGGGACCAAATGGTGCAGGAAAGTCTACTACGCTTAAAATGATTACTGGTATTTTAAGGCCTACATCGGGAACCATTGAATTTAATGGTCACCGCTGGAAAAGGAATGATTTAAACGATATAGGTGCTTTGATTGAGATGCCTCCTCTTTATGAAAATTTGACTGCGTATGAAAATTTAAAAGTCAGGACAACTTTGCTCGGTTTGGATGATGCTAGAATTGAAGAAGTTTTGCGTATTGTTCGATTGACTGGTACTGGGAAGAAAAGAGCAGGACAGTTTTCACTTGGCATGAAACAACGGCTTGGTATTGCGATTGCCTTACTGAATAATCCAAAGCTCCTGATTCTGGATGAACCGACCAACGGGCTTGATCCTGTTGGTATTGAGGAGCTTCGTGAGCTGATCCGTTCTTTTCCATCAAAAGGAATTACGGTTATTTTGTCAAGTCACATTCTTTCCGAGGTTCAGCAGATTGCCGATTGCGTGGGCATTATTGCCGGTGGTGTCCTTGGTTATGAGAGTGAGCTTTACGCCGGTGAAGATTTGGAGCAGCTTTTCATGGATGTTGTTCGCAGAAATTATAAGGAGGGATATTAAAATGTTTTATTTACAGGCTGAAAATCTCAAGCATAAAAGGACTTTTACAAAGACACTCATAATTTTGGCTCCGATTGTAACCGCACTTATGAATATTTTTGCTCCTCTCTGGTTTCAAATCAATTCCTATAACTGGTGGTATATCTTGCTTTACCCTGGATTTCTTACGCTTATTTGTACTTTAGTGGAACAACGGGATAATAGCAAACTAAAATATAGGGCTGTTTTTTCGTTGCCGATTTCACTTGGAAAGGTTTGGAAAGGGAAAATAGGAATAGTAAGTATCTACGCCTTTGTTGGGAATTTGGTATTTCTGATACTAAATTTGTTAGGTGGTTTTGCTATGCTGGCAGTGTATAAAGTTCCTCTAACAGTAGGTGTTGTGCAAGCGGTTGCCGGAACCGCCTGTATTATTCTGACAAGCCTGTGGCAAATCCCGTTGTGTTTATGGCTTTCAAGGAAAGTTGGTATTTTTCTTACAGTTGTTTTGAATGCCGGCCTTGGTAGTGTGTTGGCAATTTTTATGGCTACTACTTCTTTATGGATTGTTTGTCCCTACAGTTGGGCTCCGCATCTTATGATTTCGGTATTGAATATTTTGCCCAACGGAGAACCTGTTACAGAACAGGTTACGGTGATGTCTTTCCCAATGATTATATTAACAGTAGTTATTTCTTTAGCATTGTATGTATTTTTGTCAATTTATACAGCAAAATGTTTTGAACAGAGGGAGGTGGAATAACTATGTTATCTATAATTCGATGTTTGAAAGCAGAATATAGGAAATGCAAACATAGTATGCTGCTTTATATACACATAATTATTCCAATCTTATGTGCGGTTGTGTTTGCCGGGTATTACCATATATCGGGATGGGAAATCGCAGCTAAAGTAAGCGCATATTTGGAAGTGATGGCTATTGCTTTTCCATTTTTGATAGGTATTATTGTAGGTTTGGTTGTACAGATTGAAAATCAAGCCGGACATTTTCAGCTAATTTTGGGAACAGTTCCTTCACGTGTAGCAACATATATCGGAAAATTAAGTTTTCTAATCATTTGTGCTTTAGGAGCAATATTTTTGGCATTAGGTGTATTTGTAGTTTTATATCAAGCTGCACCATTTACGATTTATTTGAGAGCAGGGTTATTACTGCTGGTAACAATGCTGCCCATTTATCTGATTCAGTTGTTTATAGGAATGAATTATGGGAAAGGTGCATCAATGGGGATGGGTATTGCCGGAAGTTTAGTGGCCGCTCTTATGATAACAGGACTTGGCGATAGTGTATGGAAGTATATTCCCTGGGCGTGGGGGTCACGGGCAATGGACTATGTTGTACTGGCGTGGGATTGCCCACAGCTTTATTTACAGATGAGATCTGATTTTTTCAATGGAATGGTGGTTTCCATATTATGCTCAGTCTGCCTGTTGGTAATTAGTTTAGTATGGTTTTGCGTTTGGGAAGGGGGAAAAAATGGTGAATAAAAAACTAGTTCTTGTTTTAGTACCTATTCTGATAAGTATACTTTTTTTGGTAGCATGTAATTCACTTCACGATACCGCTGAAAGAAATAGAGCATTGAATGAGTCATTGCCATATTACGAGTTGAACACAGCAAATTATGAAGAAGTGAGCTATGATGGAAATAAATATATTACTACTAACGAATATATCCCCAAAAAGGATTTGAAAGAGGAAATTGGGCAGATATCTAAGCGCTTTAAAAATGTGGAAGGAAAAGATTTAAGTTTCGGTTATGTTTATAGTATTAAAGGTGTTGATATAAGTGATTCTATAGCAGTCAGTATTAATAATGAATATCGAAAAGCTAATATAAAGAAGGACAAGGAATAGATTCTGTAACATGATATAATAAAATGGGAGGTGATTTTTTGACACATTTACTTGTAGTCGATGATGATTATTCTATTTTGGAATTAATTAGGAATGGATTAGTAAAAGATGGTTACCTGATAACTGCGCATCAAAATGTGGCTGCTGTAGATATAAATAAGTTGCATTGTTATGATCTTATTCTCTTGGATGTAATGATGCCTGGTACAGATGGATTTGAATTTTGTAAGATGATCAGAAGTGTGGTGGATTGTCCCATTCTTTTTTTAACAGCAAAGACGCTGGAAGAAGACATATTATACGGTCTAGGCATTGGGGCAGACGATTATATTACAAAGCCTTTTCGCATACAGGAACTACGTGCTCGCATTGCAGCTCATTTACGCAGAGAAAAAAGAGAACGTCATAGTATCCTCTCTGTTGCCTCAAATATCCGATTTGATCTTTCAGCGAAGGTAGTGTATGTTTCAAATGAACCAGTTTCCCTTACTAAAAGTGAGTATTCCATTTGTGAATATCTTGCCAAAAGCCGTGGGCAGGTTTTTACGAAGGAGCAAATATATGAGGCAGTTTTTGGACTTGATGGAATAGGTGATAATTCTACAATTTCAACACATATAAAAAATATCCGCGCGAAGCTGGAGCGATTCCAAATCAGTCCGATTAGTACAGTGTGGGGGATTGGATATAAATGGGAGTAAAAAAGAAAGTTACGTTGAAAATGATGTTTCGTCAGTTCGCAATTTGCCTTATTATTATGATGGCAGTTGCGATTATTTTGCCATTTAGTCTGGAATCACTTGCTGTTAATCTTGGCTTGGCTACAAGGGCAAACCAAAGTGAATTGCAGGTCAAAGATATGATACCAACGCTTGCAATCGCACCGGATATTACGAAAGTTGTAATACCGCAGGGGTGTGGATATTTGATTTTGGATAAAAATTTTTGTGAACTTTACAGCAATATGAGCAGTGATGAAAAAGAAGTGGCTATACTGTATGCAAAAGGTGAATATATTGAACAGGACACTGGTAGACAATTTTCACTTGTTGTCAGAGAAAATGAGATTTGTGTTTTGCGCTATTATGTTGGTTCTCAATTTACAATATCGTGGTTGCCAGAATCCTTTCCATCGCCGGATACTCTTACAGTTATTTTGATGGGTATAAATTCATTACTGGTTATTATTGTTTTAACTTCCAGATTTGCGAAAAATCTGTTCTTACAGTTGATGCCCTTATCTGAAGCTACATCGGAAGTAGCAAAGCAGAATTTGGATTTTGAGATTGGGCATTCCAAAATCAAAGAATTTGAAGATATCATGGTATCTTTTTCGGATATGAAAGACAATTTGAAAATTTCATTAGAGCGACAATGGAAAGCAGAACAGGTGCAAAAGGAGCAGATTGCAGCACTTGCCCATGATTTGAAAACACCTTTGACGGTTATTCAAGGAAATGCTGATCTGATGATAGAAACTGAACTTGACGCTGAGCAAAGACTGTATGCTGGCTACATTGTGGAAAGTTCAAATCAGATGCAGGCTTATATCCAAATTTTGATTGATATATCACGTGTAGCGGTTGGGTATCGGCTTCACGTTGAAGAAATAGCTTTTTCAGAGTTCTTGCAGCATTTATCTGGGTATATGGAATCGTTATGTCGAGCAAAAAAAGTAGGTCTGCAAATAAATAAGATGTCAGTTCCCGAAACCCTGAAATTTGATAAAATACTGATAGAACGTGCTATTATGAATGTTTTCAATAATGCATTGGACTATTCGCCACAAGAGGGAACGCTTTACGTGGATGTCCGAAGAAAAGGCAATTTTGTGGAAATCTCGGTCACAGACGAAGGAATCGGCTTTTCTAAAGAAGCATTGCAACATGCACGGGAACAATTTTTTATGGATGATCAGAGCCGTGGTTCTAAGATGCACTTTGGTATGGGACTCTACATTGCAAATTCCATTATAGAGCAACATGGGGGTGGGTTGATTTTAGAAAATTCGGAGCAGACGCATGGAGCGAAAGTTATCTTGAAGATTCTTTGTGAATAAATCTATGGGTAGTTACCATCAAACGATGACTACCCATATTTTTCGTATTGCTTTTAGATTTGATTTTGACAACAAGGCGACTTAATATTCAGTCCATCCAGAAAATTATTTCCCCATTGACACATGGCGTCCAAAACGGGAATAATGCTGCAGCCAAATGACGTAAGGGAATAAATCGTCTTAGGCGGTTTTTCAGGGATGACTTCGCGGTGTATCATGCCGCAGTCCTCCAGGTCGTGGAGCTGCTGGGAGAGCATCTTGGGCGTTGCCTTTGGGATGAGGCGTTGCAGCTCCATATAGTGTAACGGATGGTCGATCAGGTGCCAGAGGATCAGAGGCTTATATTTGCCGCCAATTAAAAAGAGGGTGGCTTCTACCGGGCAGTTGAATTGATTTTTTTCGTATTGCATGATCTTCTCCTTTCCTGCAAGGGTGCTATCTTTTTGGGAAGTATCTTCCGTAAAAGTGCATTCTTGCGGATACATTTATTCGTGCTACAATAAGTGCATGGTTGGTTTGACATACCAAATACAGGATACACAGAAAGGATTATTTATTATGGATTTTATCAGTATTGCAAAACAGCGTCAATCGGTACGCCGTTACAAAGATCAGAAAGTGGAGCCGGAAAAGCTGGAGCAGATTCTGGAAGCTGCCCACGTAGCTCCGACAGCGGCAAATCTTCAACCGGTTCATTTAATCGCCGTTCAGAGTGAGGAAGGGCTTGCGAAGGTCAGCAAGGCCGCTGGTATTTATGGAGCACCGCTGGCGATCATCGTATGTGCCGATCACAATAAGGCATGGGTCCGTCCGTTTGACAAGAAGCAGACAGGTGACATTGACGCATCCATTCTGACAGATCACATGATGCTGCAGGCTACGGAGCTTGGTCTTGGCACGGTTTGGGTATGCTACTTTAAGCCGGATGTACTGCGGGCAGAGTTTGATCTTCCAGAGAATTTGGAGCCAATTAACATTCTGGTGATTGGTTATTCAGACGATA
>Ga0129309_1001656_pt1 | contig 10254 bp, 9 predicted proteins | sample L1105metagenome_FD_94439 | JGI IMG/M metagenome (GOLD analysis project Ga0129309, IMG submission 94439) | Ring-tailed lemur group fecal microbial communities from Wisconsin, USA - L1105 metagenome | ecosystem: Host-associated > Mammals > Digestive system > Large intestine > Fecal | place: USA...
TCTTCTGATTTTGCCGGATCGCGCAGAATCGCAGACGGATGATATACAGCCGTCAGCCATGTGTTTTTGCGGAAGAGAAGAGTTCCGTGTTCCCGGGTGATGCGGTAATCCGGACGGATGATCCTCTGGGCGGCAATTCTTCCAAGGCAGACAATGATCTTCGGTCTGATCAGCAGAGTTTCATATTTCAGGTATGGTATACATGCTTCCTGTTCTTCGGGAAACGGATCACGGTTTTTCGGCGGATGGCATTTTACGATATTTGTCAGATAAATATCCTGTCGTTTCATCTGGATGCTTTCCAGCAGATCGTCCAGTATCTTGCCGGAAGGCCCTGTAAAAGGTATTCCGTCCCGGTTCTCGCTGTTTCCGGGAGCCTCGGCGATAAACATGACAGGCGATTTTAAATTTCCCTTTCCCATGACCGATTTGCTGCGGGTACATGCAAGAGGACATGCGGTACAGTGGTCTACAAAATTTTTCAGTTCTTCATAAGTATACATAATGTGTTTTCTTCCTTTTCACTTTGCATAAATATTATAATAGAAATATCCCGAAAACACAAGACGGGCAAAAGACGTCAGGTCGTAAAACTGCGTGTATCTTTAAAGGGAAAATTGTAGATTTTATAGTCCGGTCGTGATAGTATAGATATACTATAAATAAAAAAAGCAAGGTGAACGCATTGAAAGAGATCCTGTCTGTTGATGAGTTAATAGAACATATGAAGAATAAGGGTATTACCTTTAATGAAATATCGGAGACTGATGCAAAAGATTTTTTACAAAAGAATAAATTATTATATGAAACTGGCTGCTTATAGATCGAATTACGAAAAGTGTTTAACTGGTAAAAGATCAGGGCAATATAAAAAACTTGATTTTGGCTATTTAAAAGAATTGTCAACAATAGATATGCATTTGCGATATATAATAATGGACATGTGCTTAGATATTGAACATGCAATAAAAGTAAGACTGATTAATGATATTACCAACAATCCGGCAGAAGATGGATATGATATTGTGCGTAAATTTATTGCCAAAGATGACAATTTGCGGATTTTGAAAAATATTAGAAGTCATAAATCAGGTGAGTATTGTAAAGACCTCATTGCTAAATATTATCCGTATTTTCCAGTATGGGTATTTGTAGAATTGATTTCATTCGGTGATTTATTGTATTTCTGTTCTTTCTATGAAGAGGCTTATGATGTGAAAATTGTAAATAATATTTTGATGAATACAGTACGTGATATGCGGAATGCTTCAGCGCATAGTAATTGTATGCTGAATAAAATGACAGAAAGAATTGATTCAACAAAGCAGGTTAATAGTGATATCTCTAATTTTATTAAAGGAATGAGTAATATTTCCAAGACATCCAGGGTAAACAACTTGAATTATAAATTTACAAATAATTTTATTACATTATTATATGTATATGATAATTTAATGCCAGATATATCAAAAAAGAAAAGATATAAAGGCTTGCAGGAGTTTTTAGATAATCGTGTCGTTAGAAATAAACAATTTTTTAAGAGCAACTCAAAGATTGTAGGCGTATATTATTTCCACAAAAAAGTAATTGACAATCTGGTGAAATGAAAATATAATATATAGCATAATTGAAAAGTTAAAACTTTTGTAGAGAGTGGCACATCTGAACAAGATGTTCCGCTCTTGATTTTTATGCAGCAAACTCCATTGAAACTCCATATTTGTTTTGTATAATAAGAAAAAAGTAACTATTGAGCCATGCAGGCCCCAGCCATGCCAGCAAGCTGTCATTCGCTGCTGACGCAGCTTTTGTCTGGGGCTTGAGGCTAAACGCCATATAGCAATCATACAAAAAAGCTTCGCTTGCAAACAAGTTTGCGCGTAACCTTTTTGCATGATTACTGCATGGCTGAATAGACAAAAAAGGATATGGAGCGAGTATATGTATCAGATTTTAGTTGTGGAAGATGAGAGGGATATTCAGGAGATATTAAAAAATTATCTGACAGATGCGGGTTATTCTGTGACACTGGCGGATGACGGCGTAGACGGAATTGCCAAATTTCACGGCAGAGCATTTGATCTGGTGCTTTTGGATGTCATGATGCCCAAAATAGACGGGTTCGGAGTATGCGAACTGATCCGGAGAGAATCGGATATTCCGATTGTAATTCTTACTGCACTGGACGAAGAGTCCTGCCAGATCAAAGGATTTGATCTGAAGGCGGATGATTATGTTACAAAACCTTTTTCCATGCCGGTTCTGCTCCGCAAGATCGCTGCGATCCTGCGAAGAACGCGCAAAGGGGAAGAACAGAAAACAATGATCTATAAGTCTGTCGAGGTGGACGTAGAAGGACATCATGTATATATTTATGAAAAAAATGCGGACGGGACCGGGGAGGAGAAGAAAGAGATTGAACTGACGCAGAAAGAATTTGAGATGCTGTGCGCACTGCTCATCAACAAGGGAATTGTCCTCACGCGCCAGAAGCTTTTAAACATGGTATGGGGTGAGGATTATTACGGCGAGGAACGGATCGTGGATACCCATATCAAGAATATCCGTAAAAAAATGGGCGTTCAGCTTATCAGTACGATCAGAGGGGTGGGATACAGGATTGATAAAGAAAATCAGAAACAGCCTGACCGTTAAAATATGTATGCTGATGGCGGTTTTACTGCTGGCCTCCAGCGGAATCACATACGCCGCAGTTGTGAGATTCCTTCCTACTTACTACAGTAACCAGCTTCAAAAAGATCTGGATGTGATATCGCGCGGAATGCTGGACGGAATCCGGTCCTATCATTCAATCGATGAAGCGGCGAATGTGATTGAATTATATGAGGCAAGCTCGAAGGTATCTGTCGTGATTTTGGACGGGCGGGGAGAAAAAGTGTGGCCGCGCACAGAAACAGTCATAGAGGAGATTTTGCTGACAGGCAGCGGTGCGGGAGAATCGCAGATGGATGAAGCGACGGCAGACAGTGCTGCTGAGGAAGATATGGAAGCGACGGCAGACAGTGCTGCTGAGGAAGATATGGAAGCGACGTCAGACAGTGCTGCTGAGGAAGATATAGAAATGATTGCAGACGGTGCTGTTGCGGAAGAGGTTGAAGCGGTCGCAGGCGATGCTGTGAATGTGCAGGCAAAGGAAAATCCTTCTGCAGTAAAACAATACAGTTTTGAACTGGGGGAAAAGAAATACACCATGGTTGTTTCGGGAGGAATGCAGCCGGTGAATCAGGCAATGGAAATCCTGAAGCAGATTTTTCCCTATATTCTTGCGGTTTCCGTGTTTGCGGCAGTTTTATTCGCAGTAGGACTGTCTCTTTATCTGACAATGCCGGTCGTGAGGCTGAGCCGGATATCGAAACGCATGGCCTCACTGGATTTTGGCAGTTCATATCAGGGAAAAAGGACGGATGAGATAGGAGCGCTTGGCATGGATCTGAATGAGCTCTCCGCAAATCTGTCCCACGCTTTGTCAGATCTGAAGGAAGCGAATGCGAGACTGAAATCGGATATAGATAAAGAGCGGGAGATTGAGAAAAAAAGGATTGCCTTTTTTTCAGCGGTATCCCATGAACTGAAGACTCCGATCACGATTTTGAAAGGGCATTTGTCGGGAATGCTTCAGGGTGTCGGTGAGTATCAGAACAGGGATTATTATCTGCAGCGTTCGCAGGAGACCACGGAGAAGATGGAGGATATGGTAAGAGAACTCCTGACAGTTTCCAGAATTGAAAGCCAGGCGTTTCGCACAAGGAAAACGGATATGGCAGAACTGCTCCGGCAGAAGATCGCCGATATGACAGAGCTGATTGAAGATAAAAAGCTTGGGCTGGAGGTAACAATACCGGAGCGCCTGTACGCGGAGGTAAATCCGGGAATGCTGGAGAAGGTTTTCTCAAATCTTTTAATGAATGCTGTCCGCTATACGCCGGAAGGAAACGGCAATGAGATAAGGGTTATTTTGCAGCCGCAGGAGAAGGACGGCAGGACAGCCGTGTGCAGGGTGGAAAATACGGGAGTATTTATTCCGGAAGAAGCAATTCCGCATCTGTTTGAGGCATTTTACCGTGCGGAGCAGTCGCGCAGCCGTCAGACGGGCGGGAGCGGGCTGGGGCTGTACATTGTCAGAATGATATTGGAACAGCATAAAGCGGAATACCGCATAGAAAATATTGAGGATGGAGTGAGATTTTCCTTCCTGCTGTAAAATACATACAAATCACATAAAAGCTCCAAATGCATTACAAACTCCGGTGCTATTCTTCAGACACAAAATAAAAGCAAAGGAGTTGGATGAAATGAAAAGAAAAATCATAGGAGTATTATTAGGCATCACAGCGGCAGCGGCCGCGTGCGGGAGCGGGGCTATGGCGATGACCTACGGATTTGATGTGGACGGGAAGACCATATACATTACCGAATATCAAAATCCGGAGACAGCAGTGGGAAGCACTTATGAGAGCGGAGATGAAATCAGTGAGTATGGAATATCTTTCACCGATTATTTATCAGAAGAGGAAAAGCAGAGACGGTCTGACTGGCATAAACAGGAGATGCGGGAGGCGGTTGCATATCTTGAAAAATACGGCGTTTCCTATGATGCGGAAAAAGATCTGCTCCTGTATCAGGGAAAAACCGTGCGGTGGCTGATTGACGAGCAGATAGAGGGTACAATGAGGGCAATCCAGATGCCGGAGGGCGAAATAGACCTTTATACGGAGCGGGCGCAGGATTATACCCTGACCGGAGTAAGGGTCGCCAGCCAGGAGGAATATGACAGACGAACAAAAGAGGATGAAGAGGGAAGCATCATTCACACGTTTATTAGTGAAGACGTTGTTTGCGAAGATATCAATGCTATCAGCAGGGATATCAGCGTTCAGGAACAAAGCGCAGAGGAAGTGGCAGAAGGAACCTGTGTATACGGCAATTCCGACAATTCTTACGAAATGAATAAAAAAATACGGGAATATGAACAGCACGGGATCTTACATGATAAAAGCGGAGGCTGGACATGGAACGGGAAGCAGGTTTACCTGCTCATGGATGAAGACGGGAGCTTTTACCAGAACGGCAGCAAAGAAGCAAAAGACAATAAGGTCTACCTGATCGTGAAGCGCGGTGAAGATGAGGGCGTTGCCGAGGTGAAACAGGTAACGGTGGAAGAAGCCATGGCGGAGAGAATCGCAAGGGACAATTAGGATAAGTTAAGGGGACGCTGAATCGGCAGTGATTCAGCGTCTCTCTTTTTACGGAAGGAAGATCCCGTGCGTATTCAAATAATATTATTTGGAAATTTGCTGAGTTGCAGCTTTTTCTTGATATAATCCATAAGTTTTGGCTGGGCAAATTGTGAAAAATCAAAAATGCCGGAATCGCTTCTTTTGTCGGAATAGTATTCTTTGTGCAAATCCAGATAGAGTTTAAAAAATTCGGTTCCGACATTGAACTTATTAATGCCGTTCACAAAAGCCAAATCGAGCTGATCATTTGGGATACCAGTGCCTCCATGAAGGACAAGAGGGATGGAAGTGGCGTGGTTAATCTCAATAAGTCTTTTAATGTCAAGATGCGGAGTATGCTTATAAAATCCGTGAGCGCTTCCGATAGCGACAGCCAATGCATCGCAGGAGCTTTGTTCGACAAAACGGGCGGCTATATCGGGCTGCGTGTAAAGATCCTGATTGTCCTGATCAGAAAGGGTATCTGCCAACCCGACATGCCCGAGTTCGGCTTCTACGGATGCGCCTAAAGCATGTGCACTGTCTGCAACAATTTTTGTGTTTGCAATGTTTTCTTCAAAAGGAAGCATTGAACCATCATACATGACACAGGAAAAGCCGGCTTTCAGAGCGCGGTTTATGTAATTGATATCCTGACAGTGATCCATATGAAGCCCGACTGGTATTCTGACTTCACTTGCTATATTTTTTACGATTTCTGCAAATATTTCAGGTGCAGTCATATTTTTTTGAGCAGTATGTTCAGGATAGAGCATACATATGACAGGTATTTGGGTTTCTTCGGCGGCATGTACGATTGCATAAACCTGATTATAGTCAATGCAGTTGAAGCCAATGACGGATGTGTTTGCCTGATCGGCCATCTGTAGTATTTCTTTTACTGGAACTAACATAAAGTACTCCTCTCGTGAAAATTTATTTTATAATCATAAAATGAATATATCATTCACAAAAGATTTCGTCAAGGATATATGAAATAAAATTTAATGAAAATAGTGCAATATATTTCCAATAAATGGAATAAAAATAGTATATTTGTGAAATGTATACAAAAACATAGCACACAAATTGGATAAAAGGGAGAAATAAAATTTTATGTCATGATAAACCTTTACATGAAATAAAATGTTTTGTATAATCTGTTTACAAACATGTTTGAGCAGTAAGAACGGAAAAATTATAAATGAAAAGGAGAGGTGTATTATGATGAAAAGAAGAAATGTATCGATTTCTTTGGCAGCTATGGCATTCGGCGCATTACTTTGCGGAGTAAATGTCAATGCAGCGGATGATGCCGGTGTTACCCTTGAGTGGCAGCAGTGGTGGGCAGTAGAGTGTCCAGAAGGATATGTACAAGCAATCTGTGACCGTTATTATGAAGAAACAGGTGTAAAAGTTGAACTTTTGAGTGCTCCTTTCGCAGATACGAAGACAGCAATTGTTTCGGGAGCGACAACTGGAACCGTAGCAGATATTGTCAGTGTCGATGGCAGCTGGGTATATGATTTTGCTGATCAGGGAATTTTGACAAATATCAGTACGCTCCTTGATGCGGATGGGTTTGATCAATCCGTATTTATGAGTCAGTGGAGAGCGATGGATTCCACTTATGCACTTCCTGTTATTAACTTCCCGTATCCGATGTTTGTAAATCTTGACATCCTGGAAGCGTGCGGGATTAAAGAAGTTCCTAAGACATGGAGTGAATTTGAGGAAGCCTGCAAAAAAATAACAGAGAACGGTTACTATGCATATGCAATTAATCTTGATTCCTCTTCACCTTCCGGTATTCAGAATGTATGGAGCGGCTTTGCATGGGCGTCCGATATTACTATGCTGAATGAAGAGGGCAAATATGCGATTGCCGGAAATGCAGAGCTTGCGGAATATGCAGAATATATGAAGAATTTGAATGATCAGGGCTATATTTATCCGGGCATGAGTTCACTGACAGAGGCTGATATGACATCGAAATTTGCCAGCGGTGAATTAGCGTTTATCATTAATTCGGCGGCAGTTCTTACATCTTTCAGACAGGAAGCGCCAGATCTGAATATCGGTGTTTGTGCGATACCTGTAAAGGATGGATTCGAGGGCACAAGCAAAAACTGTACAGCTAACTGGGCACTTGGAATTACAGAAAACAGTGAGAATAAAGAAGAAGCCCTGAAATTTATTGAATATCTGTTCAATGCAGATATCAATGCAGACCTTGCTGTAACACAGTCAGCTATTCCGGGCAGCACACTGGCAGAGCCGGATTACTCTGGCGGCGATCCGGTATTTCCGGATATCTATGAAATGTACATGGCAGGGACTCCGTATAATGAATTTACAGGCATGAAGAGTGCAAACGAATTTATGCCGGAATACATTGATGAAGTTGTAACTTATATGGATGGAGACACAGACACAGAAGAATTTCTTCAGAATGTTCAGGAAATCAGAGATGAACTGGATGCACAGTAATGCAGTTTGCGTTTCGTGAATGGACAAATAACAAATGCCCCGCCGGCTTTACCGCGGGGTATTTGATTAAAAATCAAAAGGGAAGGATCATCTTATGAGGAAAGTAAAAAAAGCAGCGACCCCCTACTTGTTTCTTGCGCCGACAATTATTTTGATGGTAGTGCTTCTGGTTATTCCAATCTGTATGATTTTTCAATATTCTTTTCTCAATAATGCAATTGTAGAGAAAAGTCCGGAAATAGTTGGATTTAAAAATTATTCGAAAATACTTGGCGATAAAGATTTTTGGAATGCTGTTCGAAATACCATATTTTTTGTGCTTGTAAGTGTTGCGGCGCATATGGGATTGGGCATGGGTTTTGCTATGCTTTTAAACTCATCTTATTTTACTAGAAAAACAAAAACGATTGCCAGAGTGATTTATGTGCTTCCATGGATGTTTACGGCATCGGTTATAGCAATTTTATGGAAGCTGATGCTGCAGCCACAGGGGATCGTTGATTATCTGTTAGCGTTCGTACACCTTGCTACAAAAGATACACAGTGGCTCAGCGAGAGATCAGTCGCCTTGTATACCATTACCTTTGTAAATATATGGTGTGGATATCCATTTTATATGATAAGCCTTCTGGCTGGACTGCAGGGAATATCAAGTGATCTGTATGAGTGCTCAGCATTAGACGGAGCGGCTTCCGGACAGCAGTTTCTACATATTACTGTACCGCAGTTAAAACCAATCATAATAAGTATTTCTATGCTGGATTTCGTTTGGAGTATTCAGTCATTTGCAGTTATCTGGATGATGACCGGAGGCGGACCGGCAAAGAAAACGGAAACATTGAGTATTTTTATTTATAAGTTAGCTTTTAACAGCAGTAAATATGCATTGGCATCAGCGGCATCAGTAATTGTTTTGATAATCTGCATTATTGCTGCGGTATTCTATGTGAGACAGCAGAAGAAAGCGAGGGATTAGTATGGTAGGCAGTCATAAAAAATCAACAAAAGTAATTGTCAGTATCCTGTTGGTATTGGGCGGACTGTTTGCAGGTTTCCCTGTGCTGTGGATGTTTATATCCTCTTTAAAATCAAACACGGAAATTTTTGCATGGCCTCCTAAATTTATTGATATTCATTTTAACCTGAATAACTATAGTGCAGTACTTGGAGATTCGGAAAAGGTAAGATTCTTTATAAACAGCTATGCAATATCGGGGCTCGTTGTGTTGTTTACGCTTTTTATTGGAATTATGGCAGCTTATGCATTCAGCAGGTTTGATTTTCCGTTTAAAGAAACAATCAATACTGTGATTGTCAGTGTACAGGCAATACCCCCGATTGTGCTTTTGATTCCGTATATGAGCCTGATTGTGACACTGAAAATATTCAATACATATTTTGCATTGCTACTGACCTATATGGTGTTTACGCTGCCCTACTGTATTCTTATGATGACGGGTTATTTTAATACAATATCAACGAATCTGGATGAGGCGGTAATGATAGACGGCGGGTCGCGCTGGCGGGCCTGCTGGGGAATTCTTGTGCCGATTTCCATACCGGGAATTATTTCGGTTGGGATGTATACGTTCATGCAGGCGTGGAATGAATATTTGTTTGCTCTGACACTGACGAAAACAAATGATATGAGAACGGTGCCGGTGGGGATTAACCTGCTTATGGGGCAGCATACATATGACTGGGGACAAATGATGGCTATGAGCTGTCTTGGTTCGCTTCCGGTTTTGGTATTGTTTATTTTCTTCCAGAAATACTTTATTGCTGGAATGTCTTCGGGTGCGATTAAGGGGTAGAGAAAAGGAGAGATAATACATATGTTGATGAATATGAAAGAGCTGTTGAAACCTGCAAATGAAAAAAATTTTGCGGTTCCGGCATTTAATGTTGCTGATTATTCTATGTTTAAGGGCCTGATGGAAACGGCGGAGGAGTTGGAGGCTCCTGTTATTATTGCAATCCATCCGGATGAACTGAAGCATGTCGGACAGGAGATGGTAAAAGCGGTAATTGAACGTGTGTACAGATCCAGAGTGCCGGCGGCGATTCATCTTGATCATGGGGCATCTTATGAGCAAGTGATATGGGCGATACAAACGGGATATACGTCAGTCATGATAGACGCATCATCATTGCCATTTGAGGAAAATATTGCTGTTTGCAAAAAAGTGGTGGAGACGGCTCATGCGGTAAATGTTTCTGTGGAAGGAGAACTGGGAACAATCGGTACGGCAGATGATTTTGGTGAGGCAGGATCAAAAGTAATTAGATATACAGACCCTGATGATGCAGAAAAATTTATTCGCAGAACAGGCGTGGATTGCCTGGCAATTGCTATTGGGACCTGTCATGGCATTTATCCAAAAGGAGTAGATCCGAAATTAAAGTTGGATATATTAAAAGAAATCAAGAACAGGATTCCGAATACGCCGCTTGTTCTGCACGGAGGATCGGCAAATCCGGATTATGAAATTGAACAGGCTGTGGAGTTTGGGGTAAACAAGATTAA
>Ga0129309_1001657_pt1 | contig 10246 bp, 8 predicted proteins | sample L1105metagenome_FD_94439 | JGI IMG/M metagenome (GOLD analysis project Ga0129309, IMG submission 94439) | Ring-tailed lemur group fecal microbial communities from Wisconsin, USA - L1105 metagenome | ecosystem: Host-associated > Mammals > Digestive system > Large intestine > Fecal | place: USA...
CCGGACTCTCCATCCTGCTTCATGCAGTTGCCCATCACAACGAATATGCCAAGCAGGGTCCATTCATTCATCATCACACGGGCAAATCCTCTGCCCATGTACACAATCACCATGAAGAATATGCCATGGTGTACGAAGATTATATCGAAGACAAGATCGACATCATCATGGGAAGGCTTAACGAGAATTACCCAGAGATGCACAACAAACGCTGGCACGCCATCAAATTACTGGAAAAAGATAAAGGCGTAACCGAGAATCACCCTCTTAACCTGGAGGATGTGATCGACCGCAGTTACGAAAAAGACATCATTAATCAGAAATATGATTTTATCGAAGAAGTCATTGCAGAAGTGCTGGTTAACAAATCCAGAAAAGAAGAAGCCACTGACAAGATTGACCACTATCTTACCCACCGCTGGCTCGGTCTTCCAATCTTTCTTGGAATTATGGCGCTGGTCTTCTTCTTAACCTTTACAATCGGCGACTGGCTAAAAGGGTATTTTGAGATTGCATTAGAAGAAATCTCTTCGTTTGCAGCAAACGGACTTACTGCCATTCATGTAAGCCCTATGCTTCAATCTCTGATCATTGATGGAATTATCTCCGGTGTGGGAGGAATCCTTACCTTCCTTCCGAACATCTTTATATTGTTCCTGGCACTGGCATTGCTGGAAGACAGCGGATACATGGCAAGAGTAGCATTCGTCATGGACGATATCATGAGCAGGCTTGGATTATCAGGACGGGCATTCCTTCCGCTCCTTCTCGGATTCGGCTGCTCCGTGCCCGCCATTATGGCCTCCAGAGCACTGGAACATAAACATGACCGTTTCAAGACGATACTGATCACGCCATTCATGTCGTGCAGTGCAAGACTGCCAATCTATGTTCTGTTTTCCTCTATGTTCTTCGGTAAACAGGCCATGCTCGTCTGCTATTCCATGTATCTTCTTGGAATCGTAATTGCAATTGCGACAGCATACATACTATCCAAATTAGACGGAAGCAAGGCAGAACATGCCCTGCTCATCGAATTACCGGAATATAAGTCTCCCAATGCACGTACCATAGGCATCTACGTATGGGAGAAAATCAAAGACTACTTAACTAAGGCCGGAACCGTAATCTTCATTGCATCCGTAATCATGTGGGTCATCTTAAATTTCGGACCTCAGGGCTATGTAACCGATATTAGCCAGAGTTTCGGCTCCGTTATCGGAAAAGCAGTCGTTCCACTCTTCAAGCCGGCAGGACTTGGATATTGGCAGATTATCGTAGCATTAATCGCCGGCATTGCCGCCAAAGAAGTGGTGGTATCCAGCTGCAGCGTTTTGTTCGGAATCCAGAATATTACCACTGCACACGGCATGGACGCCATGGTAGCCACTCTGGCATCTATGGGCTTCGGTGCTGCTAATGCTTATGCATTGATGGTATTCTGCCTATTATATGTTCCTTGTACGGCAACGATTGCTACAATCCATCGGGAACTTAAGAGTTGGAAGTCTACTTTTGGCATTATCATGTTTCAGTTGGGGATGGCATGGGTTATGAGTGTGATTGTGTATCATATTGGGGTGTTGTTTTAAGGCCGAATTTGGTTTATGAAGAGTTTTTAGAAAAGTGTACGGCAGAGAGGGCGGGTATGGTGGGGCGGATCCGACTCCAATCGCCTACAAGCCGTAAGTTCAAGAGAACTAGGAAATCGGGAATCGAATGTATTCACCGGACAAATCTGAAAGATTTCCCCGGCTCAGACATTCTTGAATTCTGTGCTTGTGGCACAGAATTCATCCTGATTTTCTATCTCTCTTTCACTAACGGTTTGTACGGCTCTTCTACGAATCCGCCCCACCATACCGCCCTCTCTGCCTGACATTCTTATGTGCGACTCTTAATAAACCGGGGAGATTCTTATGCGGGTGCGAGTAGAATGATATTGGTAAAATAACATTTCGGGAGTGTGAAGAATTTTGCAATATAAGTTGAAGGACCCACATAGTTGTTCCAATCTTTCCTAGGGCATGTAATTTCGAGCCGCACAATCTATTGCCCTACCAATAACGTTCCACACACATCCCCGCCTGAATCCTCCCGGTGGGAAAAACTTGAGGATGCAGGAATATCAGGTGCAAGAGCAGGGAAGTTATGGACTGTGACCGTATCATTTCACCTTAGACCTCGTTGCAGAAAAAAATACCGTCAGTTCGTACGAAACCAGGACCACAAGTCCTGGTTTCGAGGGCATCTGAGTCGTAAGACCATCAAGGGCTTACGGCGAATATGTCCGGTTAGAACTAACGGTATTTTTTTCTGTTACGAGGTCTTAGCGAAATGATCCGGCCACAGCCCATAACTTTCCTACCCTTGCACCGTACACTTCCAATACTCTAATTTCACCACCAAATTCACATCCTATTCTGCATATGAAGATATGGTATCTCAATCGGATCAATCGGGTCGATCGGATTCTCAATCTGTCCTTTCACTTTTCTCTTATGGCGCCTTAGCAATTCGCCGCCCTTATTATAGAACCAGAAGGAGTACGTCAATATCTTATTCGCCTTCCCCATCTTCTCCTTCGTCGTCTTCCCATAAAGCGTACCGCCCACTCCGATTGGTACTTTCTTACGAATCAGGGATATCAGTTCCGTCTCACAGGTTACATGCTCCGGCAATTCCGTATACGCCATAGACACACAGTCTAACTTATGAGCATCACTTCCGCCGATCCCTGGCTTCTTATACTTCATAGCAAGTTTCATAGCCCCCATATTAGACTCTTCTGATTCGCAGGCATTGAATGCCTCGATAAAATCAAATCTCTTAATAATCTCCGGAGACTTGTAGTATTTCTTCGTGTTCGTGAAACTTAAGTACTTCTCACCGCATGGATGAGCCGGTCCCAGGATTCCACCGTGACGGTGTACAAAATCAATCAGCGCGCTCACCGGCAGCCCTCTTAATTCCAGGAGTCTCATCTTCACTCCTTCCGGCATGATACAGATGATATGACCCGCATCACAGGTATCATACTCAATTCCTTTTAACACCACAAAGTCTTCATGAACCTTGCCTTTCATATTATACTTCCAATGACGGTATCCCTTGTAGGTATCATGGTCTGTAATCAGCATACCGTCGAATCCATGCTCTTTCAACTTCGTGATATATTCATCCAGACCTACTTTACTGTCTAGAGAGCCCTCTTTTACGTGACAATGCATATCTATTTTCATACCAAGGCCTCCTTCATTCATATTCTAAAATTATTATATCACATTTACCTTTTAAAATACAACTAACCGGACCTTCATGGCGGATTTTCCCTCACGACACATCTGACATAACCTCTCTTTTATACTGCTATCTTCTTATTGATTATAAATTCTCTTCAGCATTCACAGAGTGCCGCACAACCAACGCACATATACACCATATCACCATATAAGTATATTCCGGAATCTCCACCTCCGCAAAACTGTATAGAATCATCACCATAATCTGAATCAAAACGCCCGCCAGTACAACCAATAACCTCATTCTTTTACTCATAATAAAGCACCTCTCCTTCTATAGTCATTACTATATCAGGAGAGGTGTGTCATAAAAGGGACTTAGATCTCTTCTTCGATAATTTTTATATCATCATCATCTTCTTCATCGTTTTTTTCATTCGAATCATCCGCAGCATTCTCTTTCTTGCTGTCTTCATGTTCATCATCGTCATCTTCCAATATCCTTCTTGCCTTCTCTACCTCGGACTCCACAGATACCTTCTCTTTGACCTGCTCAGAGTATACCTTTTCTTTCTTCCCGATCTTTCTGGAATGCATCATGAACTGAATCCAGATTCCAATCAATGCCACTACTGCTCCGATCACATATCCAATCCACGCAGGATCACTCATGCCAAGCAATGCTACTGCCGCATTCCCCACAGCCAGTCCTCCGGAGATTCCTGTAACCAGGATCACAATCGGCTCTGTAAAGATCACAGACAATATTGCCATCACAATCGCAACAACAACACCAACAATTCCCAGTATCAATGCATTCGGAACAGCCAGCGAGACGAATATCCCTGCTACTTCCACGAAAACAAGAAAGAAAATTCCCAATCGCCGCAATAAGCCAAATAGCACTGCACAAATGACCGCACACGCTGCTATCGCAATCAATATTGTCATATCCTTAAGCCCAAATCCAACGGCGATTCCTACACCAATCACCGCGCCGATCACCAGACCTGTAATCGCAGCCAGTATCCTTGATAATTTTAATCCGAAGAAACAGATGATAAGACCGACAACTGCCGTAACCGCCAGCATAATCATCAACATCTGAGTTGCCCATGCCAGAAAATAACTGACATCGCCTTCTGAAGTTCCCTCCAGTAATCCTTGCAAATATGTACCCATGTTCATTACTTCATTCATATCATTCGTCTCCTTTACCCCTTGTCAATCACTTGTATGAATCCATAATCGTCCCAAGTAAAGCCGTGTACTCCTTCACAACCTTCTCAGGCGATATTATTATAACATCTTTTCCCAGTCCTGTTAACCACCCAAAAAAGGGTTCGCTCACCGCAACCTGGACATGGGCAATAAAATGTTCCTCCCCATCCTTCCGGACGGATACTCCCTTTCCAAAACGGTCGATGACCACTCCGACGAGCCTGTTGGGAAACCGGATGCTCACCATCTCCTCTTCCCCTGCAAACATGCCAAATGTCTTCCGGGAATAACTGACCGGATCAAAATCCTTGAACCGATCCTTTCCTATCCTCTTCTCCGGGAGCATCTCGATTCTCTGCATCTTATCTACCCGGAAATGCTTCAGTATCCCACTCGCCTCATCATAGCCGATCAGATAATAATTCTCTTCTTCCCAACTAAGCGCCCATGGACTGATTCTATATAGTTTCCCGTGATTCTTAAGTACTGTTTTCTTCTCTATCGTCCACCGGAAATACTGGAACGCAATCTGACAGTCTTCTGATATCGCCGAATAGATCTTGTCCACATTATAATAGATGCTTTCATTCATTGTCTTCACGCGGTCTGCAACATACACCTGCCTGTGAAGGCTGGTCGCTTCGTACCTGCTTGCCAGACCTTCAATCTTGCGAATCAGGCTTCTGGACTTTCTCTCCGTGATAAACCTTGATGACTGAACTGCATCCACCAGAAGTTTTAATTCTGCCAGTTCAAAATCATGGCTTGCCAGATAATATCCTTCCGGCGGTTCTTTGCGATACTCGATATCCATTCCATACTGTTTTAACGTATCAATATCACTATATATACTTTTTCTCGCAGCCCGGATTCCTTCTTTCTCCATGGCGCTTAATATCTCTTTCATAGAGATCGTATGCTGTCCATCCGTTTTTTCAGTGAGAAGATCCATCAGAAACAGCAATTTCACTTTTTGATTATAGGATTTCGACATCTTGGGAGTCCTTCTTTTTTCTTCTGTATTTATGATATCAATAGCATTCGCATGCGTCAATAATAAAAATAACAACAATCAAAGCAAACAAAAAGAAGGCTGCTGCCTAAGCATCTCGCTTACACAGTAACCCTCTCTCATTTCCTGCCAATATCTTAGAACTCAACTGATCCTGTCTCTGTTCCATTTACAACATAATATACAGCATTCTCTTCAGGCTTAATGTATAATTCCATTGTCTTGATATCTCCAACCTTTTTGCCGGAACCTGTCCATGCCTTCTTAACGTTGGCGATAATCTCTTTCTCCTCTACCTGTTTTCCCAAATATTGAACAAAAGTACTTACCTTTATCTCTTTCTTTGCTGTCGTCTTCTTTGTAGTCGTAGTTGTCTTCTTCGCTGCTGTCTTCTTTGCCGGCGCTTTCTTCTCAGGTGTCTTCTTTTCAGTTGCTTTCTTAGCTGCAGGAGTCTTAGCCGGCTCGGTTGTTGCTTCTACTGGCTTCGCTGCTGGTTCTGCCTTCACTACTTCTACTGTCTCTTTTGCTACCTCTGTTGCTGGTGTTACTTTTTTTGTGGCCATGATAATTCCTCCTCATTTCTCCTAAGCCTCGTCACCTAGACCTGACTATTATAGCACATTATTTTGAAAATGCAATTATCACCTGTATTTCCCATATCCTCAGGATTTCGGGGCATTCTTCGTAATATTTGATTACTCTTTGCATCTTTCAAAATTATTTTTTGTACGAATTGCTTGTGATTTTCCTATCATACTCGTTCATCTTTCGTACGATTTTGCCATTATCTTTAGTATTTGAGGAGTTTTTTTATGCTATAATCTCTAGCAAAATTCCTGCAATCACGGCTATTGCAAGCAATACTCCAATGATTCTAAGGTTTTCTCTTTTATCCCTATTCACTTTACATAAGACAACCAGACCAATTCCTGCACCTGTACACAGTCCTGCGATCACAGAAGCGAATGATATCGCCCCGCTCAGATACAACTGAGTCAGTATTACGGACGCTGCACAGTTGGGAATCAATCCTATTACCGCGGCAATAACCGGCTGAAAAATAGTATCTCCCAATAAAAAGGCTGAGAGCCTCTCTATTCCGAAGATCTCCACACAGAGATTCAGGATACCGGTAAAAACAAACAGATATACAAATATCTTCACTGTATGATGCCATGCCGGCTTCAACACTCCCGACTCCTCTTCATGGCATCCACAGTCATCGCAGAGATTGCCGCTTGCCTTCGGCACAGAGATTCTGTTTTTCAAAAAGATATCTACAATATAGCCTGCCGCGATCGCAATCAGCACCTTCGATGCCAACAGCGGGCCTACTTCCTTTATCGCACCAGGATTGCCAAGCATAATCAGAATCGCTTCATCAGATGTGGCAATAAATACTGATAAGAGCGTGCCGACGGAGATAATGCCTCCCGCATAGAGATTGGCAGCCATAACGGAGAAGCCACACTGAGGAACACATCCCGCAACTGCCCCGACAATCGGTCCCGCCTTTCCTACCTTTATAAGCATTTTCTCAGTAAATTCGCTGGAATAGTGTTCCAGTGCCTCTATCAGTATAAAAGCCACGAATAAAAATGGCAGCATCTTCAAGCAATCAAAACTGGTATCCAGAATTACGTCTTTTAACATTTCCATATATCACATACCCTTTCTGATCCAGACCTAATAGGTCTATTTTAGATGCAGTCTCATGAATTTACAAGGACTATTTTCAAAAACATCAAATATCTACCCTTTTCTTTTCATTTTGTCCGTATTCTTGTATACTTATATTATCATCAAAATAATTTTAAGGAGGGTGAAATATTGAGTACTTTTGAGCGAATCTTATCAGGACTTCCCGGATTAGATGCTATATTGGATCATATCCGTTTGGGAGACAACGTTGTATGGCAGGTATCCTCCATGGAAGAATACCGGTTTTTCGTAGAGCCTTTCTATCGGCAGGCAAAGAAAGATCATCGTCGGATTCTGTATATGCATTTTACCGGACATCCCAGACTCCTTAGTCACTCTTGCGGCATTCCTGTCTATGAATTCAATCCGGCAGAGGGTTTCGAAGCCTTCACTATGAATGTACGGAAACGCATCGCCGAGGAAGGTCAGGATGTCTTCTATATCTTCGACTGTCTGTCGGATCTTCAGGCAAGCTGGGCAACAGACCTTATGATGGGGAACTTCTTTCGGGTAACCTGCCCCTATCTGTTCGAACTAAATACAGTGGCGTATTTTCCGATTCTTCGCGGACGCCATTCCTTTGATGCGATTGCCCGGATTCAGGAGACAACCCAACTGCTTCTGGATGTCTACATGGACGGAGAAAGCCTGTACATCAATCCGCTAAAAGTCTGGAACCGTTATTCACCCAATATGTTTCTTCCTCATCAATACATCGCAGGAGACGGCTCTTTCCTTCCTTTGAAGGGAGGCTATGAAGTCAGCCGTTTCTATACGCTTGTAGATAACCTTACCCGCATCTATGAGAATCAGAATCTGGACAGTTGGGAAAGGTTCGTCTCCGATGCCAGACGGATCTATCATACGGATCATATATTTTCCAAAGAGACGCAAGATAACTTCTGCCAGAACATGATGTCACGGGACGAAAAAATCCTGGCTCTGTTAAAGCAATATTTTTCTCCGGAAGATTATTTCCATATCTATAAACGCATGATTGGAACAGGGAGTATCGGCGGCAAGGCATGCGGCATGCTGCTTGCCCGCAAGATTATAGAGACGGATAATCCGGAGGCTTTCCGTCTTATGGAGCCTCACGATTCCTATTATCTGGGTTCTGATGTGTTTTATACTTATATAGTACATAACAAGTTCTGGAGACTCCACATCAGCCAGAAGACGAAAGAAGGGTATTTTAAACTGGCCCCGGAGATTGAGCATGCTTTTAAGACCGGTTCTTTCCCGGAACCTATCCGCCAACAGTTTATCCGAATGCTGGAATACTTCGGGCAGCGACCGATTATCGTGCGTTCAAGCAGTCTTCAGGAAGATGGATTCGGCAACGCATTTGCCGGAAAATACGAATCCGTCTTCTGTATTAACTCAGGCGACATCACAACACGGCTTACAGAACTTGAGAATGCGGTACGTACGGTCTATGCCAGTACCATGAACATGGCTGCTCTGGAATACAGGCGTCAGCGTGGTCTTGGATATAAGGATGAACAGATGGCTCTTTTAATCCAACGTGTATCTGGTTCTATGTATGAAGATTTTCTGATGCCAAATGCCGCAGGTGTAGGATATTCTTACAGCGCTTACCGCTGGAGCGATTCCCTGGATGCCTCTTGCGGAATGCTGCGCCTGGTTATGGGGCTTGGCACCCGTGCAGTTGACCGCACAGAAGGTGATTATCCGCGTATCGTGAATCTTGCACGTCCGGAGAGTTCCACGCTAACCGGAAGCCAGGCAAAGCATCAGTATTCTCAGCGTTATGTAGACTTGATTGATTATCAGGAGAAATCTCTTGCCACCCGTTCTATTAAGCAGGTGACCCCTTATATGGATTCCTGGTATCAACGCATGGTTTTGGAGCATGATTACGATGCCGAGCGTACTTTCCGCGAACGCGGCCAGCACCGGGAAATTCTCTTTGCCAGTTGTGAAGGACTGGTTCGCAACCGTACCTTTACCGAATGCATGAAATCTATTCTTCGGACACTGCAAACGGCCTATGATTATCCGGTAGACATTGAATTCACAATTAACAGTAACGCTGATGGTGAATTCGTATTCAATCTGCTTCAATGCCGTCCACTGCAGATTGGGACATCACGGGATGCCGTAACCGTTCCTGATCTTCCGGACGAACAGACTGTATTCTCCGTCACCAATGCTTCTATGGGAGGTTCCAGATCAGAGAATATCGACTACATCGTATGGGTGGATTCCAAAGGCTATTATCAGTGTCCTTATAAGCAGAAGCCTGATATCGCAAGAATTATCGGTGATATCAATCATTACTTTCGAAAAAGCCGACAGAAACTCATGCTCTTCGTTCCCGGAAGAATCGGCACTTCTTCCCCGGAGTTGGGAGTTCCTGTTACTTTCGCAGAGATTCATCACTTCTGCTCTATATGCGAGATGTCCGACAGCGAAGTTGGATATATGCCTGAACTTTCTTATGGCAGCCATATGTTCCAAGATCTTGTAGAAGCCGAAATCTTCTATACTGCCATCTTCGACAATGACAGGACTTTGTATTTTGATAAAGATTATTTTAAAAAGAATGCGAATATATTGACAGATATATTGCCGGAATGTGGAGAATATAAGGATATTGTGCATGTGTATGATTTGCAGGGAAAGGGAATACATCTGTATTCTGATGTACGTAATGAGAGGACGGTGTTGGGGGGAATCTAGTGATTGGCAGTCGAATCCGGGAGGGGAGGGTGTTTGCTCCGAGGTTCCGCTCTACCTCAGCTAGTCCACCGGGATGTAGGATGCCGAGGCAGTCGCTGATAGCAGCTCCAGCCTCACCATCCAACATCGCGGGGACGGATCTTCGGAACGCTCCACTTAACCTACGCAACCACCCTCCCCTCCCGGATTCTGCGACAATTACTGGCAAGGATTCCAGCGAAGATGTAGGTGGAACTACATCGGAGGTATAACATTGTGGCATGTTGCAATTATGAAGCGAGTTATGGGTGGCTGACGCTCATTTTGATGTTACGTATTCTTACCGAAGGACTCCGACACCAGCCACCCATAACTCGCTATCGCG
>Ga0129309_1001658_pt1 | contig 10244 bp, 8 predicted proteins | sample L1105metagenome_FD_94439 | JGI IMG/M metagenome (GOLD analysis project Ga0129309, IMG submission 94439) | Ring-tailed lemur group fecal microbial communities from Wisconsin, USA - L1105 metagenome | ecosystem: Host-associated > Mammals > Digestive system > Large intestine > Fecal | place: USA...
TCTTCATCAAGGCTGTTTCCGAGCTCCACGATAAAAGCGCTGATCTTCGGCAGAACCTCCCACGGGTACTGCGCTCCCTCAAAAAGCTTCGCCGCTATCGTCTCCCCAAGCGTATACATATTGCTGATCTTTGCTGTTTCCATTATTTCCCTCCATCTTTTTTTATTTTCCGTCCGCTGCGGCCTTCCGCCGCTTTCTGCGGATAAAATTTTGCCGCCGCATCAAACACGGACCTCAGTTCATAATGAAGATTGTTCCCCAGCACATTCTCTGTGCGGCTCTTCACAAAATGATTTAATTTTGTCATATATTCTTCCGGCGTGATACTTCCCTCCGCCACATAAGTGAGGCCCTTCTCCCAGCTCGCCGTCAGCTCCGGATTCAGAAGCGAACGTATGGAAACGCTCACCACGTCAAAGATCATTTCTCCCAGAAGGGTCGGCGTCAGTATCTGCGTCTTTTTATTGAGCGCAATATATTTGTTTGCGATCAGTTTTTTCAATATCTCCGCTCTGGTCGCACTCGTCCCGATCCCGCTTCCTTTGATCTGTTCGCGCAGTTCCTCGTCCTCAATAAGCTGCCCGGCATTTTCCATGGCAAGGATCATCGAACCTGAATTGTAGCGCTTGGGCGGAGAAGTCTCCCCTTCTTTTATCTCCAGCTTCTTCACCGGCAGGATACTTCCTTTTTTCAGAGTATGAAGCGCTCCGATCAGCGCCGGATCATACGTCTCGTCTTTTGCCGCTTTTGTCCCCGCGACCTTTAAGTATCCCTGTTCCTCCAGCACCTTGAAGGAAGAAAAAAACTTTTCCGTCCCGATCTGCGTCACCAGACTTATCTTCTGGTAAACGGCTGCCGGATAAAAGATGCTGAGAAAGCGTCTGGCGATCAGCTCATACACGCCTGCCGCATTTGTGCCCAGACGTGAGAGAACTCCGAGGCCCTGTCCTGTAGGAATGATCGCATAATGATCGGTGATCTGTTTATCATTTACATACCGTGTGCGGCTGATCCCCTTATAGCTGCCTGTTTCAAGCACTTCCGAAGCAAACTGCGCCATCGGCGCATAGCTGCAGAGTCCGCGGATGTTTTTGGCGATTTCCTTTGCGACCGCCGTTGAAAGCACGCGGGCATCCGTTCTCGGATAAGTGACCAGCTTTTTCTCATAAAGCTCCTGCACAACGCGCAGCGTTTCGTCCGGACTGATCTTAAAGATCCTGGAGCATTCATTCTGCAGCTCTGCAAGATTAAAAAGAAGAGGCGGATTTTTTTTCTCTTTTTTCCGCTCCACGCTGTTCACTGCCGCCTGCAGCGGCTGTGATTCGGACAGCCGTTCGATCAGCTTCTGCGCATGGACTTTCTCCTTAAAGCCGTTTTCCTTATAGAGCACCGGAGAGCCCTCGTAAGCCGATCCGGCCACGGCCCTGAATTCCCCTTCAAATTCTTTTCCGCCCTGTTCCATCGTACTCACAACGCGGTAAAACGGGGTTTTTACAAACTGACGGATCTCGCGCTCCCTTCTCACGACCATTCCCAGCACGCAGGTCATCACACGGCCTACCGATATGACCGTATACTTCGTGTTCAGGTAATTTGACACGGTATTTCCGTATTTCAGGGTAAGCAGTCTGGAGAAATTGATTCCCATCAGATAATCTTCTTTTGCCCGCAGATAGGCGGCTTCCGACAGATTATCGTACTCTGACAGATCTTTTGCCGTCTCAATGCCCCGCAGGATCTCCTCCTCCGTCTGCGAATCGATCCAAACTCTCCTGCGCTTTTTGCTCTTTTTATCCACCCCGGCCTGCTGTTCGACCAGACGGTAAATATATTCCCCTTCCCGTCCGGAGTCTGTGCATACATAAATCGTATCCACATCTGCGCGGTTTAAAAGGCCGCTCACTGTCTTATACTGTTTTGATACGCCGGGGATCACCTCATAAAGAAATTTCTCCGGCAAAAAAGGAAGTGCAGCAAGGCTCCACTTCTTATACTTTTCATCATATACTTCAGGGTAGCTCATCGTGACAAGATGACCGACGCACCATGTCACGATCACGGATTCCCCCTCCAGAAATCCGTCTTTTCTTGCAGTATTAACCTTGAGCGCCTTTGCAAATTCCTGGGCGACACTCGGTTTTTCCGCTATAAATAATGATTTTCCCATTTAATTCTCCCGCTTTTATGCGTTCAGACTGCGGCTGCAAAAGATATGCGCGCCTGCTGCATACAACGCTGTTCCGGCAACGGCAAGCAGCAGCGATGCCAGCAGATTCATCATAGAGCCTCCGCTGTATTTGGACTGCTGGAACAAGCTGAAAACCGACGCATACTCCAGTACCCACAGTTTCGGCCAGAAAAACCAGACAAGATAAATCAGATATTCCGCCGTCAGAACGCCCATCGCCGCACTCCAGTAAAACACGGCTTTCCGGTATGCACCTGCGCAGGAGATAAAAAAACAGTATCCCCCGATAAACACCTGCAGGCAGAAGCCGCCGAGATTAAGCAGCACATACGTGTCCTGCGTCCAGATCCCCGTCAGGTCATACACTCTTGCAAGCATCCCGACCGCCATGGACATGGCCATCAGCAGAAAACTGTTGATTAACAGAAATACCGCTTTTGTGCTGATCACTGCCGCCGGGCTGACCTGCGCGGCCAGCACAAAATCCATTGTTTTGTCATCCATCCTTTTTTTCACTGCCGAATATGCCAGAAAAATTGTCAGCAGCATAGGCAGAATAACGACCGGTATCGTATCCCAGAAAATATCCGATATCTCAATAAGGCGCATACTGCGGATCCCTGCAGCGGCCAGAAGGCTTGCAAACTGCAGCGTATAAAAGGTCAGAAGCGTCTTCCGGTTTATGATAAAATCCTGTTTTAAGATTGCCCCGTTAACCATTTAAACCGCCTCCGTATATATGTGTGAATGTTTCCTGCAGACTAAGCGGAACCGGTTCTATGCTCGTTATATGATATTTTGCGAGCACACGGACCAGCGGCAGCAGTTCTCCCTGAATAGATACCGTCAGGCTGCGGTCTTTCATACTTTCGATCTCAAAGTCTTCCTTCGCAAATTTCATTGCCGTATGTGCGCTTCCAAACTGCAGCAGATATTTCCGGTACATGTTGTCGCGCATGTTTTCAATATCACTCAGATAGATCAGATTCCCATGGTCTAAAAGCCCGACCCTGTCGCACGTAAGATCGGCTATCTCCGCCGACTCAGCCGTGAGAAGAATGATCCTGCCCTTTTCCTTTTCCTCAAGGATCAGTTCCACAAGATTCCCCCTTGCCCGTGAATCAAGATTGGCAAACGGTTCATCCAGAAGCAGTATCTGCGGATTATGCATAAATGCGGCCACAATCCCCGTCTTCTGCACATCGGCGGCCGTCATCCTGGCAATTCTCTGATCCACGTCAAGCTCCAGCTTGAGGGCAAGCTCAAACAGCCGTTCCAGATTTTTAATGCCCCGTATCTGTGCGCATGAATGCAGAAACTGCCTTCCCGTCAGGACAGACGGGAGGGCAATTTTATCCGGCAGATATCCGATTATCCTGTGAAGGGATACGGCTGCCTTATCGCAGTCCTTCCCGTTTATCGCGCATCTTCCCCTTGTGGGGATCTCGAATCCCATAAGCATGCGAAGAGCGGTGGACTTTCCGGAGGCTTCTCCCCCGATCAGGCCAAAAACCTCCCCCTCTTCCACTTCAAACGAAAAATCAGATATTCCTTTTCCATTTTCAAAACGCTTTGTAAGATTCTTAAATCTAATCATATGACGGTCCTTCAGACTGAATGTTATTTTTTCTCAATGTATCCCAGAGCTTTTAACGTCTCTGCGCACAGAACCGCTCCGCCTGCCGCTCCGCGGATCGTATTATGGGACAGGCCCACAAATTTAAAATCATATACGGTATCTTCGCGGAGTCTACCGATGGAAACTCCCATGCCGTTTTCATAATCCACATCCGCTTTTACCTGCGGGCGATTATCCTCTTCCATATACTGAATAAACTGCTTCGGCGCGCTCGGAAGCTTCATCTCCTGCGGGATTCCCGAAAAATTCACCAGTTTTTCGATCAGCTGCTCTTTTGTCGGCTTCTTTCTGAATTTCACAAATACCGCCGCCGTATGTCCGTTCAATACCGGCACGCGGATGCACTGGCAGGTGATCACCGGTTCTGCAGCCTTTTCGATCACGCCGTCTTTTATCCTGCCTAAAATACGCAGCGGCTCCTGTTCGGATTTTTCCTCTTCCCCGCCGATATACGGAATGATGTTTTCCACCATCTCCGGCCAGTCTTTAAATGTCTTGCCTGCGCCCGAGATCGCCTGATATGTTGTGGCAACCACCTCATACGGTTCAAACTCTTTCCATGCAGCAAGGCACGGTGCATAGCTCTGGATAGAGCAGTTCGGCTTTACAGCCACAAAGCCCTTCCTGGTTCCCAGACGTTTTTTCTGGTATTCGATCACTTTAAAATGCTCCGGATTGATCTCCGGAATGACCATCGGCACATCCGGCGTCCATCTGTGGGCGCTGTTGTTGGATACGACCGGGGTCTCTGTCTTCGCATATTCTTCCTCGATCGCTTTGATCTCGTCTTTTGACATGTCTACCGCGGAAAATACAAAATCAACGCCTGCAGCTACCTTTTCCACTTCATTGACATTCATTACTACGATATCTTTTACTGCCTCCGGCATCGGCGTGGTCATTTTCCATCTTCCGCCGACTGCCTCCTGATATGTTTTTCCCGCACTTCTCGGACTTGCCGCCAGTGTGGTCACTTCAAACCACGGATGGTTCTCCAGCAAGGAAATGAATCTCTGTCCTACCATGCCGGTCGCTCCCAGAATACCAACTCTTAATTTCTCACACATAATTTTTTCCTCCTCGATATCTTTTTATCCCCGGTCCGTCTGTTTCACGGACGCGTTTTCTTCCAGATACTTCCTGTTGCAGGCGATCGCAAGCTTCATCGCCTTTTCGGACGGCGCCCCGATCGTTTCTCTCTTCTCCACACACGTCTTCATGCTGACCGCATCATAGACGTCCTCCTCAAACACCGGGCTGATCGCCTTAAACTCTTCCAGAGACATGTCATCCAGCGCAATATCCCTGTCAATACAATAAAGGACCAGTCTGCCGACGATCCCGTGCGCATCACGGAAAGGCACGCCGTGATTTACCAGATAATCCGCGGCGTCCGTCGCATTTGTGAAACCGTTCTTTGCACTGTCTTTCATTCTTTCTTCATTGAACTGCATGCTTGAGATCATTCCGGTAAAAAGGGAAATGCACCCTTTCACCGTGTCAATGGCATCAAACGTCAGCTCTTTGTCCTCCTGCATATCCTTATTATATGCAAGCGGGATCCCCTTCATCGTAGTCAGAAGCGAGATCAGCGCTCCGTATACCCGTCCGGTCTTGCCGCGGATCAGTTCGGCGATATCCGGATTTTTTTTCTGCGGCATGATGCTGCTTCCGGTGCTGTATGTATCATCGATCTCCACAAAGCGGTACTCATTTGTGTTCCAGATGATGATCTCCTCACAAAATCTGCTCAGATGCATCATCACGGTCGACATTGCCGAGAGCAGCTCGATCAGATAATCCCTGTCCGCCACGGAATCCATGCTGTTCAGGGTTGCGCCTTCAAAACCGAGCAGTCCGGCCGTATATTCCCTGTCAAGCGGATAAGTCGTTCCGGCAAGCGCCCCGCTGCCGAGCGGACAATAATTCATGCGTCTGTAGATATCCGCCATTCTCTGCCGGTCCCTTTTAAACATCTCAAAATAAGCGCCGAGATGATGTGCCAGCGTGATCGGCTGTGCCTTCTGCAGATGCGTAAAGCCCGGCATATAGGTAGCAATATGTTTTTTCATAAGGTCAAGAAGCGTCTCCAGCAGCGTTTTTAAAAGGCCGTCGATCTCCTCCACTTCATCCCTTGTATAAAGCTTCATATCCAGCGCCACCTGATCGTTGCGGCTTCTGCCTGTATGCAGTTTTTTTCCGGCATCGCCGATGCGCCGGGTCAGATTTGCCTCCACAAAACTGTGGATATCCTCATATTCGTCCGTGATCAGAAGCGTGCCGTTCTCAACATCCCTCAGAATGCCCTCCAGCCCGGAAATGATCTGCTCTTTTTCTTCCGCCGTGAGGATTCCCTGTTTCTGCAGCATTTTTACATGAGCAATGCTGCCCATGATATCCTGCCTGTAAAATTTTTTATCGAAAGATACGGACGCATTAAACCTGTAAACGAGCTCGTCAGTCTCTTTTGTAAAACGTCCGCCCCATAACTGTGCCATAGGCATGTCCCTTCCTTAATTTATTCATGGTAAGGCTCATTTTATCATAAAAAAATGCCTGTATCAAGCGCGACCGGAAAAACAGTGATTTTACACATTTGTCCGTCTGGAAAATACACATCCGCAGTAATTTTGACGGTAAAGTCCATACTCTCGCGACAATTCACCCGACCGCTTAAACCCGTTTTTCTTTTTAAAATCCGAAGGAAGCCACTTCACGCCATATTGATCCGCAAGCTCCCCGCCGATCGTATTGATAGCCTCCGCATTTTTCAGCGGGCTGATCGTCAGCGTGGTCGCAAAATAATCCGCTCCCGCTTCTGCCGCGCGCACGGCTGCTTCTTCCAGACGCAGCCGGAAACATGCAAGACAGCGCTTTCCTCCCTCCGGCTCATCCTCGAGGCCCCTGACCGCATCATAATACCGTTTTGCATCAAACGGCCCTTCCTCAAAATGCACCGGATGTCTGAACGGCATATCATGGATCAGTTTTTCCTGCTCTTTCACCCTTTTCCGGTACTCCTCCTCCGGATATATATTCGGATTGTAATAAAAAACCGTTATTTCAAAATATTCGGATAAATATTCCAGCACATAACTGCTGCAGGGCGCACAGCAACTGTGCAAAAACAAAACCGGCGCTTTCTCCTGTACGGCCGGACTTTCCAGAATCTTATCCAGTTCCTTCTGATAATTTCGCTTATTCATAAATCCCTTCATATATTATAGATATTTGACGCGTTTTCAGTATATCGTGATTTTCTCACGCGTGCAATCATTTTTCAGTTGACTTTCGCATATTTTTATCCTAAAATGATGTTCGGACTCTAATATTTAGATTTCTAACAATCTGGCATTGATTACAGTGTCAAAAGTCTTTTTCCACGTTATGCTTGCATGTAAGTGGGGAAAAGACTTTATGACACGCCCCACAATGAGAAAGCGAGGTGTTACTTTTGGAAAAACCAGACCATATTGGCTTGCATATCAACATTGCTTCGCATTGTATCCGCCGCAAAATGGACAGTTATTCTGCCCCTCTCGGTCTTTCTGGCATACAGATGCGTATCCTCGGTCTTCTGGGAAATGCCGAGGAAGAAGATCGGATCATCTACCAGCGGGACATTGAAAAGAATTTCGGTATCCGCCGTTCGTCCGTAACCAGTGTCATCTCCAACCTGGAACAAAAATCTCTGGTGAAGCGCGAAGCGGTTTCCGGAGACGCCCGGCTGAAGCGGCTGATCCTTACCGAAAAAGGCCGCGAAGCAAACCATATCATGTGTCACAGTATCGATGATATGGAGGCTGAACTTGCAGGATATTTTTCACCTGAACAGCAGTCTGCCCTGTTGGAGATGCTTCAGGTCATTATTGAACGGCTGGCGGCTGATCAGGGCTGTTCCTGCAGACCACATACCCTGCTGCACTAAAATGTAAGAAGAGGTGAATTTTTATGTTAAAAAATCTGACAGCCTGCATCGGGGAATATAAAAAGCCCTCCCTGCTGGCTCCTGTATGCGTAACTCTTGAAGTCATTCTGGAAGTGATCATTCCGCTTATGATGGCTTCCCTGATCGATAAGGGAATCACTCCCGGAAATATGAATGCCATTATCCGCTACGGACTCATTCTGGTCATTGCGGCAATGGCTTCGCTTGCCTGCGGAGCTCTGTCCGGCCACTTTGCTGCTGTTGCCAGCGCCGGCTTTGCCAAAAATCTGCGCAAAAAAATGTTCTATAAAGTACAGGATTTCTCCTTTACCAACATAGACCATTTTTCCACATCCAGTCTGGTAACACGTCTTACCACAGACGTTACAAACGTGCAGAACGCCTATCAGATGATCATCCGGATCGCTGTGCGCGCCCCGATCATGCTGATCTCCGCTTTTGTGATGGCATTCAGTGTAAGCAGAAGTCTGGCCCTGATCTATCTCGCTATCATTCCGATCCTTGGCCTCATTCTGTTTCTGATCACCACAAATGCCCATCCGATCTTTATGCGGGTATTCAAGACGTATGACCGGCTCAACAACGTCGTGCAGGAAAACGTGCACGGCATCCGTGTCGTAAAATCGTTTGTAAGAGAAGATTTTGAAGAAAAAAAATTCAGGGAAATCTCCGGTGATATCTATCGTGATTTCACAAAGGTGGAAAAACTGATCGCTTTTAATGGACCCGCCATGCAGATGTGCGTATATTCGTGCATGATCCTGATCTCATGGTTCGGCGCGAAACTCATTGTCAGCAATTCCATGACGACCGGGGAACTGACGTCCATGTTTACTTATACCATGCAGATCCTTATGAGCCTGATGATGCTCTCCATGATCTTTGTCATGTGCATCATGTCCAGGACTTCCATAGAACGTATCAATGAAGTACTGACAGAGCAGCCCGACATCACGGATCCGTCAGCTCCGGTCACGGAAGTAAAGGACGGCAGCATTTCCTTTGACCACGTATCTTTCAGCTATTCAAAAGACATGAATAAGCTCTGTCTGAAAGATATCAATCTGGAGATCAGATCCGGTGAAACAGTCGGCATTATCGGCGGTACCGGAAGTGCAAAGAGTTCGCTTGTACAGCTGATCCCGAGGTTGTATGACGTGACAGGCGGCAGTCTGAAGGTCGGCGGCGTTGACGTCCGCAACTATGATATCAAAGCGCTGCGTGACGCGGTTTCCGTAGTTCTGCAGAAAAACGTTCTGTTTTCAGGAACCATTAAAGAAAACCTGCGCTGGGGTAATGAAAAGGCCACAGACGAGGAAATGATCCACGCCTGTCAGCTTTCGCAGGCCGATGAGTTTATCCGGACGTTTCCCGACGGATACGACACGTATATTGAGCAGGGCGGTTCCAATGTATCCGGCGGACAGAAACAGCGTATCTGTATCGCCCGCGCACTCCTGAAAAAACCGGCGATTCTTATACTTGACGACAGTACCTCGGCCGTAGATACGAAGACCGACGCCCTGATACAGCAGGCATTTGCCCAGGAAATACCGGATACGACCAAGCTGATCATCGCGCAGCGTATCTCCTCCGTACAAAATGCCGATAAGATCATTGTCATGGACAACGGTTATATCTCCGCTGTGGGAACGCATGAAGAACTGCTTGCTTCCAGTCATATTTATCAGGAAGTCTATTATTCTCAGGTAAAGGGGGAATCTGACCATGAGTAAACGTGATGAACAAAAAGCAATGGCACGCGGACTGTCAAAGCAGGCGCGCAAAGAAATGATGAAAGACCGGAACGCCATGGGCGCTTTAAAACGTCTTCTTGGCTACATCATGAAAGACTACAAATTCCAGATGCTCATCGTTCTGGCCGGCATCCTTGTAAGCGCTGTGACGGGCGTAATTGCTTCGCTGTTCCTGCGCACCCTGATCGACGACTATATCACGCCCATGCTGCAGTCCGCCGTTCCGGACTTCGGCCCGCTGATGCGTACGCTCACCGTGATGGGCACTATTTATCTGGCCGGCGCCCTCTCCACACTGGTTTATTCGAGGGTGATGGTCAATATCTCACAGGGCGTCTTAAAAACCATCCGTGATGAAATGTTTGAACACATGCAGAAGCTGCCTGTAAAATATTTCGACACACACTCCTTTGGGGATATCATGAGCCATTACACGAACGATACCGATACGCTCCGCCAGATGCTGGCGCAGAGTCTGACGCAGATGTTGTCCTCCGCCGTCACGATCGTATCGGTTGTTTTTGCCATGCTGACCACCAGCATCTACCTTTCCCTTGTAGTTGCGGTTTCCGTTTTCTTTATGCTGAAGGTAACCGGAAAAATCGCGGGAAACAGCGGAAAATATTTTATAAAACAGCAGACCTCCCTCGGCGCTACCAACGGTTATGTGGAGGAAATGATCAACGGCCAGAAGGTCGTAAAGGTTTTCAA
>Ga0129309_1001662_pt1 | contig 10209 bp, 6 predicted proteins | sample L1105metagenome_FD_94439 | JGI IMG/M metagenome (GOLD analysis project Ga0129309, IMG submission 94439) | Ring-tailed lemur group fecal microbial communities from Wisconsin, USA - L1105 metagenome | ecosystem: Host-associated > Mammals > Digestive system > Large intestine > Fecal | place: USA...
GCGGGAAAGAGGACGTGAATGCCTTCCCACCGGACTGGTGATGAAGAGCAACTGTGAGTATTTTATGAATTAGTAAATTTCTTCCTTCCAAAAAGCAGTGATTCTGTGTTATCATATAGGCAGTAAAAAATTCCGGCAAAGAGAGGTGAGAACATGGACGGCAGTAGTAACGGACGAAGTATGGACAGGGCAGCCGCTGTTTTAAACAAAATGAATCCGGTCAGACTCCGTCTGTGCTCCGGTTGATTTTTGCTGTATAAACCACGATTGCCATTGTCTGTTTTAAAAGCCTGTACTACATCGGCAAAAGCGAATGCAGGATAGCGCTCTGAAAATGACAATGGCATTTTTTTGCCCTTTTTTACGCATCCTCCATCCCGTTTTGCCAGAAAACTCTGTAAAAAAGTAAAGGAGGGCACAGACAATGAAAGCTAAGAAAAATACTGCAGGATTTGTATCCGCACAGCACCCGGATTACAGATCCGAGATCATTTCCATTATCCGGAGCAATCTTACTCCAAAGCTGATAAAAGAAAAGCTCGGCGAATATCACGAAAACGATATTGCTGCAGCAATGGATTCCCTGAAAAAAGACGAACGCCAGAAACTTTTCAGCATTCTCGGCCCGCAGACGCTTGCCGACGTACTGGAATATTCAGACCGACGAATAAACTATCTGGACGAAATGAACCTGCGCAGGCGTTCATCCGTTATTCCCTGTCTGGAGATCACGGCAGCCGTTGAATACCTGCGGCAGATGGAGAAGGACCAGCGCAGCATATTGATCGATCTTCTTGATGATGAGCTCAAAGAAGAATTTGCGCTTTTCTGCTCTTTTGATAAAGAAGAGATCGGCAGCAAAATGTCCACGAATTATATTTCCATTACGTCGGGCATCAGCATACGTCAGGCCATGAAAGAATTAATAGAACAGGCAGCGGATCACGACAATATTTCCACCATCTATGTTCTGGATCATGATGATACGCTGCTGGGCGCCGTCGATCTGAAGGATCTGATCATCGCCAGAGACTCCACTCCGCTCGAAGCCATCATTATGACCTCATATCCGTATGTCTATGCAAACGAACTCATTGAGGACTGCATCGAGCGCATACGCGATTACTCTGAGGATTCCATTCCCGTACTGGATGAAAATAACTGTATGGCAGGCGTCCTGACCGCACAGGATATCGTGGAGCTCGTCAATGACATTCTGGGAGATGACTATGCAAAGCTTGCCGGCCTGTCTTCGGAGGAAGACCTGCAGGAGCCCCTGAAAAAAAGTATCTCCAAGCGTCTCCCATGGCTGCTTGTCCTTCTGGCGCTCGGCATGGCAGTCTCCGGCGTTGTCGGCCTGTTTGAACCGGTTGCCGCACATTTGACGCTGATCGTCTGTTTCCAGTCCCTTGTGCTGGACATGGCAGGTAACGTTGGGACCCAGTCTCTCGCTGTTACCATCCGCGTTCTCATGGACGAACATATTAAAGGAAAGCAAAAGCTTGCCCTGATCTCCAAAGAGGCGCGCATCGGCTTCCTCAACGGCCTTATTTTAGGTATCTTTTCCTTTATTTTTGTCGGTATATATCTGGTCTGGCTGAAGAACCAGCCATTGCTGACGGCTTTTGCAGTTTCGGCGTGTACCGGGACAGCGCTCCTTGTATCCATGGTGCTCTCCAGCATTGCAGGAACTGTCATACCCATTTTACTGAAAAAAATAAAGATCGATCCCGCTGTAGCCTCCGGTCCGCTGATCACCACCATAAACGATCTGGTCGCGGTCGTCTCCTATTACGGCCTGGCATGGCTGCTGCTTATAAATGTTTTAAAACTTTAAATAAAAACATGGGCACAGGAGTAAACTGCTGTCAACTGCATGGCAGATCAAGTACCTTTGCGCAGAATATCCAGATATGCTTCATAGGCGAAGGTACGATTTCTGCTGACATTGGATGTCTGTACAAGAATACCGGCGTCGACCAGACGGTTGACTGCACTGGATACAGTATTAAAAGCAATGCCTAAAGCCTCAGCTGTTTTTCGTATTTCAATAATAGGATTAGACTTCAGGTAATTAAAAACAAGCATGGCATTTGAGGCTGCACGTCCAAGCCTGGAGATTACAGCTGCGTTTGCATCATGAAGCGCAACCAGTTCATCAATAGTTGCGGTAGCATCTTCGGCAGATTCCATGATAGCCTGCAAAAAGAACTTTACCCATTGCTCATAATTTCCCTTTGTTCTTACTTCGGTCATACGATCATAGTATTCCACACGGTTTTTCTTAAGAAAATAGGAAATATACAGTGCCGGAGTAGTGAGAACTTTTTTCTCCATTAAAAACAGTGTAATCAGCAAACGACCTACACGCCCATTTCCATCCAGAAAAGGATGGATGGTCTCAAACTGATAATGTATCAAAGCTGCTCGAATCAGGAAATCAAGTTCATCATCAGCATTGATATATTTTTCAAGATCAGACATTGCATCCATCATATCACATGGGGACGGAGGAATATAGCGGGCATTCTTTAAGGTACTTCCCTGACCGCCAATCCAGTTCTGTGAATATCTGAACTCGCCGGGGCTTTTTTCCTGTCCTCGTACCCCTTCCATCAAAACCGCATGAGTCTCTTTGATCAGGCGGTTGCACAAAGGTAGTGTCCGCAAACGTTCGATTGCAAATTCGGTCGCTTTGATATAATTTACAACGTCCGCAACATTGCGATTTGCATTAGCGTCCAACAAGGGATTGAGAACATCTTCCAAAGTCGCCTGTGTACCCTCAATCTGCGAAGACATCAATGCTTCCTTGCGTACATACATGGATACAAACAATTCGACATTTGGGATACGGGCAGCAACACTTTCCAAAACGGCAAGTTGTGAATTTGCTTTTATAAGCAGGCTCACAATATCTTCTGTCAGCTCGACAGGCGGAACTGGAGGCAAAGGATTCGGCATGAAAGACTTATATGCCATTTCACCCGACAAATTTGATTTATAATAACCCGCACGGTTGTTCATCAGAATTGGCTCCTTTCTGGTAACTTGAAATATCTGCTTCTATTATGCTCTTCTTATTTCAAAAAGTCAATTATACTTGAAATAAACAGCAAATTATTATAACTATTCACCCATGCAATATTCATGCGAAAAACTGCACGCAAATTTTCTTCTTTAATAACTATTGACATCCTCCTCCGACGGGTATATAGTAAACATATGAATAATTGTTCATATGTTTGAAATCATTTTATCTATATAAAATCAGGAGGAGAAATATGAGCGACCACGAACATAAACACGATCACGAACACGACGGCTCCTGCTCCTGCGGTCATGAGCACCATCACGACCACGAACATGAGCATCACCACGACCATGAGCACGAACATGAACATCACCACGGCCACGGGCATGAACACCATCACCATGAGCACGGCGATTCATGCGGCTGTGGCTGCGGTCACGGGCATCACCATGACCACGAACATGAGCATCACCACGACCATGAGCACCACCACCACGATCACGAGCATGAACATCACCACCATGAGCACGGTGATTCATGCGGCTGTGGCTGCAGTCACGGGCATCACCACGATCATGAACATGAGCATCACCACGACCACGGGCATGAGCATGTGCACCGCGACGAGCCGACACGCTCTCACACGCATTTTGTTGTGGAGCATCACCACACAGACGGTCATCCCGACGATTGTACCTGCGACGTTTGCAATCCTCATGTGGAATATTGCGACGTCTGCGGCGAATCGCTTGCAAAGTGTACCTGCGTAATGCCGGACGAAAAAATGGAAAAGCGCGTTTACATTCTCGAGGGACTCGACTGTGCAAACTGCGCCGCAAAAGTGGAGGCTAAGATACGCCAGATGCCGGAAGTAGAATACGCTACCGTTGCCTATGCGACAAAACAGCTCCGTGTATCCGCCGAAAACCACAACGGTCTTATGGAAAAAATGCAGGCTGTGATCGATTCTGTTGAAGACGGGATCACGCTTGTCCCGAGAGCTAAAAAAGGCAATGTCGGCATTTCCAAAACGAAAGTATATATTATGGAAGGTCTTGACTGCCCCAACTGCGCCGCAAAAATCGAACGCAAGATCAAATCAATGGACGGCGTGGATGATGTTTCGATCACTTACGCAAATAAACAGATGCGCCTTTCCGCAGCAAGGCCGGATGTGCTCATCCCCGCTATCCAAAAAGCTGTTGACGCTATGGAAGACGGCATTACCATCATTCCCAAAGAGGACGTTAAGAAGGAGACGGAAAAAGAAAGTTCTAAGAAATCCCGTATACCGGAGAAATATAAGCCTCTGGTCTCTATCGGAACCGGAGCCGCGCTGTTTTTAATCGGCTTTTGCATGATCTACATCGGCGGAATGCATGAATCCGATATGCGCCTTCTCCCGCTGTTTATTGTTTCTTATCTGATTCTCGGCGGAAAGGTGCTCAAAGCTTCTTTCGGAAATATTAAAAAGGGACAGATTTTTGATGAAAATTTCCTGATGTCCATTGCAACGCTCGGAGCTTTTGCAATCCGTGAATTTCCGGAAGCCGTAGGCGTTATGCTGTTCTACCGCATCGGTGAATATTTTGAAGAGCGTGCGACCGAGCAGAGCCGCTCCCAGATCATGGAAGCCGTTGACCTTCGTCCCGAGGTTGTCAATCTGGTAGTTGGTGATGAAGTCCGCACTATGAATGCAGAGGAAGCCGTTGTCGGCGATATCGTTCTTGTACGTCCCGGCGACCGCGTTCCGCTTGACGGTGTGATCATCGAAGGCGAAACCCGCCTCGACACCTCCCCCATTACCGGCGAGCCTGTTCCCGTAAAAGCAGGCGTGGGCGATCTGATCAGCTCCGGCTGTGTCAATACTACCGGACAGATCAAGCTCAGGGTAGAAAAAATCCTTGAGGAGTCCATGGTCAGCCGGATTCTGGACTCTGTGGAAAATGCCGCTGCAAGCAAGCCGAACATTGACAAATTCATCACCCGTTTTGCGCGTGTTTATACGCCGTTTGTAGTATTTTTCGCGCTCTTTGTCGCTGTCGTGCTGCCGTTTGTGATCCCTGACTGGCATTTCTTTGTCAGCGAACACTACACGGGCGCAACAGGCGTACTTTACGGTACAACCGGTACGGCGTCTGTCTTTACGGCGCTGACCTTCCTTGTTATCAGTTGCCCGTGCGCACTGGTGCTTTCCGTACCGCTGGCCTTTTTCTCCGGCATCGGCGCCGCATCCAAAAAGAATATCCTTTTTAAAGGCGGCGTTGCCATTGAGTCACTGAAAAAAGTCAAAGCCGTCGTCATGGATAAAACAGGCACGATTACAAAAGGAAATTTTGTTGTGCAGGCAGCAGTCCCGGCAGACGAAAGTCTAAGCGCGGATGAGCTTCTCTCCATCAGCGCAAGCTGCGAACTGTCCTCCACGCATCCTATCGGATGCAGCATTGTTGAGGCGGCGTCCGCAAAGAATCTGCAGGTGGAACGCCCCTCCGGAATTGAAGAAATTGCGGGTCACGGCATCCGCGCAGAGCTCTCAAAAGGCACTGTGCTCTGCGGCAACCGCAAGCTCATGGAAGCAAACCGGATCAATCTGTCTGCTTATGAAAAGAAAGAATTTGGAACGGAAGTACTGGTTGCAGTCAACGGTAAATTTGCCGGGCATATCGTAATCTCCGATACGATCAAACCGGATGCAGTCAGCGCTATTGCCAGAACGAAAAAATTTGGCATCGTCACTGCCATGCTGACAGGAGACGCGCAGGACAGCGCTGAGGCTATCGCAAAAGAGGCTGGTATTGACGAAGTGCATGCAAAACTGCTGCCGGAGGAAAAATTCGAAGAGCTTAAGAAGATCCGCAGCAAACACGGCAGCGTCATGTTTGTCGGTGACGGCATCAACGACGCCCCGGTACTTGCGGGCGCAGACGTCGGCGCGGCAATGGGAAGCGGTGCGGATGCAGCGATCGAAGCCGCTGACGTAGTATTTATGACTTCTGAAATGTCGGCGATCCCGCAGGCGATCGATATCGCCCGCGCAACCACCCGCATCTCATGGCAGAATGTATACTTTGCCCTCGCCATAAAGATCATCGTAATGATCATGGGTCTGTTCGGCCATGCAAATATGTGGATCGCCGTATTTGCAGACACCGGAGTTTCCGTGCTGTGCCTGTTAAATTCAATCCGCATACTCTATCGGAAATAAAAACGCAGTCCGCCTTAGACAGAGGCTCATAAGGAAGTAAATGAATTTCCGGTGAAACCGGCGTGGCGGAAGTCACGCCGGTTTTTCTGTGGCTGCCAATCGGCGTGCAATGATAATGACCGTTTTTCCACGGATCAGCTCCGAAATCGCTACCTGAATCAGATGTTCATTCTCCGGATCCACACTGGCTGCCGCAAAACCTCTTCATCACTGGCCTTTGGGTTGTTTCCTATTCGGATTTCCCCGCTGTTTACATCCCAAAATCTTGCAATCAGCTTGGCAACCGTGGATTTTCCTCCGCCGAAGGGGCCAACCAAAGCGGTAAAACTTCCTGCGGCCAGCTCGCAGCAATAGCTGCTCACTGTCCGTTCTCTACAATATTTTTGTCAAATTCCCTGATTATCCAGCTTCCAACCGCTCGCTTTTTGACGGGCAGCGATGAAATCAGCATACAGTCCCGGCTCTTTCACCAGCTGCTCATGGGTTCCTTCCTGAACAATCCGCCCATTTTCAATGGCAATGATGTGGTCTGCTTTTTGAACGGTCTGGAGCCGGTGGGCGATCATTATGACCGTCTTATTTCTGGTCAGTTCATCGATCGCCGCTAAAATCTCGTACTCGTTTTCCGCATCGAGGGCGCTGGTCGCCTCGTCCAGAATAGTGATAGGGGAATCTTTCAAAATGGCGCGGGCAATGGAAATCCGCTGCTTTTCACCGCCCGATAAGCTGTTCCCGCCTTCTGCAATACGGGTATCATACCCATCCGGCAAAGCCATAATAAAATCATCACATCTGGCTGCTTTTGCCGCAGCCCTGACCTCTTTAAGTGTTGCGTCCGGCTTTCCGAACCGGATGTTATTCAGTATCGTGTCTTCAAAGAGATAAACCCTCTGGAAAACCATGCTGATCTTTTTCATCAGATCTTCGTACTCCATATGCCGGACATCTGCGCCGCCGATGGTGATTGTCCCTTCAGAAACATCCCGGAACCGGGGAATCAACTGGCAAAGCGTGGTCTTTCCCGAACCGGACGGGCCGATGACCGCTGTCAGAGACCCCGATTGAATGGTCGTGGACACGCTGTGCAGGACTTCATTGACCCCATAGGAGAAGGATACCCTGTCAAAAACAATCTCATTGGAATCCGCCTTTTGCACCGGCTCCTCACACACCATCTGTTCGGTCTTTTCCAGCGTTTCCACCTCAGAAAGCCCGGTATCCAGAATCCCGATCATGGACAGCATGGACCCGGCCTGATTGAGCGAAGAATAAACCATAAAGCTGTAAATCAGCAGCACCATGGTTTTCACAACGGAAATATCCTTCCATGCAAAGCAGAAAAACAACGCGGCCAGAAGAATCCCGGATTCAAAAACAGCAATCGCCAGACTCGCCGCAAACTGTGAAGGCATGGATTTGTCTGTCAAGCGCATATTCGCATCACTGCTGCCCTGAATCGCTTCTTTTAACCGTGCGTCGCCCTTCCGGAAGCTGAATGCTTTTGTGACCTTGATTCCCTGAAGAAAGGTAAGCGCCGCCTCTGCCAGCCGGCTTTGAGCCGCCAGAGCTTCCGGGGCATTCTTCCTGGAAACCTTCATCTGCCAGCTTACCACAAGTAAATACGCAAGCATGCCAGCCCCGGACAGGAGCCCGATCCGCCAATCATAAAACAGCATAAATACGAAGTACACCAGCGCCTGAAAAAGGCCGGAAACGATACTGATCACTGCCATGGCCGCAGCCGTCTCCACCCCTGACAGCGTTGTGGTAAGGACTGCCGTAATTTTCCCGGCGGAGGAGTCATTAAAAAAGCCAAGGGGCACCTTCCGCAGAATATTTCCCACGGAGATACGCTTGTCGCCCGTCATAAAAAATCCGGCCTGCATGGTGCTGATCTGCTCGATATAGCTTGCGATAAAATTGCCGGCAACACAGACGCCAGTCAGAACAGCGATCCATATCACACTAGATTTTACCGGGGCCTTTCCCATCAAAACGTCAACGGTCATGATTACCGCAATCATCTGTGTGATCCCAAAACCGGAACGGATAAAAGCGGCTGCAAAAGCTGTGAGAAGGGATTTATGCCGACGCCCGGCAAAAGCCCATATTTTTGTAAATGTTTCAAGCATATCCTATCCCTCCTTTGCAAGCGCCCACATGGCGGCATATTCCGGACAGTTCTTTAAAAGCTCAGGATGTGTCCCCACATTTTGCAGCCTTCCGTCCTTCACAAATGCGATCTGCTCCGCATGCATGACCGTGGAAAGCCTGTGGGCTACAACAATCAGGGTTTTCCCCTTCGCAGCCTCAGACAAGGCCGCCTGAATGGATGCTTCATTTTCCGGATCCGAACTTGCCGTCGCTTCGTCCAGAATCATAACAGGTGCGTTTTTCATCATAGCCCGTGCAATAGCGATGCGCTGACGCTCTCCACCGGATAATTTTCCGCCCGCCATTCCCGCCGAAGTGTCATACCCCTGTGGAAGCGCCCGGATAAACTCGTCGCCCCCTGCTCTTTTCGCTGCCTCCATCACCTCGTCATCCGTGGCAGCCGGACACCCCATCCGAATGTTCTCCAGAATGCTTTCGTCAAACAAAAAGGTCTCCTGATCCACATAGGCAATCTGCCGGTTCAAATCTTCCTGGGAATAAGATGAGATTGACTTGCCGCCAATGGAAATCTCCCCTGAATCCGCATCCCAGTAACCGGCCAGCAATTTCGCTATGGTGGATTTCCCGCTCCCGGACGGACCTACAAGGGCGAGCATCGTCCCCGCGGGCACACACAGGGAAATTGCTTTCAGCGCAGGCCCACTTCCCGCGGCATAAGAAAACGTGACATTGGAAAATGCAATGCCGGGGTCGGATCTTGCAGGCAATGTTTCGCTTCCCCGCTTTAGCTCCGGAGAATCCAAGACATTCCGGATTTCCTTTGCATTCGTTCCCATCGCCGCAAGCTGGTCAAAGTACGCCATAGCGTTCATCAGGGGGCCAAAAACGCCGAAAGTCAGCAGAACCATCAAAAACAGCGTACCAGCCTCCATGGTATGGTTTCCGTAAAAGATCAGCCCCGCAATCAGCACAGGAAACAGGGAAAAGGGAGCAATCGCCATGCCAAGGGACATGAAAATCTGCGTTTCCTTCTGCCAGTTCACATTATAGGCAGCATGGCCGTATACTGCGTCCTCATACTTTTGATAGCACTCGTCAGACCGGCCAAAATTCTTGATCACCTCAATGCCGCCCACATATTCCACAACTGCCTGGTTCATGCCCTTCATTGCGGCAATCTGCCCGGCGTGTTTTTCTTCATACCCTTTCATCATTCCCAAAGTAACCGAAAAGCCAAGGATGACCCAAAGCAGAGCGCAGAGTGCAAGCCGCCAGTCGATCAGGAACATCCAGACCGTCAGCGCCAATGGGCCGAGAAGGTTGGCCGTCATTTCCGGAAGCATATGGGCAAGCGTCTTTTCCATGCCCTCCACATGATCCACCAGCATGGTCTTCAACCGGCCGCTGCCATTTAGTTCAAAATATCCCATGGGAAGGCGCATCAGTTTGGCCGCAACAGCGTTTCTGATGTCCCGCAGGGTCAAATACGCCGCTCTATGGGAAACCCATGTGGACATGTTCAGAAGCAGTGCATGAAGTACCTTGCAGATCACAGCCGCCACGGCAAACAGAAGTGCCATTTCGCAACTTGAATTTTGAAAGAAAATCTCTCTTGCAATGATTCCCACAAAGCCGTAAGCCGCCAGATTGGCCGTCACGCCAAAGATACTCACCACCACCGACACCGCATATTTCCCTCTGTACGGTTTCATGAAACTGCCAAGCTCTTGAAAGAAGGAGGCAGATTCCGTTTGCTTTTCCTCTGAACTCATACTGTTTTCTTCCCTTCTTCCGAAGCAACCGCCGCCAGATGCTTTTTTACCACGCGCTTTCCAATGGAAGCGCCTATGAACGC
>Ga0129309_1001664_pt1 | contig 10187 bp, 6 predicted proteins | sample L1105metagenome_FD_94439 | JGI IMG/M metagenome (GOLD analysis project Ga0129309, IMG submission 94439) | Ring-tailed lemur group fecal microbial communities from Wisconsin, USA - L1105 metagenome | ecosystem: Host-associated > Mammals > Digestive system > Large intestine > Fecal | place: USA...
AGAATCCGCGAATTCATGAAGGAATGCGGCGCAACAGCACATGTAGTTACAACGCTGGATGATATCTGCTGGACATTGAATATGCGTGGAAATGATATTGAATTCTTCCCACTGGTGCTTTCTTATGCGTTGATTACGATGGATGGGGTACATCTGTATATCAATGAAGCAAAATTAAGCACAGAAATGAAACAGGCATTTGCAGCAGACGGTGTTCTTCTTCATCCTTATAATGATATTTATGAAGATATTAAGAACTTAGGAGATGAAGAAGTACTGCTGATTGATCCATCAAAATTAAATTATGCTCTTTACAGCAATATTCCGGAACATGTGAAGAAAGTAGAGAAGCAGAATCCGGAGATACTGTTTAAAGCGATGAAGAATCCGGTGGAGATTGAGAATATCCGTAAAGCGCAGATTAAGGACAGTGTGGCACATGTTAGATTCATGAAGTGGCTGAAAGAAAATGTTGGAAAGATGAAGATTACGGAGATGAGTGCATCTGATAAGTTAGATGAATTCCGTGAAGAACTGGGGAATTTCATCCGTCCAAGTTTCGAGCCAATCTCATCTTTCGGGGAACATTGTGCGCTCTGCCATTACACGTCTTCACCTGAGACGGATGTAGAGTTAAAGGAGGGTAATCTCTTCCTTACGGATACAGGTGCCGGATTCTATGAAGGGTCTACTGATGTGACCAGAACTTATGCCTTGGGGGAAGTCCCGCAGATCATGAAGGACCATTTTACACTGGTAGCAATCAGTAATCTTCAGCTTGCAAGTGCGAAGTTTTTAGAGGGCTGTAACGGTATGAATCTGGATATTCTGGCAAGAAAACCATTCTGGGATCGGGGAATCAACTTTAATCATGGAACCGGTCATGGCGTGGGATATCTGCTGAATATCCACGAAAGCCCGACAGGATTCCGGTGGAGATACAGAGCGGGCGAGACCCACCAGTTTGAAGAGGGTATGGTAATTACAGATGAGCCGGGTATCTATATTGAAGGTTCCCATGGTGTGCGTCTGGAGAATGAACTGCTGGTATGTAAAGGGGAGAAGAATGAATATGGACAATTCATGTATTTCGAACCGATTACCTATATCCCGATGGATCTGGATGCATTGAATCCGGATATGATGTCCGCGGAAGACAAAAAATTGTTGAATGATTATCACAAATTGGTTTATGAGAAGGTTGCTCCTCATCTGAATGAGGAAGAACAGAATTGGCTAAGACAATATACCAGAGAAATTTAATTTCTCACGTTTGAATTCTACCCTTCAGTGAGATGTGCTCCTCCTGTGGCAGGCAGTGGATATGACAATCTGCTGAGTGCTGCAGGAGGAGTATGTCTTTGTTCTTGTAAGGAAGATTAGAGTAAGGTGTGTCAATACATTAGATATGGAGGTAATAGACGGATGAATAAGAAGAATAAGGGGAGGATACTCAAGGAATACACAATATTGACGCTGATAACGACTGTGCTGGTATTCGCTGACTATGTGTTCAAATTCCCGAATCATTTTACGTTTGGCGGTGTATCAGGTTTTTCTGTTCTTTTAAGCGGTATGTTCGGGGGAACAGCGAATACATATGCATTCGTTATTAATATTGTTCTATTGATTGTTGGTTTCATCGTACTGGGGAAAGAATTCGGTGTAAAGTCGGTGTATGTAAGTCTTCTTTGCAGTGCGGAACTGGAGGCAGTACAATACCTCTTCCCGTTCGAGGGACCGCTTACAGATCAGCCGCTTCTGGAACTTGTATTTGCATTCTTACTTGCGGCAGCTTGCTCAGCAGTATTCTTCAATATGGATGCGTCTAGCGGCGGAACGGACATTATTGCTTTGATTCTGAAGAAATATACGAGTATTCAGATCGGAAAGGCTCTCTTGATTACAGATTTTTGCGTGGTGATTCTTTCATTCTGGGTATATGGAGCGACGATCGGATTGTTCTCTATGACAGGTTTCCTGGCGAAATCATTCTTCGTTGATACGGTGATTGAGAGTCTGAATCTGTGCAAATATTTTACAATCGTATCGGAGAATCCGCAGCCGATCTGTGATTTTATCCATAAGGAACTGAATCACAGTGCGACGGTATATCATGCTGAAGGATCTTATTCCCACAAGGATAAGACGGTGATACTGACGGTGGTGAACAGAGGACAGGCTGTGAAACTTCGGAATTTCGTTCATGGAATAGACGGGCAGGCGTTTATGATGATTACGAACAGCAGCGAGATTATAGGAAATGGATTCCGGGGTGGCAATTAGCAGGAGATTGGTTTTTAAAGGAGTATGATTCATGAAAGCAAAGATAACTATGAGAGAATTTTTCTTAATGCTGGCAGGTATGTTCCTGATGTCTGCTGCTGTGTATTATGAGATGATGCCCAATGATCTGGTGCTTGGGAGTCTGTCGGGGCTTGTGATGGTTCTGGCGAATTTTATTCCGCTTAAGATATCGACGTTGACATTCATCTTGAATCTGTTGCTTCTGGTTGTCGGATATGTGTTCATCGGGAAGGAATTCGGTGTGAAGACGGTGCTGGCATCTCTGATGCTTCCAATGTATCTTAGAATCTTCGAGATCTTAACGCCGAATGTAGAATCTCTGTCAGGAAATCTGGTGATTGATCTGGTTTGTTTTATGGTGGTGATCAGTGCCGGGCAGGCGGTCTTATTTAACATGAATGCATCTTCCGGCGGGATTGATATTGTTGCGAAACTTCTGAATAAATATCTGGGGCTTAAGATGGGAAAGAGTATCACGGTTGTGGGGTTCCTGATCTCTTTCATGTCGATTCTGGTCTATGACAGGCAGACGATGGTGATCAGCCTGGTGGGAACATTCATCTATGGAATTGTATTGGATCAGTTCTGTGATGGATTCCGGATTCGTAAGAGAGTCTGTATACTTTCTAAGAAACATAAGGAGATTCAGGAATACATTGTAAGAGAACTACACAGGGGAGCGACTCTGTATCTGGCATATGGAGGGCTTGATCATGCGGAGCACATGGAGATAGAGACGATTCTTGAGAAGAGTGAATATGGGAAATTATTGTCTTTCATTCATCAGGTTGATCCGACTGCATTCGTGACGGTTAGTACGGTGAATGAAGTGATAGGGGAATGGAATAGTAGAAAAGGTGTAATTTGATTTATATAGAAAGAGATGTTATCACATTTTTTGTTTAACGATACCTAGATGTGCGCCCCTTGCCGCAGGCAGTGATTATGTACTGACTGTGGCAAGGGGCGTATGTCTTTGGAATGCTATTAGATTGTTTATGTTTGTGATTAAGAGTTACTTTTGTTTGTATCCGTCAAGGAATTCTCCCATGCGTCTGACTGCATCTCCCAGCATATGTGCTTCCGGAAGCATTACGATTCGGAAGTGATCCGGCTCGCTCCAGTCGAATCCGCTTCCTGGCACAAGTAGGATATTCGTAGCATATAGCAGGTCGTGGGCGAATTGCTTGTCATTCGTGATGTTGAATTTTTTTACATCCAGTTTTGGGAAAATATAAAAGGCGCTGTTGTTCTTCACGAATGAGATTCCGTTAATCTTCTCCAGTTTCCGAACGGTTGCTTCTCGCTGTTCGTAGATCCTTCCTCCCGGACGTACCATAGATGCAGGTGTCTCCATATCCTCAAGTGCTGCCGGAATTACGATCTGTGCGAGCGTGTTGGCACAAAGCCGCATAGAGGTCAACTGGATAATTCCCTGTCTGTAATCTTCTGTCAGATGTCTTGGACCGCTGATCACCATCCATCCGCAGCGGTAGCCGCAGAGGCAGTGGGATTTGGACAATCCGTTCAGTGTGATGATCGGCAGATCTTCAGCAAGAGATGCGAGAGAAGTGTGGATAAGCCCGTCCATGACCAGGCGGTCGTAGATCTCATCTGCGAAGATCAAAAGTCCGGCTTCTCTTGCAACCTTAGTTAGTTCCATCAGTATCTCTTTGGAATATAGTACACCTGTTGGATTGTTCGGATTGATGATTACCATGGCTTTGGTTCTTGGTGTGATCTTGGAGCGGATATCCTGAATATCCGGGTACCAGCCTGCTTTCTCATCACAGGTGTAGAATACTGGCTTTCCTCCGGCAAGATATACGGAGTTGCCCCAGAGTGAATAACTTGGAGAAGGTACAAGCACCTCGTCTCCATCATTTAATAATGGCATTAGTGCAAATGATACTACTTCGCTGACGCCGTTACCGATGAATACATCATCCGGGGTAATCTCTTTGATTCCTTTGGTCTTCTCATATTCACAGATGGCTGTTCTTGCTTTCGGCATGCCTTTGAAATCACAGTATCCTACTCCATCTTGGATATGTTGGTTCAAAGCATTTTCGATACTCTTCGGAAGACCGAAGCCGAATGACGCAGGATTGCCTGTGTTAAGTTTCAGCACATTGATGCCCTGCTCCTGCATCTTCATTGCCTCCATGAATAATGGTCCTCTGATATCAGAGTGTACGTTTTGCATTCTGTCTGCTCTCATTATCTTTTCCATATCTTTTTCCCCGCTTTGTCGTAGTAGTTCATTCCAATTCAATCCCCAAATTTGTGAACTGGAATGTATTTCCTTATTTGCCTTAATCATACTCTGGTGATATAATATATTCAAATATCTATAATAGTATATTAGTTATATTGATTTGACTATAATATTAAATTACAAGGTGTTAACCTGAGGAGTCGCGTATGTTTACCTGGAAGAAATATGTTTATGAAGTGTATCGGGAGAAGAGTTTTTCAAAAGCCGCACAGAATCTCTACATCAGCCAGCCATCTTTAAGCGCGCGGATTAAGAAGGTAGAGGAGCGCATCGGGGTGCCGCTGTTCGACAGAAGCACAAGCCCGCTTCAACTTACGGAGGTGGGGAAAGCCTATATCGAAGCGGCGGAGGAGATATTCCAGATCGAGCAGCGGGTGGAGAATTATATTAATAACTTGACGACGCTTAAGACAGGGCATCTGGCGGTCGGTGCGAGTACCCTTTTCGCGGCGTATGTCCTCCCGTCTTTGATTACCCGGTTCAATCAGAAGTTCCCGGATGTACATATCCAGCTGATTGAGGGGAATACGACGCAGTTGGAGGAGATGCTCAGTAATAACTCGCTGGATTTTGTCATCGATAATTATCACTATGATAGTATCATGTATAATAAAGAATTGTATTGTAAAGAGAATATTCTTCTTGCGGTGCCGAAGCATTTTGAAGTCCATGAGCATCTGAAGGTGTATCAGTTGTCCTATCACAATATTAAGAATCGAAGTTATCTGAATAAATTATATCCGGCGGTTCCGCTGAGTGAATTCGCTGAGATTCCGTTCATTATGCTGACTCCGGGGAATGATACGCGTATTCGTGGGGATCGGTTATGCAAGGAGGCGGGATTCCATCCGAATATTATTCTGGAATTCAATCAGCAGTCTACGGCATATATGGCATCTTCAACTCAGTTGGGGGCAACATTTATCAGTGATATACTGGTGAGCCAGCTGCCATCTTTTGAGAGTCTTGTGTATTATAAGCTGGATGGGGAAGATGCGAAGAGAGAGGTATTTTTCTATTATAAGAATCATAAGTATAAGACGCGGGTTATGGAGGAATTCATTGGTATGATGCATGAACTATGATGCAAGGTACAGCCTGGATTGCGCTTTGAAGGAATGTTTGATAGAGTTATAGTTAACAGATAACTGCTTGGATAATATAAGAAACTATCTGCGTTTTGGGAAATATATTATTTAACCCTTATCCTCATTTACTTCAGATAAACTGCCTGAGTCGGGATGAATTCCCATATATTGGCAGAAGATATAAAAGTAGAACATAGAAGCAATAGAACAGCGTGTTGAATCAGAACAGAAGTATCCTTATGAGGATGCAGCACTAAAGATAGCGGCTCAGTATTTTGGAGAGGAGTTCCTGCCATATTTGGGGGTAAAAGAAAAACTAAGATATATTGCGCCAACGGAAAGCGTACATTTAGAAGTCAGGAGAATGTATCAGGATTTTAATTATGTACTGGAAGATGGTCTGTGGCTGCATTTGGAATTTGAAAGTGATAGCATTAAGACAGAAGATATGCGGCGGTTCCGGGAGTATGAGGCTACAACGAGCAGAACATATAAAGTAGATATAACTACTTATGTTATATGCTCGTCTACAGTGAAAAATCCGCTTACGGAATTGAAAACAGGAATCAGCACTTATAGAATTCGTGTTATTCGCTTAAAAGATAAAAATGCAGATCAGATTTTTGAACGACTGTTTCAGAAGCAAAAAAGAAAAATTACTTTAGATAAGGCTGATTTAATGGAAGCAGTATTAACGCCATTAATGTCAGGAAAGTCTTCGGAAAAAGAGAGGATTCTCAATATTAGCAGACTTCTCAAGAATGAAGAGGATAGTGTATCCAGAGATGAGATGGAAAAACTGCAGGCAGTCATGTATGCGCTTGCAGTAAAGTTTCTGACAAAAGTGGAATTAAGAGAGGTGAAGGAGGTATTGAAGATGACGATATTAGGAGAGATGCTTCGAGAGGATGCGTTGATGGAGGGAAGAGCAGAGGGAAGAGCAGAAGGAAGACAGCAGACCATTATCATGCAGGTTTGTAAAAAATTGAAGAAAGGTAAGAATGTGGAGCAGATTGCAGAGGCTTTGGAAGAAGAGGTTTCTTATATTGAACGTATTTATCAGGTGGCTCAGAAATATGCTCCAGATTATGATGAAGAAAAGGTATATAAAGAGATATTGGGGGAAAATAGATAAGGTTGTGAATGGGTGGATTCAAAGATTTTTTTGTTGACAACGGATATATTTTCATGTATATTGGGTAACAATAAGAGGGAGTAACTTGCGCCTGAGGATGGTTATACGGGCGTTTGCGATGTCGTCAGTACGATGAGCGATCATCCGTATCGTAATGAAATGGTGAGACTTTTATTGCATAAATAATATTATGCAATAGGGGTCTCTTTTTTAATCTCTATTGCGTGAAAAGAGAGGAGAATAAGATGTTAACAAGCAAACAGGCTAGGATCAATCAGGAAAAGTATGGATTCAATGAGTTGGTAGAAGGAAAGAAGAAGAGTACCTTGCAGATATTCCTGGAGCAATTCAAGGATTTTCTCGTTATTATCCTGATTATTGCGGCAATTATCTCTGGATTCTTAGGGGATGCGGAGAGTGCAATCGTCATCTTCGTGGTGATTACGATGAATGCGATTCTTGGAACGGTTCAGACGGTGAAGGCGGAGCAGTCGCTGAATAGTCTGAAGCAGTTATCGGCGCCGGAGGCGAAGGTGATCCGGGATGGCAAGATGATGCAGATACCGTCCCGTGAGGTTACGATCGGGGACGAAGTGATCGTTGAAGCAGGAGATTGTGTTCCGGCAGATGGGAAACTTCTGGATTGTGCGAGCCTTAAAGTGGATGAGAGTGCATTGACCGGTGAGAGCCTGTCGGTGGAGAAATCGCTGGATGAGGTGATGAAAGGAGCGGCTCTTGGAGATCAGACAAATCGGGTGTTTTCCGGAAGTTTTGTTACTTATGGCAGAGGAACTTATGAGGTGACTACGATTGGGATGGACACGGAAGTTGGTAAGATTGCAAGGCTTCTTAAGACAACTTTGGAGAAGAGAACACCGCTTCAGATCAATCTGGATGAGTTCGGGAAAAAACTGTCGATGATTATACTGGTGTTCTGTGGAATCTTATTTGCAATCAATATTTTGCGGGGCGGTTCGGCTATCGATGCATTTTTATTCGCTGTAGCGCTTGCAGTGGCTGCGATTCCGGAAGCGCTTAGTTCTATCGTGACGATCGTGTTGTCGTTTGGCACCCAGAAGATGGCGAAAGAACATGCGATTATTCGTAAATTACAGGCAGTAGAAGGGCTTGGAAGTGTGTCTGTTATTTGCTCGGATAAGACGGGAACCCTGACGCAGAATAAGATGACGGTGGAAGATTATTATGTGGATGGGAGAAGGATTGCTGCAGATGAGGTCTGTCTTGAGGATAAGAATCAGCAGTTGCTTCTAAGATACAGCGTGCTTTGTAATGATTCTACGAATGCAGATGGACAGGAGATTGGTGATCCGACGGAGACGGCGCTGATTAATCTGGGGCAGAAGTTTGGGATTGCGGCAGAAGATGTAAGGAATCGGTATCCGCGTCTGTCTGAGATTCCTTTTGACAGTGACAGAAAGTTGATGTCTACTGCACATATGATGGGGGATGTATCGTGTAGTCAGGTTGAAGGGCAGGAAGAGCAGTATGTTGTGGTCGTAAAAGGAGCCGTGGATGTGCTGCTGCATCGTATGACTCATATCAGAATTGGCGATACTGTAAGGGAGATTCGTGAAGAGGACCGGATGCAGATTGAGCGGCAGAATTTGGAGTTCTCAAGAGATGGACTGCGTGTCCTTGCATTTGCCTATAAGGTGATGGAAGAGGAGCGGGAACTGACGCTGGAAGATGAGAAGGAACTTACATTCTTAGGTTTGATCGCGATGATGGACCCGCCGAGGGAGGAATCCAAAGCGGCGGTTGCGGAGTGTATCAAGGCAGGAATTAAGCCGATTATGATTACCGGAGACCATAAAGTGACGGCGGCAGCGATTGCGAAGAGGATTGGCATTCTGAAGGATGAGTCGGAGGCCTGTGAAGGTGCTGTGATTGAAGACATGTCGGACCTTGAACTTCAGGACTTCGTAGAAGGGATATCCGTCTATGCGAGGGTGTCTCCGGAGCATAAGATAAGGATTGTGCGTGCATGGCAGGAGAAGGGCAACATCGTGGCAATGACGGGAGACGGAGTGAATGATGCACCGGCGCTTAAGCAGGCGAATATTGGAGTAGCGATGGGAATTACCGGAAGCGAGGTATCCAAGGATGCTGCGGCTATGGTGCTGACGGATGATAACTTTGCTACGATTATTAAGGCTGTGGAAAATGGACGGAATATCTATCAGAATATTAAGAATGCAATACAGTTCTTGTTATCTGGTAATTTTGCTGGTATTCTGACAGTATTATTTGCATCTCTGGCAGGGCTTCCTGTGCCATTCGAGCCGGTGCATCTGTTGTTCATCAATCTTCTGACGGATAGCCTTCCGGCAATTGCGTTAGGGCTGGAGCCGCATACTGCGGAAGTTATGAAGCAAAAGCCTAGACCGATGAATGAGTCGATTCTGACGAAGGAGTATCTGCTCAGTATCGGAACCGAAGGATTGAGCATTGGAATTATGACGGTAGCTGCGTTCTTGATTGGCTTACGGAGCGGGAATGCGGTATTGGCAAGTACCCTTGCATTTGGCACCTTGTGTACCAGCCGTCTGGTACATGGATTCAACTGTAAGTCCAACAAGCCGGTTATATTTACGAAGAGATTCTTCAATAATGTGTATCTGATCGGAGCATTCCTTGTGGGGTTGGTTCTGATTACATGTGTACTGATATTGCCGGGGCTTCAGGGAATCTTTAAGGTGGTTAGTCTGGATATGGGGCAGTTGTTTACTGTGTATGGGTTGGCGCTTTTGAATCTTCCGGTGGTACAGGTAATGAAGTGGATGAGGAGTCGGTGGATGTAAGTTGTATATAATTGTTATGATTGTTTAGAAAATTGTAATAAGGGACAGGGCAAATTCAATTGGGGACGGGGGTTTTTTCAATTTCCCCCGTCCCCAATTGAAAGAAGGAGGTTTTTAGATGGAATTAAGTCAGGAAACTGTTAAACGAATCAGGGGGCTGATCCTATTCGCAGCGCTTGTCATGGCGTGTCTGTGGAAATATGATGTGGTGATTCGCGTATTGGGATTCGTGCTGCATGTGATATTCCCATTTATCTTGGGTGGAGCGATTGCGTTCATACTTAATGTGCCGATGAATTTCGTACAGCGGCATCTTTTTAAAGAGGAGAGAGTGGAGAAGAGTAAGGTTATGAAGAAACTCGCCAGACCAGTGAGTATGCTGATTGTACTTTTTGGTGTGATCGGTGTTGTAGCGTTGGTTATGTTCGGGCTGATTCCGCAGTTGGGAAATACATTCGCTAATCTAGGGAACAGTATCCAGGCTTTCCTTCCGAAGGTTCAGGAGTGGGCAAGAACGATGTTCCATGATAATAAAGAGGTTATGAAGTGGGTGAATA
>Ga0129309_1001668_pt1 | contig 10163 bp, 6 predicted proteins | sample L1105metagenome_FD_94439 | JGI IMG/M metagenome (GOLD analysis project Ga0129309, IMG submission 94439) | Ring-tailed lemur group fecal microbial communities from Wisconsin, USA - L1105 metagenome | ecosystem: Host-associated > Mammals > Digestive system > Large intestine > Fecal | place: USA...
GATGGCCTTGCAGCACAGGTACATGCCCATGCTGGCCCGGATGGTGGTGATGTCCCAGGTGCCCAAGAGGGCGATGACCTCCTCCAGGCTGTCCAGTACCTGCTGTCGGGTCATATATACCTCGGTGTGGTCGGCGCCGATATAGTCGGCGGCTTCCCGGGCGTATTTCAGGTCGATGGCGTCCTGATCCATGCCGATGGCGAAGGTGCGGATCTTCCGGCCCAGAATTTTGGCCGAGATGGCGCACACCAGGCTGGAGTCCAGACCGCCGGAGAGGAGGAAGCCCAACGGAGCGTCGGCGTCCAGCCGCTTCTCCACGCCGGCGATGAGCTTTTCCCGGATCTTTCCGCAGGCGGTTTCCACATCGTCCTTGGAGTACTCCTCCACGGTGGTCAGATCGGCGTACCGGACAAATTTTCCATCGGCGTAGTAGTGGCCGGGAGGGAAGGGACAGATCTCAGCGCACAGGCCCACCAGGTTTTTGGCCTCGCTGGCGAACACGATGCCGCCGGCGCTGTCGTAGCCGTAAAACAGGGGCCGGATTCCGATGGGGTCCCGGGCGGCCACCAGGGAGCCGCTGGACGAGTCGTAAATGATCAGAGCGAACTCCGCGTCCAGCTTGGCGAACATCGCACAGCCGTACTCCCGGTACATGGGGAGCAGGATCTCACAGTCGCTCTCGCTCTGGAAGGAGTACTTCTCTGCCAATTTTTCCTTGATCGCCCGGAAGCCGTAGATCTCGCCGTTACACACCACATAGTCCCCGTCCAGATGGAACGGCTGCATCCCCGCTTCCGTCAGACCCATAATGGCCAGCCGGTGGAAGCAGAGATAACCGGAGGGAGTCTCCAGAATGCGGGACATGTCCGGCCCTCGGGAGAGGGTACGGTCAAAGTAAGGCTGAATTTCGTCCAGGGAAAGCGTTTTCTTTTCAAACCCCATGATGGAACACATAAAAAAGCACCTCCAAAAAATGAAAACGCAGCTATCTCCTAATTTCTTAGGACGAATAGCTGCGATCCGCGGTGCCACCTAATTTACTGCCGTATGACAGTCACCTTCAAGGCTCTAACAAGCCCGTGTGAAGTAACGATCACAACCCGGCGCACTTACTGACGGAATTCCCGTGTTCAGCTTGCGGCTCTGGAGTGTTCTTTCCCGTGGATTCTGGTGCGGGCCTCTCACCATCGCCCGCTCTCTGTCACTGAGCTTCCTCGGTACTTTTCTCCGTCATTGCCGTTGGACATATTGAGGAAGAGAAGCCGTTTCGGTTCCGCTTCCTTTTTATGGGCCGTATTGTAACGCATTCCGGGAAAGATAGCAAATACCTATCTGATTATAGTTATCATACGTTTTCAATATGATAAAAGGGCGGCGCCTGCCATGGCGCCGCCCCGTGATGCTTCAATTTTCGGTTTCTGGGTCACTGGCTACATATTCCCAAAAGGCGCGGGCCAGGCCGGAGATAGCCTGGTCTCGGTTCCGGACCAGTACATACTCTACCTGCCGCCCCGGCTCCACAATGACCTTGGACACGATGTCCGGGCCGGGATTGCCGAAGGTCATGGGAAAAATACCGATTCCCACTCCCTGGGCCACCAGGGCCAGCGCGTCGGCAGAGTGGGACAGCTCGCACATGATATCAGGCTCGGCGTCCACCGAATGGAACCACTGGCGGATGGCCTGGACCCGGGACTTCCGGGAAGGGACGATAAGAGGAGAACCCGCCAGCCGGGCCAGGGGGATGGTGTCCCCAGGCAGCTGGGCCAGAGGGTCGCTCCGGGAGATGGTGGCGCACCAAGGCTCCCGTCCGACCACGATTCCATCCAGCCGCTCTGTGTCATAGGGGGCGGCGATGACCGCCAGCTCTGCCAGACCCTTGTCCAGCCGGTCCAGTACGTCGTCGCTGCTGCCGTTCCAGAGGCTGTACCGCACCAGCGGGTATTTTTGCCGGAAGCCGGAGATCCACCGGGCGGACAGGTGAGGCACCTGGCCCTCTACCATGCCGAGATTCAGGGTTCCGGAGGAGCCCCGGCGCAGCTCGCTCAGCTCCTGCTTGGTGATCTCCGCCAGGTTCAGCATCTGGTCCGCCCGGCGCAGGAGCAGCTCACCCGCCTCGGTCAGCTTCAATTTTCGCTTGCCACGGATAAACAGCTTCATTCCCAGCTCCTGCTCCAGCAGCTGGATCTGATGGCTCAGCGGCGGCTGGCTCATCCGCAGCTTTTCCGCCGCATGGGTGATGTTCAATTCCTGGGCTACCGCTACAAAGTAGCCTAACGTCCGCAAGTCCACACGGATTCCTCCATTTGCGACAAAATCGAATGAAACTATCATACGCGGTCAAGCGCGGTCCGTCAAGAAATTTGGAGGAGGAATCGGAATATGGGTTTGACGGTGGGAACGGCCAGCGATATAATAGAGCATCAAGAAAGAGCGGAGGATGACTATGCCGACCATTGAGAGCAAGAAAAAATTGGGATTTGGGCTGATGAGACTGCCCCTCCTGGACCCGAATGATGCAGCCAGCATTGATCTGGAGAAGACCAAGCAAATGGTGGACGCCTTTTTGGAGCAGGGCTTTACATACTTTGATACCGCCTGGATGTACTGCGGCTTTCGCAGTGAGAACGCAGCCAAGGAGGTCCTGGTGGACCGGCATCCGAGAGACAGCTATACGCTGGCGACAAAGCTCCATGCCGGTTTCCTCAAGACCAAGGAGGACCGGGACCGGATCTTTGAAGAACAGCGGACCAAGACCGGCGTGTCCTATTTTGACTACTATCTGCTCCACGATGTGGGCTATGACCACTACCAGATCTACCAGGACCTGGACTGCTTCCAGTGGCTGGCGGAGAAAAAGCGGCAGGGCCTGGTCCGTCATATGGGATTTTCCTTCCATGACAACGCGGAAATGCTGGATCGGGTGCTGACGGAGCACCCGGAGATGGAGTTTGTCCAGCTCCAGATCAACTATCTGGACTGGGACAGTGCGGGAATCCAGGCCAGAAAGTGCTATGAGGTGGCAGCCAGGCACGGTAAGCCGGTGATCGTCATGGAACCTGTCAAGGGCGGCACCTTGGCCAAGGTCCCCCCGGAGGCGGAACGGGCCTTCAAGGAGTACGCGCCTGAGATGTCGGTGCCCTCCTGGGCCGTCCGGTTCGCAGCCAGCCTGGACAACGTGGCGCTGGTGCTGAGCGGCATGAGCAACATGGAACAGCTCCAGGACAATATGGGCTACATGTCGGACTTTGTTCCGCTGAACGAAGCGGAGCGGGCCGTGATCCAAAGAGCTGCCGACGTGATCAACGAGAGCATTGCCATCCCCTGCACCGGCTGCTCCTACTGTACCGACGGCTGCCCCAGGAAGATCGCCATTCCCAAGTACTTCTCCCTGTACAATACCGAGAAGCTGGAGGCGAAGTGGAAGAGCTGGACGCCCCAAGGTGAGTACTATGACCGGCTGACCGCCTTTTTCGGCAAGGCCAGCGATTGTATCGGCTGCGGCCAGTGCGAGCGGACCTGTCCCCAGCATCTGCCCATTATCCAACACCTGAAAGAAGTGGCGGACTGCTTCGAAAAATGATAAAAAACGCGGAAGTCTTAGGAGATAAGACTTCCGCGTTTTCGTTATTTCTTGCAGGTGGCCAAAAAACCAATGACGCCGCCGACAGCTGCGGGCAGGAGCCAGCCGAAGCCCAGGGCGGCCAGGGGCAGGGCGTTCAGGAAGGGCATGGACACGCCGGCCAGCTTGCTGATAACGGACAAAAGACTGGTGCACAAAGCGCCCAGGGCGGCCAGACGGAACACCCAGTCGCTTTTGATGTGATTGCCCAGAAAGGCCATCAGGATCAGCACCAGCGTAGGGGGATATACCACTTCCAGAATGGGGGCGGAGATGGAGACGATCTGTTCCAGGCCTACATTAGAGAGCACGGCGCTGAATACGCAGACTGCCGCGGCCAGGAGGTGGTAGGACAGGCGGCCTCCTGAGAGATTGGAAAAGAAGTCGGCGGAGGCGCTGACCAGGGCTACCGCCGTGGTGATGCAGGCCAGGGCGACCACGACGGAGAACAGGATCATGCCGGAGTGTCCCATCAGCTTCTGGACGATGGATACCACCAGGAAGGTGCGGTCCACGGACAGATCGAAGAACTGGGAGGTAGTGACGCCCAGGTAGGTCAGGCCCAGATAGACCACCAGCAGGGCCGTACCGGCGATAACGCCGGCTCCGGCCACCACCCGGAATTTGGCCTTGGGATGGAGGTGGCCCTTGTCCTCGGCGCTTTTCAGCAGGATGATGCCGAAGACCACGGAGGCCAACACGTCCATGGTCTGATAACCAGCCTCAATGCCGGTGGCGGGCACGTTGTCCACCAGAGGAACATCGGGCACGGGGCCGATAGGGGACAGCACGCCCTTGACGATCATGATGAGCAGCCCCAGCAGCAGCACAGGGGTCAGCACCTTGCCCACGATGTCTACCACGGCGGACTCCCGCACGCACAGCAGGAAAATGAGCAGGAAAAACACCGCCGAGAAGAGAACGGGGCTGACGCCCGGGGCCAGGGGAGCCAGGGACATCTCATAGGTGGAGGCCGCCGTCCGGGGAATGGCCAGCATGGGGCCGATGCACAGGATGATGACGCTCATCAAAAGGGTGGAGGCGGTCTTGCCGATGGGCTTGATGAGGCTCTCGGTGCTGCCCCGGTACAGCATGGCGAACAGGGCCAGCAGAGCCAGACCGATATCCGCCAGATAGTAGCAGACGAAGCCTAAAAACCACTGGGAACCGGATTCGAGACCCAGATATGGGGGAAATATCACGTTTCCCGCCCCGAAAAACATGGAAAAGAGGGCGAAGCCGATGACGAAGATGTCCCTGCGTGTCTGACGCATGTTAGGACCTCCTTAAATGAATACGGAATAGGACTATCGTTCCGGAACGATATGGAAAAGACAGAAAATGCGTAAAAACGACGAAATCGTTCAAAATTCGTGAGTTTTAATCATAACAAAGCGCCGCGTAAAAGTCAATGCCAAAACTGACCCATTTCCATGCGGAATTTGGACAGGAAACGTGGATTGGACCGCTGACGGCTTGAAAGGGGGGAGGGGACATGGTATAGTTTGGGTAATAGAGAGTCAGTTGAAGGACTGGACAAGGCAACGAGATCGGAGGCGGTTCCATGGCGCTGACAGAACAATTTATCCTGCTTCAGGCCCCCAACCCCGCCGCGGCGGAAAACGGGCGGAAGCTGGCCAAGGGCGGAAAATTTTCCGTCCGCCGCAAAAGTGCGGACGGCGCCCTCTACTGGGCGGAGTGCACCGGAAGCGGCAAAAATCCCTACCACACCTCCATCGACTGGACGGTTTCCGACGCCCCCGTGTGCCGGTGCAGCTGCCCCAGCCGGCAGTTTCCCTGCAAGCATGCCCTGGGGCTGATGTTCGAGATGCTGTCGGGCAGATCCTTTGAAGAGGCGGAGATCCCCCAGGATATTCTGGACAAGCGGGCCAAGCAGGCGGCCCGGGCGGCGAAAAAGGAGTCCGCTTCCTCGGATAAGCCCAAAAAGCCCAACGGGGCCGCCCAGGCCAAAAAGCTGAATTTACAGCTGGAGGGACTGGACCGGGCGGAGAAGATGGTGAACGATCTTCTCTCCGCCGGCGTCGGCACCCTGGCGGGCAGCTCGGCCCAGACCTATGAGAAGCTGGCCAAGGACCTGGGGGCCTACTACCTCACGGGGCCCCAGACGGCCTTCGCACGCATCGCCCTGGCCGTGCGGGCCATCCAAAACGACCCCGGCCAGTCAGAACGGGCCTATGCCGAAGCCCTGCGCGTTCTCATTGCTCTGCGCTCTACCATTAAGAAGTCACGGGTGTTCCTCCAGCAGAAGCTGGAGGCCGGGCAGTATTCTCCCGAGGACTCCGCGCTGTTCGAGGCCCTGGGCGGCGTGTGGCGGCTGGAGGACCTCCACGCCATCGGCGCCTTCCGGGAAAATGCCCGTTTGGTCCAGCTGTCCTTCGATGTATCCTACGACCAGGCCAAGCGGGAGTACGTGGAGCGGGGCTTCTGGCTGGATCTGGACAGCGGCGAGATCGGCCAGACCCTGAACCTGCGCCCGGTGAAGGCTCTGAAATACGTGAAGGGGACGGACAGCTGCTTTGATCTGCTGGAGGTGCCCTTGCTGTACCGCTACCCCGGGGAGGGCACCCGGCGGGTCCGCTGGGAGAGCTGCGCCACCCGGCCCATTTCCGCGCAGGAGCGTTCCCTGCTGCCCGCCCTGGCCCAGCCGGATATCCCGACGGCGGTGAAGGGGATCAAGGGTCAGATCAAAAATACCCTGGCCCCCAAGTTTGGGGCCGTGCTGGTACCCCTGGTCCGCCTGGGGACGGTGGGGCAGGAATTTGTGATGGAGGACGGAGCGGGGAACCGCCTGGTTCTCCGGGACCGTCAAGAGGAGGGAGCGGACCATGCGTCCACCGCCCGGCTCTCCGGGCTGCCCGGGGAGATCCCCGAGGGCAGCGCCCTGTTTGGACTGATGTTTTACGACGACCGGGACCGGCGGATCTGTCTGCATCCGTACAGCCTGGTCACGCCGGAGCGGATCGTCCGGCTGCAATTTTAAGGAGGCGCGGGATGGATTTACAGCCACTTTATGATGTGAAAGAGCGCCTGAGTTATGCGGCCATCGCGGGCACCGGCCTGCTGGACGAGGATTTCCGCCTGAAGCGGGCGGTGGAGGCCCTGTCTCCTTTGGCGGCGGCCAGTCCGGTCTTTGCCAAAATCAGCGCCGGTGTGGAGGTCCTGCTGGGGGCCCCGGCGGAGGAGCGGGGCGGCCTGCTGCTGGACGTGCTGGCTCTGGTGGATGCCGTGGCCTATACCCAGGGCGTTACCGGTGTGGAGGGAGAACTGGTCCCCCTGACGCCGGGGAGCGGGACGTACTGGGAGGCGTCCTACGGCCAACTGCACCCCTTGCTGGAGCTGTTGGGGGGCACGGGCGGCGGGCGGATGGCGCAGATCAAGGCTACCTGGGAGGAGCACCCGGACTATTTTGCCGACTACCGGGTGCTGCCCGCCCTGGTCCGGGGGCTGGGGGACAGCTATGGAGAGTTGGCCGAACTGGCCGCCTCCATCCTGGAGCGGATCGGCCCCGCCGCGGTCCCTCTGCTCAAGGAGAACTTCGACCCCGCGGGCAAGCGGGAGATGGTCCGCCGGGTCCGCCTGCTGGAAAAGCTGGCGGGCGGAGCGGAAAATGACTTTTATCTGGCCCAGCTGCCCGAGGCCAAAAAAGAGGTGCGGGAGGCCCTGATCTACGCCCTGCGCCACCACAGCGGCAACACGGAAAAACTGCTGGAGCTTGTTCAGACCGAGCGGGGCAAGGCCAAGGAGATGGTACTCTGGGCGCTGGCCCGGTCCGACGATCCGGCCGCTTGGGATTTCTGGGCGGTGCGGGCGGCAAAAAAACCGGAGCAGACAGCCAAATATTTGGTGGGCTCCCAGCAACCCGGGGCGGGTAAACTGTCCGCCCTCCTGCTGACGGAACAGCTGGAACCCTTTGCGGCGGCGCCGGATACTCCCATTAGTAAAGAGCAGGCCGCCTTGATCGAGAGTTTGCTCCAGGCGCTGCCCGGAAAAACCGGGACGGAGGTGGAAAACTGCTTTCGGCAGGCCGCCGCCCTGGGGACTGCGCTGGACCGCCCGCTGGAAGGTGTGCCCGGAACCTGGAACGTCTCTTCTCTCGTCTGGCACAGGGGGAACAGACCCTTTAGCCGGGCGGTGGCTGAGGCCCTGCATACCGCCCTGCTGGTCCTGCCCGACCGGGAGCTGACCGATCTGGCTCTGGAGCTGTACGAGAGCCGGGGCGGTAGTTTTCTGGCTCCGGCCCTGACGGCCCGTCTGCTGACCCAGGAGGCGGAGGCGTGCTGGCAGTGGGCCGAGCAGCGGTTTTACCAGCGGGGCATCTTTGGACGGTCGGCGCGGAAGGATGCGTTGGAGCCGTTCCGCGCCGCACTGGAGCCCATGTGCTGGAAAGAGGAGGGCTGCGTGCTCCGACTGGCCGTTCAGGACCCGGCGGACGACACCCTGTGTGTGTATGAGCAGCCCCTGCGCCAGGTGCCGGGTCCCAGGTGGTACGGCCTGCTGATGGACGGGAACGGCGCATTGGATCAGGTGCTGCTGACCCTGCTGCGGACCCTGCCCGAGGGCGCGGAGGTGCCGGAGCGGGTGGGGTACTACCTCTATCAGCGGTCGCTGGACAGCGGCGGTCAGGGACAGGTCTGCTTTGAGCTGCTCCTCCGCCTGGGGTGGCAAAACTGGGATGGCTACCTGCGCAAGCGGGCGGAAAAGACAGGGGAGCTCAGCTTCTACCGCTGCAAATCCATGCTGGACCGCCTGCCTCTGACAAACGGCGAGAAGGCCGTTCAGCTGCGGGAGCTGGATCGACTGACCACCGGCGTGAAACGACTCAAATCGGCCTACGGCGGCTGGCCCACCGAACAGGTCAAACAACTGATTGCGGCGTGGGAGGCCGATCCCAGCGGCCGCTCCCAGTAAGATCAGAAAGGAAGGATTACTATGGCGGACCATAACGTACAGCGGCTCCCGGCAGAGGAGCTCTACCGGCGGGAGCTGGACGCCCTCATCGCGGCGGAGACCGATCCCATCCCCACTGGTTGGAAGATGTCCCCGCGCTCGGTGCTGACCTATGTTACCGGAGGAACTGTAAAGGGAATTCCCATCACACCAAAATACATGGGCAGCCGCCGCCTGGTGGAGATCGCCATTGCCACCCTGGTGACGGACCGGGCCCTTTTGCTTATCGGTGAGCCGGGCACCGCCAAGTCCTGGCTCAGCGAGCACCTGGCGGCGGCCATCAACGGCGACTCCACCAAGGTCATCCAGGGCACCGCCGGCACCACCGAGGAGCAGATCCGCTACTCCTGGAACTACGCCATGCTTATCGCCAAGGGACCCAGCCCGGAGGCCATGGTGAAGAGCCCCGTTTACCGGGCCATGGAGACGGGGACCATCGCTCGGGTGGAGGAAATTTCCCGCTGTGCCAGCGAGGTTCAGGACGCCCTCATCTCCATCCTGTCGGAGAAGCGGCTCAGCGTGCCCGAGCTGGGGCTGGAGGTCCCGGCGGCCAAGGGCTTCTCAGTCATCGCCACCGCCAACACCCGGGACCGGGGGGTCAACGACATGTCCGCCGCCTTGAAACGGCGGTTCAACATTGTGGTCCTGCCCACCCCGGCGGATATGGCCACCGAGATGGACATCGTCCGGACCCGGGTAGCCCAGATGTCCGGGAACCTGGACCTGAACGCCCGCCAGCCGGATACCAACACGGTGGAGAAGGTGGTCACCATCTTCCGGGAGCTGCGGAGCGGGGCCACCCTGGACGGCAAGCAGAAGCTGAAAACCACCAGCGGCGTCCTGTCCACCGCTGAGGCAATCTCTCTGCTGGCCAACTCCATGGCCTTGGCCGGCAGCTTCGGCAGCGGCGACATCACCTCCGACGATTTGGCCGCCGCTCTCCAGGGGGCCGTGGTCAAGGACGAGGACAAGGATAAGCTGTGCTGGAAGGAATATCTGGAAAACGTGATGAAAAAGCGGGGGAGAGAGTGGCTGCCCCTGTACAAAGCCTGCCGGGAGCTGAATGAGTGATGGGTGGGCCGGTACTGTTCGGCGTGCGCCATCTGTCCCCAGGGGCGGCCTTCCATCTGCGCCGGGCCTTGGACGCGGCCCAGCCCCGGCTGGTGCTGGTGGAGGGCCCCAGCGACCTGAACGGTCAGATGGAGTGGCTATGCCATCCCGAAACCAAGTACCCCGTGGCCATCCTGGCCTACACCAAGGAGCCCCCGGTGCGCACCATCCTTTACCCCTTCGCCTGCTACTCCCCCGAGATCCAGGCCATCCTCTGGGCCCACCAGCACGGGGTGGAGTGCCGCTTCATGGACCTGCCCTCCGGGGCCTTTCTGGCCATGGACGACGCCCAGCCCACGGAGGAGTGTGAGAAGGAGTCGGAGACCACGGAGTCGGTCTACCAACGGCTGGAGAAGCTGACCGGCGAGGACCACGACACCTTCTGGGAGCGAAATTTCGAGCAGATGGCCGACTCTGTCCAGTTCCAGTCCGCCTGCAACACCTTCGGCGCGGAGCTGCGGGC
>Ga0129309_1001670_pt1 | contig 10137 bp, 9 predicted proteins | sample L1105metagenome_FD_94439 | JGI IMG/M metagenome (GOLD analysis project Ga0129309, IMG submission 94439) | Ring-tailed lemur group fecal microbial communities from Wisconsin, USA - L1105 metagenome | ecosystem: Host-associated > Mammals > Digestive system > Large intestine > Fecal | place: USA...
ATGCCGGCGTGGCGGAACTGGCAGACGCACAGGACTTAAAATCCTGCGGGACTTATACTCCCGTACCGGTTCGATTCCGGTCGCCGGCATTTGACTGTCTGGCAAAGCCCATGCGGGTGTAGTTCAATGGTAGAACACTAGCCTTCCAAGCTAGATACGTGGGTTCGATTCCCATCACCCGCTTTTGTTGCGAGTTGCAGCAGATATTACAATTTCATATGCCCAGATAGCTCAGTTGGTAGAGCAGAGGACTGAAAATCCTCGTGTCGCTGGTTCGATTCCGGCTCTGGGCATCTTACATGCGCGAGTGGCTCAGTTGGTGGAGCACGACCTTGCCAAGGTCGGGGTCGCGGGTTCGAGTCCCGTCTCGCGCTCTTTTTTTGTTGTATGGGAAATTCCGTTGAATTTCCCATACAACAAAAACGCTCCGCGGGGATGTGACCGGATGCATAAAGAAGTTGACTGCTTACAGCAGTCAGCATCCGGCACGCAAAGCGGAGCAAGTCTCTCAAGATAGAGGGTTTGGAAGTTGAAGTGGACTTGTCCGCTTTATTTTTAACCGCACAGATAAGCCAAAAGTAGAAGGAATGGCTTGCCTGTGCGGTTTTTGCGTTATCAGATTTTTATAAAAAAATAAAGATTGTGATAAGAAATATCATAGTTGTATAGAAAAAGTTGACACGAAAGTTGACACAAATTATTATATGTATTCTTCAAAGTAAGCGTTTATTTTTTCATCAGCATGTTTTCGCTCATTAGAGAAAGTTTGTTGATAAACAGTCTTCATGATATGATCTGTTTTCCAGCCGCCACGTTCCTGCGCATATTTATCTGGAATATTTAACATTGCCATGACAGAAGCGCCACATGCTGAGGATCATAAAAAAGTAGAGTAAAAATAAGTAAAATCTTGTTGAAAGAACAGATATCATCATGATATGATAGCAAAAGGAACGATCGTGTTACAGGGTGGTAGCCTCCCATACTTGCAAAAGAGGGGAGGTGATGTAGATGGAAATGTTTACTTTTCAGGATTTAATCTTGTTTGGGACGTTTTTACTTACATTGCTTGCCTACATAGATAGGAACAACAAGCGAAAATAAATAAACCTACCTTGTACTTGGCTGGTAGAGGTAGGTTTATTATAAACTATACTTTCAAAGGCTAACCACTTTGTGGGCGGTTGTTCCTTTTCTATTATCAATATAGCATGGTGACCGGATTTTTTCAAGGGGAGAAATTGTTTTGTTTGTGCCATTTGGGGAAGCGGGAATGTATAGAATAAAAACAGGTAAGCATCTGTTGAAAAAGGTATATTAGCATGATATGATAGCAAAAGGAACAATCGTGTTACAGGGTGGTCTGACCTCTTATCTACATAAGGAAAAGATAGGAGGTGACGCATATGAAGAATCAATTTGATTTCAATGATTTGATGCAGTTCGGTTTATTTCTTATAGCGTTACTGACTTTTATTTATATGATCAGTCATTAATGAAGCAAAACCGCCCTTGTACTTTGGCGAGTAAGGACGGTTTAAAACTTAACTTATAGGTCAACCCCTTGTGGGCGGTTGTTCTTTTTCTATTATCAATATAGCATGGTGACCGGATTTTTTCAAGGGGAAGAAAACCGTGGTTTAAAAAATTTTTTTACGATTTTCGAGAGATCTTGCGGTATTTTGCCGGAGTCACATGCAATTCTTTTTTAAATGCCCGGATAAATGTTTCCGAATTTTCATAGCCTAAAGAAGTGCTGATTTCGGAGATTGATTTTTTCGTATTTAATAACATCTGTTCGGCACGGCGCATGCGGAGTACGCGTTTCCATTCATTGAATCCCTGACCGGTGCTGGATTTGATCAGCCGCGAACAGTAAGAAGCAGAAAAGCCAAAATGTGCGGCAACATCCGTTAGTGTAACGGTTGCAAGGTGTTCCTGAATATAGCTCATTACCATAAAATGTTCCTGACTGCGGTGCTCATTCTCTGAATAAGAGGATTCCATTGTATGGTGGTGATCCCGCATGATTTTTGCATTCAGGCGCGTCAGCAATCCGATCATGATCTGATCCGACCATGCATCGTGAAATAAATGTTCTTTGTACAGCTCAAGAAGCTGATTTTGTAATTGGACGAGATCGGTATGTCCGGGATGAAAGATCACGTATTCGATTTGTTGTGAGTTATATAATCCTTCTGAGAAAAATTCACTGAGCAGATCCTGCCCCTTCATCAGCGGTGCAAACATCTGATAAAAAGTAGACTTTCGCAACAAGATATTAAATACAACAGAGTCATCGTCAAAAACTTCCATTGTATGATAGACACCCGGAGCGATCAGAATCACATCTCCCTCTTTGAATTGCTTTCGTGCAAGCCCGATCGTCTGTATGCATGTTCCGGTAAATACAAATATGATCTCAAAAAAATCATGCCGATGCATAAATGCCGGCGTGTAGCGATTGTGTCTGCTGATATAGACATTTCTTTCGCTGTCTTCAGAAAAATATTCATCGTCGTTCATTTCATAAGAAATAATTTCGGGCAAAAGTTCCGGAATGACCAAATGCCGGCGTATAGCATCTTCAATATCCACATTTGATAAAAATTTTTTTAATGAATCCGGTGAACCCCCGGCGTTGTAATATTCTTTGTAAAATTGTTCATCCTGATTTAAATAAATAATTTGGTTTAACGTTTCCCGTAAATCGTCCATTGTTTCCTCCTGCAACAAAAAAAGTCAATTTTCAAAATAAAAATAATCAATAATTGTCAAAATTAATCTAAAATACAGTTTTATATTCTCATAAAAAGCAAAAAAAGTCAATATATATGAAAAGATAGCCAATATAAATGTACAAAAATTTACTATATAATAAGCATATAACAGAGAAAACGATATAAGAGAAAGGTGGAAACTATATGAAACAATCAAAAGGGTTTTTGTATCGACAGAGGTTTGGCTACGGCATGGGTGATTTTGCATGTAATCTGATCTGGCAGGTCATCTCTCTGTATCTGCTGTATTTTTACACGGATGTGATGCAGCTGAATGCAAAGTCGATTGCAACGATGTTTGTTGTATGCCGTGTTATCGACGCGGTCACGGATGTGCTGGTCGGATTTGCAATTGATAAGACAAAGACCAGATGGGGAAAAAGCAGACCATGGTTCTTGTTCGGTGCGATACCGTTCGCACTGTCAGCATTTCTGGCGTTCAGTGTTCCGGATATTTCGCCGGATGGCAAACTTGTATATGCGTATGCAACGTATATCTTTTTGTCCTTTATGTATACGGTCGTCAATATCCCGCTCGCTTCCATCCTGCCGGCATTGACCGACGATATGAATGAGCGAACCGTACTTGCGACATGGAGAAAGTTTTTGGCATTTTTGGGATCGACTATCGTTTCTGCGACAGCACTGACCATGGTTCAGATGATCGGCAGGGGCAATGAAGCACTTGGATTTCGGGTTGTTATGGGAATGTTCGGCGTAGTAGGATGTCTTTGCTTCTTCCTGACGTTTGCACTTGTCCGGGAGAATAACCTCCAGGAAAATACGAAGCAGGCAACAATCGGAGAGACAATCGTCTCTCTGGCACATAATACACCGTGGAAACTGTTTGCACTTAATATCCTGTTTATGTGGACCGGATACTTTATTCAGTCTTCCGCACTCGTTTACTATTATAAATATTACGTCGGAAGCACTGCGATGGCATCGCTTGTAGCAACCATTATGACGATGGTACCGATGATCGCGAATCTGACAGTCCCGTTTCTGGCAAAGCGACTTGGTAAACGGAACCTTTATTCCATGGCTGCCGCAGTACAGCTTGCGGGATTGCTTATCATCTTTGCAGGCAATCTAAATACAAGCATCATCGTTGTTGGAGCATTTATTTCAGCCTGTGGTTACGGAATAAAAGAAAGCATTTATTTTTCAATGCAGGCAGATCCGGTTGATTATGGAGAATGGAAGACAGGCATACAGGCGGCAGGGACACTGTCATCGATCAATGGATTTTTGGGGAAGGTTGCACAGGCTGCAGCAGGAGGAGTGTCTGGTCTTTTGCTCGCATGGGGCTCCTATGATTCGACGGCAGCAGTTCAAACGGCACAGGCATTGACTGCGATCAAGGCAATGTATCTGTACATTCCGATTGTCCTTTTGATCTGTTCGATCGCCACAATGTCCTTTTACAGATTGGACAAACAGTTCCCTCAGATTCAAAAGGAATTAGAGGAACGCCGGGCAGCACAGAAACAGGTAGAACAGTAAAGAAAATCAAAATATAAAGGAGAAAAAATATGAGTGAAAATGGAACAACAAAGAAGTACATGCCGTTAGTTGGAGCGGCAGGCATCGGTTCGATGCTCGGATCAGGGATTATCATCGGGTTATCGGCAACGATCACGGTATGGCAGTCGGGACTCGGGTTGACCGAAGGGCAGGTCGGAATTCTTTCAGGAGCATTGACATTTGCAATTGCAGCGGGATCGTTGCTGGCCGGAAATATTACAAAGGGAATCGGATTGATCCGTGCATTTAACTATATGAATTTGCTTTATCTGATAGGAGCGGTCATCTGTATTTTGTCGGGGAATTTTCCGATGCTGCTTGGAGGGCTGATCATCGCGGGATTTGCATCCGGTGCGGATCTTCCAATCAGTCTGACGGTCATCTCACATGATGCACCCGATGAAAAGACATCGGCGAGTCTGGTTGCATCGACACAGGTTTTCTGGCAGATTGGTGTGCTTGGTTCCTATGCGATGGCATTTATTGTATCAAGAGTGGAAGGTGCGACAGGAGCAAGAATGGTATTTGGATTGCTTGCAGCATTTGCGGCGATTGCATTTCTGTGGAGAACATTTTCAGGAAAGTTCAAAGAATTTCATGCAGCAGGTGACAAATACCGTGCGGCAGAGGGTGCGAAAGCATCAGAAGAAGTTTCCTTTGCTTCCCTGTTCAAAGGAGAGCAGTCCGGAAAGTATCTGTCATTTTTCCTTTGTATTATCATCTTTTATGTGTGCTGGAATCTTCTTGCCAATACATTCGGTCAGTTCCAGACTTACATCCTTGTAAAGGCAAATGCTTCACAGTCACTTGCGACCGGATGCGGCATCGTCTTAAATATCGTCGGACTGATCTGCGGTATTTTGTTCGCATCGGCGGCAGGAAGCAGACACCGTAATAAATTCTTCTATGTCGGCATTGTGATTCAGGCAGCGGCGATGATAGGCATCGCGCTTGGCGGAGGAACTGTTTTTATGATCGTAGCAATGATTGCATGTTATAATATCGGTAACCAGTTTGCAGGAGAGTCCATTTACAAAGTTTGGACGCAGGAATCCTTCCCGTCTGCTGCCAGAGCTTCCATGCAGGGATTTATCAATGGATTTTCCAGATTCTGCTGTGGATTGTTTGCATTGATCACACCGTATCTTGTGGCAGGGGAAAGAATTCAGATGACGATGTATGGATTTGCAGGAATTGTAGTAATCAGTGCGGTTGCGGGAACGATGATGATCCGACTGCAGAAAAAATACGGAATTGCACAGATGTAATATAGAGAAGGGGGATTTACGAAATGGCATTTACATTTCAGATTAATAATGATTTAAAATTTAACCATGATGAGATGCTTTTAAAAAAGGCAGAGGAGTATCGTCCTGAAATAAGAACGGAAGAGGTTGTCCCGACGCGGATTGTTGAGATTACAGAGGATTCCACGAAATTAGAGGGGATTGGTGTTTCGGAGAGCGAAAAAGACATTGCACGGCTGAAAGAATATGGATTCATGCGTGATGATAAGCTGGTTCTGGATTTTGGGGATCACAGAGTCGGAACATTTCAGATTGATATCGATCAGACAGGTTCACCGATGGACGCTCCGCTTTCCATGCGATTAAAATTTGCGGAAATGCCGGCAGAGCTTGCAGCGGAATCGGCAGATTATGACGGATGGCTCAGCCGCTCCTGGATTCAGGAAGAGATGATCCATATCGATGAACTTCCTGTGACATTAAAACTTCCAAGACGGTACAGTTTTCGCTACGTGGAAATCAAAGTTATCGATACATCACCGAAATGGCAGGCGGTATTTTCGAATCCGGTTGTGACGACGGAGACCGCGGCCGACTATGCAAGATTGCCGAAAATGGAATTAAAAGATGAGCAGCTCCAAAGAATCTATGACATCGGAGTTAAGACGCTGGCAGACTGCATGCAGGATGTCTTTGAAGACGGGCCAAAGAGGGATCGCCGTCTGTGGCTCGGAGATCTTCGATTACAGGCACTTGCCAACTATGCGACATTTGATCAGACAGATCTGGTAAAACGATGCCTGTATCTGTTCGCAGGCATGACGGCTGAGGATGGAAGGATTTCTGCCAATGTATTTACAAAGCCGAAAAATGTACCGGATGATACGTTTTTATTTGAATATAGTTTGTTTTTCATTTCAACGCTGTATGATCTGCATCAGGCACATCCGGATATTGAATTGGTAAAAGAATTGTATCCGATTGCAAAGAGACAGATGGATATTACATTGAGAATGTTCGATTCGGACGGCAGACTGATTCCGGATGAGGATTATCCGGTATTTGTTGACTGGTCAAATGAGTTTAACAAGGATACGGCAGGCCAGGCGGAAGTGATCTATGTCTTAAGGCAGTTTCTCGCTCTTGCAGAACAGGTCGGTGATGAGGATATAGAGACATATCGCAGGCAGCTTGATAAAATATCCCGATACGCAAGAGAGTGGTTATTCGATCCCGAAAAACGATTGTTTGTGACGGCAGGAGATGAGTATAATATTGCGAGTCAGGTGTGGATGGTGCTTGCGCATGTCATGTCTGATGAGGAAAATAAAGAAATTATGCAGAGCATGATTGAAAAGTTATTTCCGATCAGGGATATTGCAACGCCATATATGTATCATCATATCGCGGAAGCACTGTTTGAGGCAGGATTAAAAGAAGAAGGCGTTCAGTTGATGAAAGACTATTGGGGCAAAATGGCTGCATTAGGTGCGGATACATATTGGGAGGCATTCGATCCTGACCGGCCGGATTATTCTCCATATGGATCGCCGATCGTCAACAGCTACTGCCATGCATGGAGCTGTACACCGGTGTATCTGATTCGAAAGTATCTATAGAATAAAAAGTTGTTATATATAGCTTGAAAAAGGAATATTATTTTGACCGGATTCCTGTTAGTAAGACGGGAGCCCGGTCATTTTTTATAGGATTCGGACGCTTTGCTCTCGGTCAAATTAACAATAAATATAGTAACAATCGTTCTGTAAGATGGTATAATCGAGGGAGGGACAACGAACAGAAAGAGAGAACAGAGATGTTAACATATTTAACATTTTTAGATACAAATGAAGACAAAGAGCATTTTATCTTATTATATGAAGTGTATCACAGACAGCTGTACTATGTTGCCTTTCGTATCTTGGGAAAGAAAGAAGAAGCGGAAGACGGCGTGCAGGAAATGTATCTCCGTCTGGTAAAGTATATAGACCGGATTGATGTCGGCGTGTATCCGATATTGAAAACGTACTTAAAGGAGCGTGGAGAATCGGCGGAGCTGATGTTTACAGATTTCTTAAAAATGCAGGAAAAGAGGAAACAAAAAAAAGTGCCATAAAACATGGGGCTATCTTATGAGTATATTGAAGAGCGTCATCGCAGATCAATGTCGCAAGAGTAAACGGGAACAGGAATTATGCATGCTAAATTTCTGTGAAGAATGGATGCAGAAGGGCGTGGAAGAATCGGTGATCGATATCGAAGATAATCGGCTGCTTCTGAAGTATATTCTGGAGCTTTCAGAACTGTATAAACAGACATTGCTGCTTCAATATTATTATAAATATTCACCGGAAGAAACCGGGAGGATATTGGGCAAGTCGGCAGATAATATCCGGCATATTTCAGCAAGAGCGAAGAAAAAGCTGCGCAAAAAGATGGAGGAAGGAGGTTATGAGCGATGACAGAGAAAAATCTGGAAAAGGCTATGATGAATATTCGGGAAATGGAGCTGGAATGCATCGAAATAAGCATGAAGAAAGAGCCGGATATCGTACCGTCGCAGCAGTTTGAGGAGCAGATGAGTCAGCTGATCAGAGATACTTACGGAACATATCCGGAGAAAGCATGGGAAGAAGAGGAAGTATGGCTGCCAAAGACACATCGACGTCTCAGATTCAGATATCTGTTGGTTGCGATTCTTCTGCTCGTGTTCATGACTTCTACCGTCATAGCAGGAGATTCCTTTAAGGAGACATTAAAGAGCATAGTTTATACTGTTTTTCCGGATCATGTATCGATGGACGGAACGGAGGCAGAGCAAAAAGCGGAGAACCGGACTGCTGAAATGCCAAAAAAAGAACCCCAATATATGCCGGAGGGATATGAGGTATATGAAGTCGATTCCGAGGAAGGGTATTTTCTGAAAGTCTGGATCAATGAGAAAGGAAATACGATCGATTATATGGAAGTTGATCCTGATCAGACATCCGTTTCGATAACAGCGAATGGGGAGAAACCGGAGAATATTAAGGTTGGGACACATAAAGCAAAGATTTTCTCAGATGAACACGATATTAAGAGCATTTTTTATGAAGAACAGGGCATTAACTATATTGTCAGTGGCGAACTACCCGGGGATGAACTGGTAAAAATAGCAGAAAGTATCCGATAGATAGAAGGAAAAGAAAAAACTTGAAAATTTCTCAGGTTTTTTCTTTTTTTGTGTCATATTTTTCTTATTTTAAACGTTTCTATTATATAGGCTAAAATACAAGTGGAAAAGTCTGTATATTCATTCATTGAAAAGAGGTGAGAAAATGCGAAAGTGGATGAAAAAGTGTTTATGTATGATAATGGTCTGCATTATATTATTTTGCAATATACGAACTTCCGTATATGCACAGGATATGGATGATTCAATATCAGTTATGTATGTTAAAGCAAAGAGTGCGCTTGTATCACTTGGTATATCGGGTGGCACTGCAGACTGTGTAACAAATGTCCGGTTAATATCAAAAGGGAATATTTCTATTTCCATGAAATTGCAAAAGAAATCGGGAAGCAGTTGGCAGACGGTTAAAACATGGAGCAAAAGTGGCACAGATGTACTGTTGTTAAAACTTTCCAAGTCTTGCTCTGTGTCAAAAGGAACCTATCGAGTACATACAGTGATCAATGCTGATGGTGAAAAGATTACAAAGAACACTTCCAGTAAAACATACTAAAAACGGAGGAAAATAATGGAAAAACAAAAGAAAGTGATCGTGAAACGAGGAATTGCATTTCTTCTGACATTCCTGATGGTCTTCACGTCCATCCACTGGGACGGCATCTCACTGACGGATGTCTTCGCAGCCGGGGAAGACGCAGAAGAAGTGCAGACGGCAGCCGATGTCCCTGTGTCAAAGAGCGACGCGGTCCTGTCTGAGAACACGGTGGATTCCACGACGTTCGACCTTGGCAACGGGCAGAAGAAGATCGTGCTGTACGGTTCCGATGTCCGCTATGAGGACGAAGACGGGAACTTACGGGATTATGACCCGTCGCTTAAGAAAGTGGCGGATGACGAGAGCGGCAGCGGGGAAGACTTATCCGGCTATCTCTATGAGAACAAAGCCGGGGATAAGAAGCATTACCTGCCGGAAACGCTTTCGGAAGAGACGCCGGTACTCTTAGAGAACGGCGGGGATGCCATCCGTTTTGCACCGGCATCCGGAAGCACGGATATAGAGGGAGCAGCACCGGCATCCGGGGAAGCGGCAGAGGCAGACGCATCCGATGACATGGCAGGTGTGATGGAAGATGTCTCCCTCTCCGATGATGCATCGGCAGAAGACAACGCCTTTTCGGGCAGCATGCAGGAAGGAAAGCCGGCACTCGAAAAGGAGACGGTCGAAGATGCCTATGAGCAGGAAGCGGAGAAGAATGTCACGGCGGTCTATGACCTTGGGGAAGGCATACGGCTCTCCTACCGTTCGATGGAAAACGGCGTCAAGGAGACGATCCTCTTAGACCGGCGCCCGGACAGCAATGTCTTCACATTTGAACTTTCTGCCGGGGACCTTGTCCCGGAAGTGCAGGAA
>Ga0129309_1001674_pt1 | contig 10106 bp, 10 predicted proteins | sample L1105metagenome_FD_94439 | JGI IMG/M metagenome (GOLD analysis project Ga0129309, IMG submission 94439) | Ring-tailed lemur group fecal microbial communities from Wisconsin, USA - L1105 metagenome | ecosystem: Host-associated > Mammals > Digestive system > Large intestine > Fecal | place: USA...
AGGGGTGATGGTCAATGGCCAGGTCCACCCGGGGCAGGTAGGGCAGGGCGTTTTCTGGGAACAGCCCCTTGGCGGCGATGTCCACGCTGACCACGGTGCCTGGCTCCCAGTCCTCAGGGGCCAGCAGGCCCTCCAGATAAGGGGTGAATAGGGAGGTTGCCTCCGGATTGGGTAGCACGTGGGCGGTCTTGCCCGCCTGGCGCAGAGCGCGGCACAGGGCGGCGGCACAGCCGATGGTGTCCCCGTCGGGGCGCAGGTGGGTCAGAATCAAATAGTTATCGTGGTCCAGTAAAAACTGGGCGGCCTGCTGTGAGGTCATGAAAATCACTCCTCGTCCAGATGAATGTCGGCGTTGGCGGGATTGGCGGGCTTGACAACCTCGGGGTTGCGGAGCATCTCCAGAATGTGGGCGCCCTGGTCGATAGAGTCGTCCCGTATGAAGGTCAGCTCCGGGGTATAGCGCAGGTTCAGACTGCGGCCCAGCTCCCGGCGCAGATAGCCGGAGGCGGACTTCAGGCCCTTTAGCACCTGGGCGCAGTCGCTCTTGTCCAGCACGCTGATAAAGATTTTAGCGAACCGCAGGTCGGGGGTGGTATCCACGGCGGTGACGGAGATCATGCCGGAGACACGGGGGTCTTTTACGTTGGGGATCAGGGCGGCCAGCTCACGCTGGATCTCCTCGTTGATCCGTCCGATTCGATTGCTTGCCATAATTGGTGCTCCTTTCCGGGCCAGCGGCCCGCGCAGGTAATGTTAAGTCGTAATGGTCAGCCAACACATTCCCGGTTTGTGGGGAGGGAGCAGCTGTTCCAGAGTGTCCATGTCAAAATCGGCCAGGGAGCCGCAAAAATGGGGCGGGCGGTGTCCGAGTCCGTTGTCCAGCCAGATGGACCACAGCTCCACCTCCTCGCCGGGGGTGAAGTGGCGGGTCAGGTAGGCACGGAGGTCCCGAAGGCCGGCTTCGTTCCGCTCCAGGGACAACTCATACTGATAGGGTTTGATGGGATAGCCCAATTCATCCGTGGCGCGGCGGTAGTAGCAGTGCTCCGAGACATGGAAGCCGTGGTCGGAAGAGCACAGGGGCAGCGGCTTATCCGCCGCAAGCAGCACGACTTGGCTCATATAAAGACCTCCCAAGGTAAAGATGACAAAACAGGGCGGGCGAAAACGCCCGCCCTGCTCTTGGGTGATAATAAATTGTAGAGGAGGAATTACACCTCGATCTGCTCCATGAGGAAGGCTTCGATGATGTCGCCCTCCTTGATATCCTGGAACTTCTCGAAGGTAATGCCGCACTCGTAGCCGGCGGCGACCTCCTTGACGGAATCCTTGAAGCGCTGGAGGGAGGCAATGGCGCCGTCATAGATGACGATGTTATCCCGCAGCAGACGCATCTGAGCGTTGCGCTGCATCTTGCCGTCCAGCACGTAGCAGCCGGCGACCATACCCACGCCGGTGATGCGGAACACGTTGCGGACCTCGGCCCGGCCCAGGTCCACTTCCTTGAACTTGGGGGCCAGCATGCCCTTCATGGCGGCTTCCATCTCGTTGATGGCATCGTAGATGACCCGGTACATCCGCATATCCACACCCATGCGGGCGGCAGAGTCCTTGGCGTTGGCATCGGGGCGGACGTTGAAGCCCACGATGATGGCGCCGGAGGTGGAGGCCAGCATGACGTCGCTCTCACTGATGGCGCCCACAGCGCAGTGGATAACGCGGACGCGAACTTCCTCGTTGGTCAGCTTCTCCAGAGATGCCTTCACGGCCTCGGCGGAGCCCTGGACGTCGGCCTTGACGATGACGTTCAGGTTCTTCATCTCACCGGCCTGGATTTGGCTGAACAGATCCTCCAGAGAGACCTTGCCTACGGCGCTGCCCATGGCGGCCTTCTGCTCGTGCTTGCGCTGTTCCACCAGCTCACGAGCCATGCGCTCGTCAGCCACGGCGTGGAAGTCGTCGCCGGCACCGGGCACCTCGCCCATACCGATGATCTCCACGGGGACGGAGGGGCCGGCCTCGGTCAGCTTCTGGCCCCGGGCGTTGGTCATGGCGCGGACACGGCCCACGGCGGTGCCGGCGATGATGACGTCGCCCTGGTGCAGGGTGCCGTTCTGGACCAGCAGGGTGGCCACGGGGCCGCGGCCCTTGTCCAGGCGGGCCTCAATGACGGCACCGTGAGCGGAGCGGTTGGGGTTGGCCTTCAGCTCTTTCATCTCGGCGGTCAGAGCCACCATGTCCAGCAGGTTGTCGATGCCCATGCCGGTCTTGGCGGAGATGGGGCAGATAATGGTCTCGCCGCCCCAATCCTCGGGCACCAGTTCGTATTCGGTGAGCTGCTGCATGATGCGGTCGGGGTTGGCGGTGGGCTTATCCATCTTGTTGATGGCAACAATAATGGGAATTTCGGCGGCCTTGGCGTGGTTGATGGACTCCACAGTCTGGGGCATAATGCCGTCGTCGGCGGCCACCACCAGGATGGCCACGTCGGTAATCATAGCGCCGCGGGCACGCATGGCGGTAAACGCCTCGTGGCCGGGGGTGTCCAGGAAGGTGATGGGGTTGCCCTTCACGTTGACCTGGTAAGCGCCGATGTGCTGGGTGATGCCGCCGGCCTCGCCAGCGGCCACATCGGCGTGGCGGATATAGTCCAGCAGAGAGGTCTTGCCGTGGTCGACGTGGCCCATAACCACCACCACGGGGGCCCGGGAGACCAGATCCTCTTCCTTGTCCTCGGTGGTGTCGATCAGCTTCTCCTCGATGGTGACGACGACCTCCTTCTCCACCTTGCAGCCCATCTCCTCGGCGATGATGGCAGCGGTGTCGAAGTCGATGATCTCGCTGAGGGAAGCCATGACGCCGTTCTTCATCAGGCACTTGACCACCTCGGCGCCGGTCTTCTTCATGCGGGAGGCCAGCTCGCCCACGGAGATCTCGTCGGGGATCATGACCTTGACGGGGGCCTTCTTGGCGATCTCCAGCTGGAGGCGGCGCAGACGGTCCTGCTCCTCCTGCTTGCGCTTGTTGCCGAAGCTGCCGGCCTGACGACCGCCGCGCTGACGCTGGGCATTGCGGCCCTGGAACTTCTGCTTGCCGCCCCGGTCCTGCTGCTTCTCGGAAGTGAAGGACTCCAGGCGCTCGTCATATTTCTCCAGATTGACGGCGGTGCCGCCGCGGGTGTCCACCACCTTCTTCTCGGGGACGCGGGAGGTGGGGCGGTTCTGGGCGGGCTGCTGGGTCTGCTTGGGAGCCTGAGCCTGCTGCTGAGGCCGGTTCTGCTGAGCCTGCTGTGGACGCTGAGGCTGCTGCGCGGCCTTGGCAGCCTGCTGGGGGGCCTTGGCGGCGGGAGCGGCGGCCTTGGCGTCGTGATAGACGTCGGCGTAGACCGACTCGATGGAGTCGATCTGGTTGTGCTGGGTCAGATACTCAAACACGATGGACAGCTCCTGGTCGGTCAGGGGCTGCATGTGGTTCTTGGGGGGATGGTTGTATTGGGTCAGGATGTCCATGACCTCCTTGGAGGGGAGCTCCTTGGTCCCCTTCTTGAAGTCCTTGGCCACCTTGTGGATCGGATATTTCATCATCATATTGGGAAGCCACCTCGTTTCTTAGGGTTTGTGCCGGAATTTGCCGGACAGTTTCCGGCCGCCCAGGCCGGGCTTAGAGGGATGGTCAGGCCGGACAGAGCCGGTCTTGCCTCTGGGGGCCGATCCCCCTGATCCGGGAGGCTTCGGCTTGCTTTGCTTTTTGGGCCGCTGGGAGGATGTTTCCTCCTTCTGCTTGGGAGGAGGGGGAGCCCATGGCTTCCGCTTCCCCATCAGCAGGTTTTTCTCGTGCTGGCGCTGCTCCTTCTGGCGCTGGAGCACCCGGTCGGCCTTGGTCCGCAGCTGTTGGGCGGCGGGGCCGTAGCGGTCGGGATCGCGGGCGGCCAGCTTTTCCACGATGGAGGCGGAGAAGCCGGCGTCGGTAACGGCCAGCATGGCGCAGGAGCCGCGGCCGAAAAGGAACCCCAGCTCCTCTTTGGTGAAGGGCAGCTCCAGCCACAGTACATCGCCGGCCTCACCGAAATGGGCGGCGCGGCGGTTGGTGTTGGCGGCGGCGTCAGAGGCCAGCAGGACCAGCCGCGCGTGGCGGCTCCGACAGGCGGCGCCCACGGGCTCTTCGCCCAGCTCCAGCCGGCCGGCCTTGCGTGCCAGACCCAGCAGGTGCAGAATCGGATCATTGGCCATCGGCGGGCACCTCCTTCATCTGTTGCTCCAGGGCCTCCCACACCTCGGGAGGGAGGGCGGCCGAGAAGGCCCGCTCCAGCGCTCTGGATTTGCGGGCCCGGGCCAGACAGGCCGGGTCGGGACACACATAGGCCCCGCGGCCGGGCAGCTTGCCCTTGAAGTCCAGGCTGACGGCCCCCTCGGGGGAGCGCACCACCCGGATCAGTTCTTTCTTTTCTTTCATCTCCCGGCAGCCAACACATTGGCGCATGGGTATCTTCTTGGGCACTGATTTCACCCTTTCCCTGGGATGTTAAATGGATTATACGGTCAACGCCCACGGCGGGAACGGCCCTCCGGAGCGTGGTTTAAAGAGTGGGGATTACTCCTCCACAGGGGCCTCAGTCTCAGCAGCAGCCTCGGCCTGAGCCTCGGCATCCTCTACAAACAGGTCCTCCTCGGGGGCCTCGATGGGCTCCAGGGGGGCGGAGGCGGGCTTAATGTCGATCTTATAGCCGGTCAGCTTGGCGGCCAGGCGGGCGTTCTGGCCCTCCTTGCCGATGGCCAGGGACAGCTGGTCGTCGGGGACCACCACGCGGCAGCTCTTGCCGTCGGGCAGCTCCTCCACACTGATGACGTCGGCGGGGGACAGGGCGGCGGCAATGTACTCGGCGGGGTCCTCGGAGTACTTGATGATGTCCATCTTCTCGCCCTTCAGCTCTTCCACGATGTTGTTGACACGCTGACCGCGGGGGCCGACGCAGGCGCCGATGGCGTCCACATTGGGGTCGGCGGACCAGACGGCCAGCTTGGTGCGGGAGCCGGCCTCACGGGCCACGGAGCGGATCTCCACGGTGCCGTCATAGATCTCGGGCACCTCCAGCTCGAACAGGCGCTTGACCAGGCCGGGGTGGGTGCGGGAGATGAGGACCTGGGGCCCCTTGGTGGCCCGGCGGACCTCCACCACGTAGACCTTCAGACGCTGGCCCTCCACATAGCTCTCGCCCTTGACCTGCTCGTTGGTGCCCAGGTAGGCGTCGGTGAACTCGGAGCCGGAGTGGATGCGCAGGGTGACGGAGTTGTTCCGGGGGTCCAGACGGGTGACCACGCCGGTGAGCAGCTCGTGCTCCTTGGAGCAGAACTCATCGTAGACCATGCCCTGCTCGGCCTCGCGGATGCCCTGGATGATGACCTGGCGGGCGGTCTGAGCGGCCACGCGGCCAAAGTTCTTGGGCTTGATCTCCATGCGGACCACGTCGCCAAGCTGGGCCTGGGGCAGAACGCTGCGGGCCTCCTCCAGGCTGATCTCGGTGGCGGGGTTGTCGACCTCCTCCACGATGTCCTTCTTCAGAAACAGACGGACGGTGGCAGTTTCCTCGTTGGCCTCGATGATCAGGTTGTCGCCCACGCCCTCGTGGTCCCGGCGGTAGGCGGACAGAAGCGCCTGGGTGATCTTTTCCATCATATAGCCGGGCTTAATGCCCTTTTCCTGCTCAATCTGAGCGATGGCGGCAAAAAACTCCTTGCCGTCCAGTTCCGTGCTGTTGCCTTTTTTGGCGATTCTCTTAGCCACAGTGCTTTCCTCCTAATATGTGTCAGAAGCGGGGGTACAGCCGTACCAACGCGATCTCTTTCTTCTCAAAGCTCATGGGCGTACCGCCCACGTCCAGGGCCACGTCTCCGTCGGCATAGGACTGGAGCAGCCCCACAAAGTCCTTGCGGCCATCACGGGGGCGGTAGAGCTTCACTTCCACCTCGGCACCCTGGAACTGGGCGAAGTGCTCGGGCTTTTTCAACACCCGGTCGGCGCCGGCGGAGGATACCTCAAAGGTGTAGCTGCCCTCGATGGGGTCGGCCTCGTCCAGCAGGTCGGACAGGGGGCGGGAGACGGCCTCGCAGTCGTCGATGGAGATGCCGCCCTCCTTGTCGATATAGACCCGGAGGAACCACTCGCCGGCCTCCTTCACATACTCCACGTCCCACAGGGAGCAGCCCGCCGCCTCCACCACAGGGAGGGCCAGGGCGGTTACGGTATCGGTGACTTTTGCCATAAAATTCCTCCATTCCGGGCCGCCCAAATACCGAGCTCAGGCCCATTTGGTCAATCAAAAAGAGCGGAGCCTTGACCCCACTCTTACCAATACTACCTAATTACAATGAAACTATACCACAGCACAGGCTGTTTTGCAAGGGGAAAGCGCCAACTTTTTCCCAAAAATGAAGAGCCTCCCGCCCCGAAAAATGGGAAAATACGTCAGTCAGGGCAGTTGTTACCGGGGTTTAGGAGGACGAGGCGACATATACTATTCCCCGGATGGGACTTCCGTTGGAAAAATGAACGGGAGGATACAGCAATGAAAAAGAATTGGATGGCTTTGGCAATGGCGCTGGCGACGGCTGTCACTCTGACTGCCTGCACAAACGGCAACGGAAATCGGCCCAATGGTACCACCAGTGGGTCCGGCAACACCTCGGTCAACGACGGCATGGGCAGCGGCTCTGTGGACGGCAACGGTTCTGCTAATGGCAGCGGTTCCGTCAGCGGCTCCGGCTCCGCCAACGGTTCCGGTTCCGTGAGCGGCAGCGGGTCTGTCAATGGGAACGGCTCCGCCAGCGGCAGCGGCCCCGTCAGCGGCTCCGCCAGCGGCAGCGCTGGCCGGGCCAGAAACCGAACCTATAACTATGCCACCGGCCGGGCCGGCTACAACCGTAACGCCTACGACTACCTGAACGACGGCCGCTACGGCGCCGACGGCAACGGCCAGGTCTATGGCTGGAACAACGGTGCGGGCGGCAATCTGACCCAGGGGGCCAGGGACCTGGTCCGGGGCGCCGGCAACGCTGTGGGCGACGTGGGCGCCGGAGTCGGCAACGCCATCGGCGATGTGGGCCGCGGTGTGGGCAACGCCGCACGAAATATTTTCTAAAACCCAGCCCAGAACACAGGGCCGCGGCAGAGTTATTCTGCCGCGGCTCTGTCGTTTTTATTTCTTTTTGACGCCTTTTTTCGCGGGGGCCTTGGCCTTGGCCCAGCCCGCCTTGCGGACGGGTTTTCCGCTCTGGGCGGAGCGGTCGGTCTTCTCCACCGTCCGCTTGCCGCTGAACCGCTCCTTCCGGGGGTCGCCGGCGGCCTTCTTTCCCTTGGCGGGGGCGGAACCACTCCGGGGCTTTCCGGGACGGGATTCCTCCTTCTCCTTGAAACCGCCGCCCGGCGCCTGACCCTTGTCGGGCCGGACCAGACAGCGCTTGCCGTAGCCGATCAGGTCCTCCCGCCCGGTGGCGTGGAGGGCTTCCAGCACCAGCTTCCGGTTCTGGGGCTTGCGCCACTGCATCAGGGCCCGCTGGAGGGCCTTGTCATGGGGCGTCTTGGGGACGAAGACCGGCTTCATGGTCCGGGGGTCCAGGCCGGTGTACCACATGCAGGTGGCCAGGGTGCCGGGGGTGGGGTAGAAGTCCTGGACCTGCTCGGGCATGTGGCCCTCTTTATTCAGCCACTCGGCCAGCTGGACGGCATCCTCCAGGGTGCAGCCGGGGTGGGAGGAGATGAGGTAGGGCACCAGGTACTGGTCCTTGCCGTAACGGCGGTTCAGCTTGAAGTACTTCTCCCGGAACTTCTCATAGACCTCAATATGGGGCTTGCCCATATAGTCCAGGGTGTGGTTGACGCAGTGCTCCGGGGCCACTTTCAGCTGGCCGGAGATGTGGTGCTGGACCAGGTCGGTGAAAAACTCGCCGCTGGGGTCCTTCATCAGGTAGTCGAACCGGATGCCGGAGCGGATGAACACTTTCTTGATGCCGGGGATGGCGCGGAGCTTCCGCAGCAGCATCATATAGTCGGTGTGGTCGGCGTCCAGGTTGGGGCAGGGCTCGGGGGCCAGACAGGCCCGGTTCTTGCACATGCCGCACTTGAGCTGCTTTTGGCAGGAGGGGCGGCGGAAGGTGGCGGAGGGGCCGCCCACGTCGTGGATATAGCCCTTGAAGCCGGGGTGTTTGGTGAGGGCGGTGACCTCCCGGATCAGACTTTCGTGGCTCCGGGCGGAGATGGTCCGGCCCTGATGGAAGGCAAGGGAGCAGAAGTTGCAGGCCCCGAAGCAGCCACGGTTGTGGGTGACGGAGAACCGCACCTCCTCGATGGCGGGGACACCGCCCAGGCGATCATACATGGGGTGGGGCTCCCGGACGTAGGGCAGCTCGGCTACCCGGTCCATCTCCTCGGTGGACAGGGGGAAGGCGGGAGGATTGACGATGAGAAAATCCTTGCCGTGCTTCTGAATGATGGCCTTGCCCACCACCGCGTCGTGCTCCAGGTATTCGGTCATATTGGCCCGGGCGTAGGCCTCCTTGCTGGCGGAGACCTCCTCGAAGGAGGGCACCTCCACCTTGGGATAGGAGCACACGCCGGGGTACTTGGCGGCCACACAGGTGCCCCGGACGTCGGTGATCTCGGCCACCGGGGTGCCTGAGGCCAGGCGGGAGGCGATCTCCAGGGTGGCGTACTCGCCCATGCCGTAGGTCAGAATGTCGGCCTGGGCGTCGAAGAGGACGGAGCGGCGCACTTTGTCCTCCCAGTAGTCGTAGTGGGCGAATCGTCGTAAACTGGCCTCCAGACCGCCGATGACGATGGGGATGTCCCCAAAGACCTCCCGGACCCGGTTGGAGTAGACGATGGTGGCGTGGTCGGGCCGCAGGCCCGCCTTCCGGCCGGGGGAATAGGCGTCGTCGTGGCGGCGCTTTTTGGCCGCCGTGTAGTGGGCCACCATGGAGTCGATGTTGCCCGCCGAGATCAGCACACCCAGCCGGGGACGGCCCAGGACGGTGAATGCCCTGGGGTCCTTCCAGTCGGGCTGGGACAGAATAGCCACCCGGTAGCCCTCGGCCTCCAGGATGCGGCTGATGATGGCCGGGCCAAAGGAGGGATGGTCCACATAGGCGTCGCCGGTGATCAGCAGGAAGTCATAAAAATCCCAGCCCCGGCGGTCCATGTCCTCCTGGGAGACGGGTAAAAATAAATCGCGGTCAAAACTCATGGTGTGCCTCTCTTTCGCTTTCTTGGAAGAAAGCCCTGCAAAGAACTTTAGTTTATTTCATAAGGAATGAAAAACTGGAATTTACCTTTTGTTGCTTCCAATCCAATAGCAGCCCGCGCCAATTACGGCTGCTAAAAATTCAATTCCTTTTAAGTACATATCGTAGTTTGTCCATCCAATCATTGGGCCGGACAAAAAGTAAATTACCACAAATACGGCAACGGAGATCATCGCTCTTTTACAGGTGTCTTTCATTTCCTGTTCCTCCTTAAATTACGGTTCACCGCTCGTATCCGATGTATTTCTCCATAATATCCAGGGGGACCCGGCTGCCCTGCTCCTCGCCGATTTTGGCGAAGCCGTACTTTTTATAAAAATGCTGGGCCCGGTCGTTGTAGGGGGCGCAGCGCAGCCGCAGCTTGTCCCGGCCCAGGGGGCGGAAGAAGGACACCGCCTGACCGATGAGCTGGACGCCCAAGCTTTGCTCCCGCAGCTCGGGGATGATGTAGCAGAAGGGGATGTATCCGGCGCCGTCCTGACTGTACCGCTGGGTGTCCAGCTGGAGAATACCGATTACCTTATCACCGGACATGGCCAGGGTGACCCCCCATGGGGACTGGGCCAGGCTGGTCCGGGCGCCCTCCAGAAATCCCTCTCCGTCAAAGAAAATAGCGGAGCCGTGGGTGTCGGTCCAGGCGTCATGCCGGGCCTCCAGGTAAAGATGCTCCTCGGCTGCCCAGTTGATGGGGCGGAACCACAGGTTCACATCCTTGGACGTTTTGCCGTCCTTCCGCCACCAGGCCTGCTTGGCCAGAGTGGAGATAGATTCGTCCAGGTGGGAGGCGTCTCCCTCAAAGACGATCTGGAACTG
>Ga0129309_1001678_pt1 | contig 10089 bp, 8 predicted proteins | sample L1105metagenome_FD_94439 | JGI IMG/M metagenome (GOLD analysis project Ga0129309, IMG submission 94439) | Ring-tailed lemur group fecal microbial communities from Wisconsin, USA - L1105 metagenome | ecosystem: Host-associated > Mammals > Digestive system > Large intestine > Fecal | place: USA...
CATGATGGTATCCACCAGGAATAGTAAATTCTTTGACGATTTTTCCAACCATTGTCATTTCATAAATTCCAGACATATAATAAGGAATTTTCAATAAACGATGTGTACCAATTAAAATATTTCCATTTTTTGCTCGTTTAATATCAAATACAGTCGGAATATTAATGTGCCATCTTACATCGCCTTTATAATCAAAACCAGTTGCTAAATCAGTTAATGCTGGCGATACAAAAATCAATTCATCTCTTAAATAAGTAGCAGTTGTATTCATATGAACTAATTCAGGTACATCATCTGGTAATGGTTCAGTTTGAATTTTAATAGTATTTTTAGCACCTCTATATAATTCAATAACAACAGTATTTTCATAATCTCCATATAATCCTAAAATCGGTAAAATATGTTCTTTTGCTTTTGGAAAAGTATGTGTCATAGTTCCTTCTGGTTCTTTTCCTAAGACACTTACAGTTACTGCTACTTCTTCATTTGTATTAAAACAAACAACAGCAGCTAATGGATTTATAAAATAAGGATTTAATTTAATCAATGGATTTTCTAAAGTAAAATTTCCACTTCTTAACTCGTCCAACATTGCTTTTTCAGCTTCATTTTGACGATCTACAATACTTTTTGTAAAACTATAATTAATTGCCATTTATATGCCTCCTTGAAAATACTGTCTTCTTAGCATTCAATTTGAATACCAGTTTCATATTTCTTATCATTGATGATAACTCTAACATCATATGTACCAGATAATCCTGTTTTTGTAATACAAGTACGAGTATTTCTATCATCAGTATCTAAGAATGTACCACAGCACATTGCTTTTGCTGGTTGAGAAGTCGTTGGAATAAAGTATCTATGTACTTCTTCACCTTTTTCTAATTGTAATAATACTAAATCACCCTTAACAAATCTTGAGAAGAAAGTAAATCTGTCAAATTCATCTTCAATTCTTGCTTCACAAAATTCTGGTAAAATTTCACCACAAGCTTCTGCAGGAACTTCTGTATCCATTTCTCTAGTATCATTTAAATGCCCTAAAATTTTTCCTTCTCCTAATTCTAAATTAGAACCAGAAACATACATTTTTAATTTTTCAGCTCTATAATAGTTTCCGGGAACATTTAATTCTAATTGAACGATTCCGTTACAAACTTCTACAGTAGTTGAAACTTGTGAACCACCTGCTTGAGCAGCAAAAGGTCCTAATGCTTCTGAAGGATTTCCATCTTTATCATATGCAATACCACCAGAATGAACCATATAATGTCCTTCATTATAATATTCAACATTACAGATATATGGTGAGAAAAATTCAGCACCTCTACCTTTACCATATTGCCATACTTGTTCAATAGTCATATCATCAGTATTAATATGGTATCTTACACCTCTTGAATAGCTGTTTTCAGCTTTAGCATAAGTATCAGGGTTTTTAGAACCATAATGATGATTATCAAAACACATAACGTCTCCATCAGGAGTAATTAAGTTAGCGTGTTGTTCATATTGCCATTCAAAGTTATTTCCAACTGGTTTAAAGAAATATTTCTTGTATGATTCATCCCAACCTTCAGGATCACCAATGATCCAGTTCAATTCACCAGAATCAAAATCAATATTAACCATAGAATCAATATGACGACCTGAGAAAGTTAATGAATTTGTTTTTTCATCATACCATACAGCATTATTATGGAACCAATCTTCATCTGTCCAGCTACCTGATTTTCCAACTTTATTAGGATCTAAGAATTTCTTATAATCCCATGTTTTCATGACTTCACCAGTTTCTCTATTGATCAATACACACATATCTTCAACTGTATCTGTTCTTAAATCTTCAGTTAAAACTAATAAATTTCCATCTGGCATTTCAAATTGATCATGATGGTATCCACCGGGAATACGATATTCTTTATAAATTTTACCTACCATAGACATTTCATATAAACCAGACATATAATAAGACAATTTCAAAAGTCTTTCTGTACCACATAATAAGTTACCGTTTTTCAAACGTTTTAAATCAAATACTGTTGGTACATTCATATGCCATCTTGGATCACCAGCATAATCAAAACCAGTAGATAACTGTTGTCCAGCAGGTGAAACAATAATTATATTATCTTGTAAATATTCAGCAGTTGTTTTCATGTAATTAACAACTTTTTCACCGTCAAAGACATCTGGTGTATCAATAGTAACAGTTGTTTTTTGACCACGATATAATTCAATTTCTACTTGGTTAGAGTAATCAGAATATAACCCTACAATTGGTAAAATATGTTTTTTTGCTTTAGGAAAAGTATGTGTAATAGTTGCTTCTTTTGTTTTCCCTAAAACTCTTACAGTTACTGCAACTTCTTTTTCTGTGTTGAATAATACAACAGCAGATAATGGATTAATTAAATATACATTATATTTAACTAATGGATTGTCAATTGTGTAATTACCATTTTCAAATTCTTCTAACATTGCTTTTTCAGCTTTTGCCTGTCTAGAAATTAAATGTTCAATTGACATATAATTGATTTTTTCAGCCATATCTTTTTTCTCCTTTTCATTTTATTATTTAAAAGAAAGCTGTGTAAAAGCACAGCTTATCTTTCAAGACTATAATAATTCTTCAATAGCTTTGATGATTGCTGGTTTTTGTTGTAATCCCTGCATACGTTTAACTTCAGCTCCATCTTTCATGAAAATCAAAGTTGGGTAACCTTTTACTTCGTATTTTTCAGTTAAATCTTTATTTTTATCAAAATCAATTTTTAAAAGTTTAACTTTATCACCCATTACTTTTTCAACATCATTTAAAACAAATGATAACATTTTGCATGGTCCACAAGTAGTAGAGAAGAAATCTACAACAACAACGCCAGTTGCTGATAATTCTTCAAATTCAGCACTTTCAATTTCTTTTAACATCTTCATAACCTCCTATTTAATATAACGTGATGCTTCTTGAGCAGCAATCGCTCCATCTGCACAAGCAGTAATAACTTGTCTTAAATTTTTTGTAATACAATCTCCTGCACCATAAATTCCGGGTATTTTTGTTTCCATTCTTTCATTGACTTCAATATATCCAAAATCATTAGTAATTCCTAAATCTTTAACAAAATCAGTTACCGGTAATAAGCCGATATATTCAAAAATTCCATCACATTTAACTACAGATTCTTCACCTGTTTTTGTAGATTGAAAACGAATACCCTCTATAGCAGAATCACCTAAAAATTCTAATATATCCTGATATGGATAAACTGTCACATTATCTAAAGCACGCAACTTATCACAGGCAATAGGATCAGCAGTTAAATCAAACATAGTAACAATAGTTAATGATTTAACCATACTAGCTAAATAAATTGATTCTTCAACTGCAGAGTTTCCTCCACCTATGACTACAACATCTTTTCCAGTATAGAATGCCCCATCACAAATAGCACAGAAACTTATACCATTTCCAATGAATTGTTCTTCTTTATCAAGATTTAATTTTCTATTAGCTGTTCCTGTAGCTACTATAACAGCTTTACATTCAATTATTTTTTCAGGATCTTCTTCTATATGAATTTTTTTAATATCTCCATCAATTTCAATTTGACAAACAGTTCCGTAATCAAATTCAACATTTAACTCTTGTGTGTGCGTAAACATATTCATAGCAAGTTCAGCACCATTAATAGTTCCCACACCAGTATAATTTTGAATTTCATTAGTATTGATAATTTGACCACCCGGTGCCAATTTATCTAACATTAAAACTTTTAAATCAGCTCTTGCTCCATAAATTGCTGCTGTCATTCCTGCAGGACCAGAACCGATAATCACTAAATCATATTGATTCATAAATAAGACCTCCCACTTATTAATTTATTTAATTTTATATTTATTTATTTTTTTTAACAATCCAAAAATATTGTATATTTTATTATATTAAAACACTAATAAATGGAATACCAATAACAATAATTAATACTAATTCAACTACAACCATCACTGAGCAGTATTTATAAATATCACCATTAGATAAAAATTCTTTATTACCAAACATCATTGCCGCAAATGGTGAAGCTGCTGTTGTAATGGCAGCAGTTAATAATACTGTAAAAATCAATAATGTGATAATTGGAGCGGCAGCAGCACCAGATTGTGCACAATAAGATAATATAACTGGTTGTAAAATCATACCAATAACTAATGAATTACAAATATTAGTTAATACAACAGCAGTAATTAAAATAACAACTGTAAATATAGTTCCAGACATACCATTAAAAATTGGTGATAATACGGCATTTAAAAATGCTGTAATACCTGTAGCTTCTGTTACCCCTTCAACTGGTGTTGCAGTTAATGCAGTACCAATAATCAATGCTGCAGCGATGATGAAATATGTACCCCAATTAATTTTTGATGCCATTACAGGATTAAATCTTAATAAAGACTCACCATTATATTTAATCACTAACAATACAACTGTAATAGCCAAACCAATACCATATGTATTATTCTGAATAAATTCTAAAATTGGTACACCGGTAATAAGTGTAGGCAATAACATACATAAAATCATGATAACATATACAACAGAATAAGCTTTTTGAGCAAAATCCATTGGTGGTAAAGGATTCTTATTTAACATTTCAATAGTAACTGTTTTTAAAGGTTTGACATCTGGCTTAAATACAAATTTTATTAATAGAATTAAAGCTAATAATAAGATTGCACCTAAGATCAAAAGTGACACAAAATATGTACCTGTATTAATTGTTGCACCAGCTATGTTAGCACCATTTTGAATAGCATTTCCAACAATACCTTGCCAGAAGCCGATCAAAGCTAAACCATTTCCCATATATGGAGGTACTGGGAATCCAACTAATGCTGCCATAACAACCATGATAGTCATTAATTTTGGATATAGATCAGTTTTCTTAAAACCAACTTCTTCATATACTGAAGTTAATACTGGCCAAAATAAGAAAATTGGAGCAAAACATCCAACAAATACCGACATCAAATAACTACCAAAAACAATAGCACCTGTAAAAATCCATGGTCTACCTTCAATTATTTTTCTTGTTAAGATAAAACGAGCAATATAATTATTGATTTTTCTATCAGTTAAACCACCCATAATAATCATTAAGAATAAACATTGAACCAACACCACATTTCCAAATCCTTGAAGCAATACATAATTCATTGATGCCCAATCTGTAAAACCAAGCATAACAATAGATGCAATTGATCCAAGAATAGGATCTACAGTTGTCCATAAATAGATTGTTCCAACAAATACACCCAATACCTGCAAGCCAATTGGTGTGACTTCTGGGAGTATTCCTTCTGGAATAAATCTAAATCCAATCATAATGGCAAAACCAATGATGAAATGGATTAAAGTTTTCATACTTTTCTTTTCCATAATTTTCCCTCATTCCTTAATTTTGTTAATTTTTTAACATGATTTATTATAGAATAAATGTAAGCGCTTTATAATGGTATTTTTTTGGTTTAATTTTTTTTGAAAATACAAAAAAACGGAATATTTACAATTCCGTTAACAAATACTAATATTAACTATATTATTTTTTAAAATCTGCTTAAATGATTCTTTAATATTTTGAGCTTTTTCAATATCAGATTTTGATTCTGCTAAAAGAGTAATTTCCCATTTTCTTAAATCATGAGAACTATATAATTTCGTATTTTCTATCAATAAATTCTTTAACAGATTTTCATGTTCTTCATCTTTTAAACAGTGTATTGGTATCACAAAATCAATTTTAACACCTAATTCATCCGCCTTTTTAATTAATAATGTTAAATTCTTATATACCTGATAATACTTCGAATTATAATCTTTCATATCATCATATGGTCTGACAAACATTTTTACTTCATTGAGATCTACATTGTTCATTTGATATTCCAATAATGTCTTATAAGATTTTGTAATTGTATTAATTTGATGATTAGCAATATTATATTTATGTATATATTCTTTTAAAATTTGATCGTCAAAGCAATAAATATACTCATTTTCTATATGAGAAATTGATTTTCGCCATTTTGAAGGTGATATATGAAAATATTTTTTAAATGAATTATAAAATGATTTCATATCTGTGATACCAACTTCTGAGGCTATTTCCGTCATTGTTAATTCTTCACTTATTAAATATTGTACAACTTTTGTAAATTTGACATAAGAAACAAATTCTTTAAATCCCCAGCCACCTACTTTTTTCATGAATTGCGAAAAATAAGTAGAATTCATATATAAATGTTTTAACACATCATCAACTACGATTTTTTCATGAATATGCTTATTCACATATTCTACTACATGATAATATCTATCTAATAATTCATTTGATACAAATTCATCGTCTTCTTTCATAAAACTATTTAAACGGTAAAATGAATAAAGCGTTGACATTAATTGATTTTCATTCAATGTAATTTCTTGATTGGCAATCTGGAAATTTTGATAAATAAAATTTTTAATGACACAGTCGATAATAACTCCATTGAGTCTTTGTTTTAAATCTGTATCTATCGTTTCTTTAATATGATAAAATTCAACATATTCAATTTTCTCATATATATGCCTAAATCTTTTTAAATCGATTTTAGAAATAAGAACATATGCACCATTACTTTTTAACCAATGTGTAATGTTTTTATTAACCATAACAAATTGACCTTGATGTATGACTTCCATTCTATCTAGTTTATACATATGAATCGTTCCTTTTAATACCACCAGAATTTCTAGTTCATTTTGATGATAATGAGGAGATAGCGATTTTACATATAGCATTTTTGTTGACATATTTGATTTCATCTTTATCACCTAATTCTATTCTAATAGATTTTATTGTTTTTTGAAACTTTTTTTCTTATAAATAAAAAATATAGTTATTTATTTCAATAACTATATGAAAATATTACTTTAATAGAATGATTGATTGCGGTTCAATATATAAATATCGTGGAATAATATGTGTTGAATCATGATCGTTCATCTTTTTTTCTATTTTCCACCAAATACCATTATCTAATGTTATATACCATTCAAATGGCATTTCAGATATTTTACAGTTTTCTACAGAAATATAGTTGAAATGGTCTTTTTTTGTATTTGTAGCGACAAAATCATGAGCACGTATACCAATCGCTTTTATATCCTCACTCACTTTTTCTTTGACTTCCAAGATCAAATGATTCCAATCTGTACATTCTACATGATAATCATCTATTTTTTTGATTTTTGATATATTTTTACAGCCAGTTAATCTTGCTGCAGTTGTATTGATTGGTCTTTTAAAAACTTCTTTTGTTTTTCCATATTGAATAATATGTCCATCCTCCATCAAGAGAATATGATCACATAACTGATAAACTTCATCTCTATCATGACTAACCATAATAGCAATTCCCTGAAAATTTTCGAGAACTTTCGCTAACTCTAATCTTAACTTTTCTTTTAAAAACGAATCCATAGCACTAAATGGTTCATCTAATAGCAAAACATCTGGTTCATAAGCAAAAATTCTTGCCAGTGCCACTCTTTGTTGCTGTCCTCCTGAAAGTTCGCTTGGATAATGTTTTTCCAAACCTTCTAAACGAAATTTTTTAATCATGTCTTTAATTTTTTTGTTTTTTAATTTTTTATCCATTTTTTCAATTCCAGCAGCAATATTTTGTTCAACTGTCATATTAGGAAATAAAGCATAATTTTGAAATAAATAACCAATTTTTCTATTTTGAGGACGTATATTGATTTTTTGTTGACTATCAAGTAATACACGTTTATTTAAAATGATATGACCTCTATCTGGATGAAAAATTCCTGCTAATGATTTTAAAGTCATACTTTTTCCACAGCCACTTGGACCTAATATTCCTAAGCAACCCTGTTGAATACGAAACTGTATATCCAAGACAAAATGATTATAATCTTTATGTATATCTACATCTAATAATTTTTCTTCCATATTTATTTCCTTTTGCCTTTCTTACCTTCTTTATATGCAAAATAATTCATGAAAACAATAGCTATAAATGCTATCACAATTAAAATTGCAACATAAACATATGCTCCATCATAATCGCCTCCAGCTACTTTACTGTAGACAGCCATCGGTAATGTTCTGGTTTTTCCAGCAATATTCCCAGCAATCATTGAAGTTGCTCCAAATTCTCCTAAACCTCTAGCAAAAGCCAATATTGCTCCACTTAAAACACCCGGTCTGGCATTCGCAAATTGAATTTTCCAGAATATTTTCCATTCACTCATTCCTAAAGTTCTGCCGGCATCCATTAAATTGGGATCAACCTGTTCAAATGCCCCACGACAACTGCGATACATCAACGGAAAAGACATGACAAAGGCAGCAATAACTGTGGCTGGCCATGAAAAGGCAATCTTAAAATTAAATACATCAATAAAAAACTTTCCTACTGGTCGATAAACTCCAAATATGTAAAGAAGTATAAATCCTGCAACTGTTGGTGGCAGTACAAGAGGAAGTGTAAATAATCCATCCAATATCATTTTTACTTTTTCGTTTTTTCTACTAATTACTAGCCATGCAGCAAGTATTCCAATTATAAAAGTTATGACAATAGAAAAACTTGCTGTTTTTAATGAAACTATTAATGGTGAATAATCCATACTTCCTCTTCCTCCTTATTTTTTAATTTTTACTAAATCCGTATTTTTCAAATACTTCAATAGCTTTATCTGATTGTAAAAATTCAACAAAAGCTTTAGCTGTTTTTGAATGTTTTGAATTTTTTAAAGTTGCTACTGGATAAACAACTGGTGTTGCTAAACTATCTGCAGGAGCTTCAGCAATAATTTTAACTTTATCTGGCATACTTGCAGCATCAGTTGCATAAACGACACCTGCTTCTGCTGAACCTTCGGCAACTTGATTTAAAACTTCAGTAACGTTTGTTCCAAAACTTGCTTTCGTATTCACTTCATCCCATAGATTTAAATTTGTTAATGCTTCTTGAGCATATTGTCCAGCAGGAACACTTGCAGGATCACCTAAAGCAATGCTGCCAGCTTTTGTAATATCTTCAAATTTCTTTAAATCCAAAGAACTATTAGTTGACACAATTAAAACGACTTTATTTTCTAATAAATCAACTCTTGTATCACTATCAATATAATCTTCATCAGTTAACGCATCCATTTGTTTTGTTGCTGCTGAGAAGAAGACATCTGCTTCTAAACCACCTTCGATTTGTTCTTGTAATTTTCCTGAAGAATCATATGTACCTTCAACTGTTACGTTTGGATATTCTTCATTAAACATAGCAATTAATTCTTCTTCAAATGCGTTTTCCAAACTTGCTGCTGCAGCAATACAAATTGTTTCTTCTTCTACTTCTTCTTCATTATTAGATGAAGAACATCCTACTAATGAAGCTGCCATAGAAAACATAAGTAAATAAGCTAAAATTTTTTTCATTTTCTTTTCTCCCTTTCCTTTTTATATTATCACATGGTTTTTTATTTATCGTTCTATTTTAAAAAACTTAACGAATCCACATAGATAATCCGGTCTATGCCGGATTATCTTGCACATTCACTAGCACTGCCACGGAGAATCTTTAAACCATGATCTAACCCATCTAAAATAAATTCCAAACTTTCTTTTACCGCTTTAGGACTTCCCGGTAAATTCACAATCAATGTTTTTTTACGAATAACCGAAACACCTCGAGATAACATTGCTCGATTAGTAATCAGTGAAGATTTATATCTTATATACTCACTGATTCCCGGAGCATTACGATCAGCTACCGCCATCGTAGCTTCTGGAGTTTGATCACGTAATGAAAAACCAGTACCACCACTTGTCAAAATCAAATCAACCTGTCGTCCATCAGCTAAACGAATCAATTCTTTTTTTAACATTTCTGGTTCATCAGGAATAATAAATGCTTCAACAACATCATATCCTGCTTCTTCTAACATTGAAACTGCCATAGGTCCACTTTTATCAACTCTTTCACCTTTAAATCCTTTATCACTTAAAGTAATAACAG
>Ga0129309_1001683_pt1 | contig 10072 bp, 11 predicted proteins | sample L1105metagenome_FD_94439 | JGI IMG/M metagenome (GOLD analysis project Ga0129309, IMG submission 94439) | Ring-tailed lemur group fecal microbial communities from Wisconsin, USA - L1105 metagenome | ecosystem: Host-associated > Mammals > Digestive system > Large intestine > Fecal | place: USA...
ATCGAACGTCTAATGAACAGAAGCAGGTGAACCGTATGTTTACCTGCTTTTCTGCATATACGAAAGTAGTATAAAAACCCCCCCTTGAAAAAGAACGTATGTTCTGATAAAATATTTATATAGAAAGTTATAAGTTTGAATAGAAGGTGAGATCAAGTGGAGAATCGTACCTATATATGTATAGATTTAAAGTCATTCTACGCATCTGTAGAATGTGTGGAACGCAGAATGAATCCTATGACAACGAATCTTGTAGTTGCAGATCCGGAGCGTACAGAGAAGACAATCTGCCTTGCGGTATCACCTGCCATGAAAGCAAAAGGAGTTCCAGGCAGATGCCGGGTATTCCAGATTCCGAAGAATATGGAATATATTATGGCGCCGCCGAGAATGCAGTTATATATTGATTATTCAGCGAATATCTATGCTATTTATTTAAAATACATTGCAAAAGAAGATATCCATGTTTATTCGATTGACGAGGTGTTCATGGATGTGACGGATTATCTTGCCATGTATCAGATGACGGCAAAGGAATTAAGTATAAGAATTATGGAGGATGTCCTGCAATCGACTGGCATTACGGCAACCTGCGGAATCGGGACGAATCTGTATCTTGCCAAGATAGCCCTGGATATCACTGCCAAGCATGTGGAGGATCATATTGGTATACTGGATGAAGAGACCTACAGGAAAAGTCTGTGGAATCACAAGCCTCTTACGGATTTTTGGAGAATAGGAGCAGGTATCGCCAGGCGGTTAGAGCAAGTAGGAATCCATACAATGGGTGAAATCGCCCAGGCGGAGGAAGCACTTTTATATAAATTATTCGGAATTGATGCAGAACTTTTGATTGATCATGCCTGGGGAAGAGAGACTACGACGATGGCAGATATTAAAGCATATAAGCCAAAGGAGAATTCTATCTCCAGTGGTCAGGTATTAGGGTGTCATTATTCATATGAGAAAGGAAGATTAGTTGTGAAAGAGATGGTGGATCTGCTTTGTCTGGAGTTGGTTGATAAGGGGCTGGTTACGGATTCCATTACACTTTATGTTGGGTATTCCAATCGGATTGATAAGAAGCCGGTGCATGGAACGGCGACGATGTCGGTTACAACAAGTTCGGCGAAGAGGATTATCTCGTATGCAATGGAATTATATGAACGAATTGTAGACAGGTATGCGCCAATCCACCGGGTGAATCTGTCATTTAATCATGTAATGGATGAGAGGTATCAACAGTATGATCTGTTTACAGATCCGGCAGAGATGGAGCGGGAGCACCGGATGCAGAAAGCCATGCTGGATATCAAAGAGAAGTTTGGGAAAAATGCAATCCTTAAGGGAATGAATCTGCAGGAGGGCGCAACAACGGTGGAGAGAAATCGTCAGATTGGAGGACATAAAAGTGGTGTATAAGATGAGCCGGGAAGATCGGGCGAAGCAATTCATGCCGTTTGCTGCATTAAAGGGATATCCGGATGCACTTCGCAAGAAAGAGAAGATCGTGGTGCCGAAAGTGGAGTTCTCAGAAGAGTATCAGGAAGAACTGGACAGAAAGTTACGTCAGGTGAAGAAAAATGATATTGTAACAGTGGTGTATTATTGTAAAGATGAATATCTGAAACTGACGGGGATGGTGTCAAGAATTGATGATACGGCAAGGATTCTGAAGATTGTGAATACAAAGATATCATTTGAGGATCTTTATGATATTGTAAAATAATAGGCAGTTGGCTCTATAACGGAATAACTGCCTGTTGAACTGGTGCCGGGCTTGCTTCCTGCGGACCTGCGAAGGTGTTGCATTAAAATGCGTGGAGAACATAGAACCTATCTGCAATATGCTGGATATGTTATTATAATGGTGTGAAAAGTGGAGGGAAAGAGTATGATTCAGAATCCAATATTTAAAGGATTTAATCCGGATCCCTGTATTTGTAGAAAAGGGGAGGATTATTATGTGGCAGTTTCAACGTTTGAATGGTTTCCGGGAATTCCGGTCTATCACTCTAAGGATTTGAAAAGCTGGGAATTATATACCCATGTATTGACGGATGATGAAGAGGTAGATCTGAAGAAACTGCCAAGTGCAAAGGGAATCTGGGCGCCGTGCCTGACATACTGTGAGGCAGAAGACTTGTTCTATGTGGTATATGGAGTGATGAACTCTATGAACGCAAGATATTTCGATGTGGATAATTACCTGATTACGGCGAAAGATATCAGAGGTCCATTGAGTGATCCGGTATATCTGCATTCGTCTGGATTCGATGCATCGATATTTCATGATGATAATGGGAAGAAGTATGTAGTTTCTCTGGAATGGGAGACGAGAGAAGGATATGAGAAGCCGGGTGCTATCTGCATGGCAGAGTATTCGCCGGAGAAGAAGGAGATTGTCGGCTATCCTAAGAGAATATGGAGAGGTGGTACGGATCGTGGCTGTATTGAGGCGCCGCATCTGACGAAAAGAGGCGAGTATTATTATATCATGTGTGCGGAAGGCGGCACCGGATATAATCATTGTGTGACGATGGGGCGTTCTAAGAATGTGTGGGGACCATATGAGAAAGATCCGAAGAATCCGATCGTGACCAGTGTTCCGGGAGAATCCTATGAGCGTCAGGATCCGGATCATCTGAAACCGAAGTATTACAATCCCGAATCTGTTTTACAGAAATCTGGGCATGGAAGTTATGTGGAACTTACCACGGGAGAAGTCTATCTGGTACATCTCTGCGCCAGACCATTTGTGCCGGAACTTCGGTGTACCCTTGGAAGGGAGACATCCATTCAGAAAATGATTTGGACAGAAGATGGATGGCTTCGTATGGCGGATGGAAGTAACTTGGCGAAGATGGAAGTAGAGGAGAGTTCATTGCCGGAAGTGCCGATGCCACAGATACCGGATTATGATGATTTTGACGGCGAAGACTTGGGGAACTTCTATTATGCACCTCGCATTATGCCACAGCGTTTTGCAGATACGAAGGCAAGACCGGGGTATGTAAGAATCCGGGGGCAGGAATCCAGGACTTCACTGAACAAGGTGAGTATCCTTGCGCGGAAACTGACCAGCGTGTATGCAAGGATTACCACGAAGATGGAGTTCGTCCCGGAGGTTCACCAGCACAGTGCCGGATTGATCTTGTATTATGATAATATGAATTATATTAATCTGAGGAAATATTACAGTGAGACACTGGGGCAAAGTGCGCTGTCCATCATTCATCTGGAAAATGGGGAGAAGACAGAATTCTTGAATACGAGGATTCCTGTGGAAGATAGGTCGATCTATCTTCGGCTCTATATAGAAGGCAGGAAGTCTTGGTTCGAGTGGAGTTATGACAACGAGAATTATGAGAAGATCGGGCGTATGTTCGATACTACGAAGTTCTCGGATGAGTATTGCAAATACGGGGAGTTCACGGGAACAATGGTGGGACTTACCTGCGCGGATCGGGTAAAGCATCAGCATTATGCAGACTTTGATTTCTTTGAGTATATTGCAGATGAGGAGAAAATGGTACTGTGAATGCCTTTTAGGCATAGATGATCATAGAAACCAAGTATTTGATATAACTAAAGGGCGACATTATAATGTAGGTGTAGAACAAGTGTTATCCACTTTTGATCTGCACCTGTATTTTTATTATGAAGTAATAATCGGAGGAATGAAATATGAGTCAGCCAGGTGAGTTGTTCTCGAATAAAGAATTGAAAGCAATGATTATTCCGTTGTTCCTGGAGCAATTGCTGGTGATGCTGGTAGGCATGGCAGATACGCTGGTAGTCAGTTATGCGGGAGAGGCTGCGGTATCGGGAGTCTCGCTGGTCAATCAATTTAACACGATCTTTATTTATCTTTTTACAGCGTTGGCATCAGGAGGTGCAGTAGTGATCAGCCAGTACATTGGCAGGAAGAATCAGGAACAGGCGGGAGAGGCTGCCAGCCAGTTATTACTGTTCTCTGCGCTTTTTTCGATAGTAATAAGCGGACTGGTGCTAATTGGAAATAAAGGCATCCTCTGTTTGATGTTTGGCAAGGTGGAAGGGACGGTCATGCAGGCGTGTATCACCTACTTAAGAATCTCTGCCTATTCTTATCCGGCACTGGCAATTTATAATGCGGGGGCTGCGGTATATCGGAGTCTTGGAAAGACCAGTGTAACGATGTACCTGTCAATAGCGTCCAATATTATTAATGTGATTGGTAACGTGATCGGTGTGTTTGTGCTGAAGGCGGGCGTTGCGGGTGTCGCTTATCCGTCTTTGATTGCCCGGATCTTCTCGGCTGTGGTGGTTACAATGCTTTGCTTTCGTAAGAAGAATGCAGTGGCATATCAGAGTAAATGGATCTGTCAGTGGGATAGTGGATTGATGAAGCGGATTCTGAATATTGCTGTTCCTAATGGAATGGAGAATGGGATATTCCAACTGGTGAAGGTGGCGCTTAGCAGTATTGTAGCGCTTTTTGGCACTTATCAGATTGCGGCAAATGGAGTGGCACAGAGTATCTGGTCTTTGGCTGCTTTAGCCGGAGTTGCTATGGGACCAGTGTTCATCACGGTGATTGGGCAGTGTATGGGAAAGAAGGACATAGGGGCGGCGGAGTATTATTTTAAGAAATTGACAAAGATAACGCTGTTGATCTCATCTGTATGGAATCTTTTGATTTTTGTTTTGACACCGATTTTTATGAAATTTTACTCGCTGTCTCCTGAGACGAAGAACCTTGTGATATGGTTGGTACTGATTCACAATGTGTTCAATGCGATTGTATATCCGTTTTCTGGGGCGCTCAGTAATGGACTTCGGGCGGCAGGGGATGTGAAATTCACGATGTACATGTCGATTCTCTCCACGATTGGAGGACGCCTGGTGCTGTCGTACGTTTTAGGGATTGTTTTTCATATGGAGATCATCGGTATTGCTGTTGCGATGGTATGTGACTGGATCATTCGTGCAGTAATCTTTATCTGGCGGCAGAAGTCCGGGAAATGGCAAGAGTTTCAAGTGATCTAGCTGCGCCATCAGAAAAGTTCTGGGCGCTGGATAAGAGAATCAAAGAAGATAAGAGGAAGAAAGGTGTCCGGATAGAAATGAGGCAATTGTTGAAAAACGAAGCTGAGGAAATGAGCCGGATAGCTTACCTGTTATGAAGGTGCTGTCCGGTGATGATTGTTTCCGTTAGTCTGCTCACTTCTTTGATATCCAGATCGAAGGACTGGTCAAACCAGTGGATGAGAATCTGGGTGAGTGCTCCCGATACATAGGAGGCTGTGTAATCCGAATGAGCCTCCGCAATATTCAGAATACGAAACAAATCTATCTTCTGTACATAAACGCTGAATTGCTGTTCTAATAAATAGATCAGATTATCGGAAATCAAAATTTCAATGAATTCCCTGTGTTTATAAAAAAATGAAAAAAAGTGATATTGCATGACCTCTTCTTTGGAATCGAAGATCTGGTAAAAGGTCTGGCGGGACACAAGTATTTTGTAGCCTGACATACTTTTTTTTATGTAAGACTTGTGATAGATATTATGGCAACTTTATTAACAGTGATAAGCGGGATTGCGTGGATTATCGTGTATGAGGAGTGTATTCGGATCGGTCTGAAGAATAAGACCTATTGCATGCCTCTTTTTAGAGGAAAAGAAGTGTTGGAGATAGGGTATCTGTTAAAGTACGATTTCTGGTCAAGAGAGGACGAATTCATTACGCAATATTATAATGGAGATATGCTGCATTATCTGTATTTCGTACGTAGATAGATGATAGATCCAAGAACTTAATGATTCGATTTATAGTACTGAAATAGCACAAGTGATTCTATCTGATAGCATATCAACTTTTATGAAAAGGATTTTATATTTATAAAGTTTGGAAAAATAGTTGACTATATCAACAAGATGATGTATAAATGTTGATGTAGTCAACTATTATTATTTAGGAGGAAGAAAGAGATGGAACATGAAAGAAATATTGATAAAATTACAGAAATACGGGGATTTAACCGGTTTTACACCAATATTCTAGGGTTGTTGGAAAAAGATTTATTCGGTTCGGGATATTCTCTTTCTGAAGCAAGGGTGCTTTTTGAAATCAGCAAAACGGAATATTGTACGGCTGCGCAATTGTGTAACATATTAAAAATGGACCGCGGATACATGAGCCGGATTATCCACAAATTCGAAAAAAATAATCTGATCTGTAGAAAGGAAAGTGAAGAAGACAGTCGTGTAATCAAGATTCAATTGACAGAAAAAGGGGATAAACTATTCCACGAACTAAACGAGCGTTCCAACCAGCAAGTTGAAGATATTCTTATGAAATTAAATGAAGAAGAGCAGTTGAATCTCTTGAAATCAATGGAAGTAGTAAAGCGGTATCTGACAAAGGCTACTGCAAATATTGTAATCCGCCCATATAAAAAGGCAGATGTATCTTATGTGATTGACCGGCAACTGTCCCTGTATGAAACAGAGCGGCACTTCACATCCGAGGTCTGGAAAACGTATCTCAGACAAGGCGTACTTGAACTTCTGAAAAAGTTTAACCCTCAGAAAGATTGTATGTTGATTGTAGAATATAATGGGAATCCGGCCGGATGTGTTGCTATCACGCATGCGGAAGAAAGCGTAGCACAATTTCGGTATTTCTTTGTTGAGCCGGAACTGCGGGGAATCGGTATTGGACGCAGACTTCTTGAAGAAGCCCTTTCGTTTTGTAAAGAAAAAAAATACTCACACATATTTTTATGGACAGTAAGTGCTCAGGAAACTGCACGGAATCTATACAGGAAGGCTGGATTTGAATTGACAGAAAGCCATGAAAATGATGAATGGGGAGTGCCTGTTCTGGAAGAAAAATGGGAAAAGGATTTATTATAGTTTTTCATTGAATACGTCCTCCAAATCTGATATGCTTTTACCCATACACCAAAGAAAAGAATTGGAGGAACAAAATTGAGAATCAATCGCAAAGAGATTAAGAGACGGGCAAGGCATGTAGTGAAAAGACATTATTTTCTCCTTGTGGCATTATGTTTGGTGGCAGCAGCCATCGGTACAGAATTTACCGGATCTTTAGATTTCCTGAAAATACCGTCTGGGGAACCTGTTGCGGTGGAGACTGCCAATGCAGTAGTTACTGGTCAGCCGACGATGGGGAGTGTTATTGTCGAAGCTTTGGATGGCAGATCAGATGAAAGTAAAAAGACGGCAGAAGAACTCCAGAAGCAGGCAATCCGGAATACGGAAGAGCGCTCCGGAGCAGTGATCCTGGGGAGAAGCCGGGGAGTTCTGGCACATCTGGTAAACGAGATATTATCGGGGGCATTGCTTGCAACGGTGATTACTGCTGTGCAATCAATCTTAGGTTCTGTACGGATGACATGGATTGTATTTATTATCCTAAGTGTTTTATTATTTTGTGCTGTTAATTATCTCTTTATCAATATTTATACAGTCATTTCCAGGCGGATGTTTCTGGAGAGCCGCATCTATGAGAAAGTACCGGTGCAGCGTCTGGTGTATCTGCTTCGCGTGAAGAAATGGATGAAAGTATCATGGACGATGCTGGTAGTCAGATTCTTTCAATTATTGTGGCTGTTTACGATTATTGGAGGAGTGATTAAATATTACGCATACTTTCTTGTGCCATATATTGTGGCAGAGAATCCGGACATTTCGGCAAAACAGGCAATCCGCTTATCGCAGGATATGATGTGTTTTTCCTGTTTTCTATGATTGGATGGCTTTGGGAAGTCTGCCTGAATCTGATTATGGCAGGAGAGTTCGTGAATCGTGGCGTACTGCATGGTCCTTGGCTTCCAATCTATGGGACAGGAGGTATCTTAATCCTGACATTTTTGAATTATTTCCGTAAGAAGCCGATGATGGAGTGTTGGATGATTGCGGTGTTGTGTGGAAGTGTAGAATATCTGACGGCAGCAACACTGGAATGGCTGCATCATGGACAGAAATGGTGGGACTACAGTGGATATTTCCTGAATCTGCAGGGACGTATCTGTGCAGAGGGAATTCTGGTGTTCAGTATTGGCGGCATGGCGATTGTCTATCTGGTGGCACCGATGGTGGATAATTTGCTGCAAAGGCTGTCGAAGAAAGCGGCACTTGTGATATGTGTGGCACTTTTGGTAGGCTTTGTGGCGGATGTGGCGTATTCTGGCGGGAATCCGAATACTGGGAAAGGGATTACAGATTATAGTGTAAAAGTGGAAAATCGTGTGATGGAAGGTATATTTTTCTCAAAATCAGGCATACTTTTTCTGGGGATATAATGAATGATAGATATTCTTAGTGAAAGGAGTATGTACATGGGCGAGATTAAGACGGACCTTCTCCCTGGGGTGCTATACGAGGCCAAAAAACGGGCGGAGCAGAAGAAAAGAGAAATGCAGGAAGCAGAACATCAGGCAGAGCATCAAACGAAGAATCAAGCAGAACATTCACAGGAAAACCGGGCAGAGTAAAGGAGGACAGCAATTTTGCTGTCCTTCTTGCTAATAGATGGTATTTTGATTACAATTAAAAACAGGTAGCAAAACATAAAAAATCTCTGGAATCTAAATCAAATCTAAATGATATTATGATGCCGCGTTTAGATGGATACAGTGTATGCAAGACTGTACGGGAAAGTTCAGATACGCCGGTTATTATGCTGACAGCGTTGGATGATGAGGAAGCACAGGTTAAAGCATTCGAATTACAAGTTGATGATTATATCACAAAGCCATTTTCGCTGAAACTTGTCCTGCTCAGGGTGGAAGCAGTGCTAAGAAGAAGTAAAACGGCAGATACGAAGGGGCAGACAAAAAAGCAGACTGTTATTACATATGGAGAACTCCGGTTTGAAGTAGAGACTATGCGCGTGTATCGTGGGCAGGATGAGGTTTCTCTGACAAAAATTGAATTTGAACTTTTGAAATTGTTCTTAGAGAATCAGGAACGGGTATTCACCAGGGACAATCTGCTGAATCAAGTGTGGGGATATGATTTTGCCGGAGATGAGAAGACAGTCAACATACACATTATGAACCGGCGCCGCGAATTAGGCGCCGACTGCATTGAAACGATCAGAGGGGTGGGATATCGTCTTGCAAAAAATTAAAAACAGCCTTTCTGCAAAGGTATTTCTCTGGGTAATGTCAGCACTTACCATATGTAGTCTGCTTATTTATGGAATTGTGATGGTCGTGATTCCGCGTCAATATACCGCTTTTTCCAATAGTAGAATTGATACGGCGGCAGAGGAACTGGAAGCGGAACTGGAACATATAGATTTTCAAAGTGCGAATGATAAGATCTATGAGTTCTGCATGAACAATCATTCGGCGGCCCTTTTGGTGACGGGAGAAAATACGGTTAGTTTCGGCGATACCAGCAGCATTTCAGAAAGCGAAAACAGTTTTACCGTATCCATTGTGCTACAGTTTACAGACTGTGAAACACCAAGTTCCCTTACCATTGTTTCTGCTGCTTCAACCGCAGATGAACTTAATTCCACATTCCTTCATATGCTGCCGTTCATTTTAATTATTATACTGTTAATTTCTACCGTCAGTGCATGGGTATGCAGCAGGGTGATTGTCCGGCCAATACTGGACATCAGCAGCATATCAAAGCGAATGGCACAGATGGATATGACGTGGCATTGTGATGTAAATCGCTCTGATGAATTGGGGACATTGGCAAATAGCCTTAATATGATGTCTTTAAAACTGACCCAGGCAATGAATCAATTAGAGCAGGCAAATGAACAGCTCAAAGCAGAGATTGCAGCTGTAAACGTGATTGAAAAACAGCGGCGTGACTTCTTTGCAGCCGCATCTCACGAATTGAAAACGCCGATTACGATCCTCAAGGGGCAGATTGAGAGTATGATATTGGAAATTGGCAAATATAAAGATGTAAAGAGCGTTCTGCCGGAGACGTTGCAGGAAGTTGAAAATATGGAGCAGCTTGTAAAAGAGATTTTGTCTATTTCACGACTTGAGATGAATGGACTTACAGAGCATTTAGAGCAGATCCGGGTAG
>Ga0129309_1001688_pt1 | contig 10057 bp, 8 predicted proteins | sample L1105metagenome_FD_94439 | JGI IMG/M metagenome (GOLD analysis project Ga0129309, IMG submission 94439) | Ring-tailed lemur group fecal microbial communities from Wisconsin, USA - L1105 metagenome | ecosystem: Host-associated > Mammals > Digestive system > Large intestine > Fecal | place: USA...
CCCGTATCCTGCGCCAGAACAATATCCGTGTGCTCCAAAAGTCCGTGTATATCCCATTCTTCCAACACTGCCTGAAGATTCGCCGAAGAAACAATGGCAATGTCCGCAAACCGGTGGGCGTAAGCCAGCGCTGCTTTTACTCCCTCAAAAGGCTGTTTGTCTGTCTCATCCAGCATCTGTATGTTCGCATTTACCGCCTCAGACCAGCGCAGAGCTTTTTTCAGGATATTGCTTCCTGTCCGCTCAATCTCTCTCTTCAGTGCTTCGTTGGAAAGCTCCAAAGCGTTCTCCGCCCACGCAACCAGCTCGCCAATCCCATCTATGGCCATATAAGTTTCATTGATCTCCTGCAGGGCCATGCTCAGTCCCTGAAAACGGTTGATCCCTCTGGTCATCGTATAAAGGTTGATCTCGTTCCAGCGGGTCAGAATTGCCTCCCTCCATGCTTCCAGCTTCCATTCCTCTACCATACATGGACCGAAGCACTTGATATGCTTGCTGTTCATCGTATCCATCGCACATCCATCGGAATCCACGCAGATCAGATAATCCTTACTTTTATGAAAATCATGAAATATTCCTGACATTGCAGCCTCCTTTTATTGTCTAGCCTCGCGCCTTTTTGCCAGTTCCGCGCAGTTTGCATCCACGCGTTTTTTATCAAGGGGATAAATAAAATACAATGCGACAGCCACTGCTGTCAGTCCGATGATCGGCACCATGCAGGACATCTTAAAAATCCCTTCTGTTACAGCCGGATCAAAAGCGGTTGTCTGGGTGTATCCGACCATGCTCAGCAATCCGCCCACCAATCCCGAAGAAAACGCCTGTCCGATCTTTCTTGCAAAGGAATAGACAGAATAAATGGTACCATCTTCCCGGACACCGTTCTTCAGTTCTGCATCATCAATAACATCTGTGATCATCGCCCAGATCACCATATTGAAGAAACCAAGACCTACAAATGCCACTACATAAAATACAATATAAACATACGGACTCTGCGGCTTTAATATCAGACATATCAAATAGGACAATGCCCCGCACAGGCAGGAAACCATAGAAAGCTCTTTCTTTCCAAATTTCGCTGACAGCTTTACCGCCAGAGGCGCACAGACTACCAGCGTGACAATGCTGCTTGCCAGAGAGGACATGGACTGGGCCTGGGCAGAGCCATAATAGTTAGGAAATACAAAGCCTGCCATTCCCTGTATGCCAAGCTGGGCCAGCAGCAGCAAAATAGCAGCTAAAATGATTCCCAGCAGGGCTCTGTTTGTGAACAGGCTTTTCAGCAGTTTGCCAATCTCAAGCTTCTGATTATTTGCTGCGATCGGAACACGTTCCGTAACAAGATGGAAGCAGAGGACATAGCAAAGGATCGCCATAGCTGCAAATATACCGGCAATGACTGTCATCCTCGTCCCGGAAAGTACCGTATTTCCATCTACCACCGTATAGGCAAACATCGGTGTACCGACACCGATCACAAGACCTGCCAGCGTAGCGCCGATGGTTCGCCATGCAGAAAGCTGCGCCCGGTCTTCCGGTTTTTCGGAAACTGCGGATGCCATAGAACCATACGGTATGTTAATGGATGTGTAGAAGATGGAACCCCAGAGAATATAAGTCACTACCATCCAGAAAACCTTAAATCCATAAGCCATGCCTGCAAAAGCGGACTGATAGATCAGGAAAGACGCGATTGCCACCGGACCGCACATTCTCTTGATCCACGGTTTGAATTTCCCATCCTTCGTAGGCTTTGACCGGTCAACGATCTGCCCCATCGTCACATCCGTGACGGCGTCAATGAAACGTGCCGCCATCATCAGTATCCCTACTACGCCGGGATCTATTCCCATAACATCCGTGTAAAACTTCAGCATAAACATGGATGACAGGATAAAGGTAAAATCATTACCAAAATCGCCAAACATGTACCCTATTTTATCCCGCATGCCAAACGGTCTGACATTCGTCTGATTACTCATATATATCTCCTTTCCCTTTATCTGACTTATGATTTCTTATAATCCTGCGGCAGGCTCTCCCACCGTTTCTTATAGTAATATGCCGCCAGCTTCGGCTGTCTCTGGCGGGTAAAGATTCCTTTTTTATTGCCATTCATTCTCATAATTCCTTCTGTTGTCTGGAAATCCGCAAAATTCCATACCAGCTCGCCGCAAATAAAATCATAAGAGTCAAATACTCTATGGCACATTTCCAGATACTCGATCTGGTATTCCTGGCTCCACATCACAGACGGCAGTTTATGCTCCAGCGCGCTGGTATCCGCTCCGTATTCCGTAAAGATCAGCGGTTTGTCCATTTTCTTTTCCGCCCAGGCATCCAGCTCTTTCCGGAAGGCTTCTTCTGCATCCGTAATTTCATACCCTCCCATCAGATACCATCCATAGTAGCGGTTTAAAGACAGAAAATCGCTGAACTGATAGCATTTGCAGGTATCCGGCAGCGAATTCATGATCATGGCAAAGGTACGCGGACGTTTCTGCGGATCCAGCTCCCTGGCGGTCTGAAATACCTTTTCAAAATACGGTACGGCTGCTTCACTGGTTGTTTCCGGTTCATTCAAAAGGCTCCAGGCAATCACACACGCATGGTTTTTGTCCCTGCAGATCATATCCTCTATGCACTGGAGATGATTTTCCAACAGCTTCGGAATCGCAGGCCCCTCAAAAAAGGAGCTTTGCCTGCCGCTGGAGGCATCCAGAAAATTCATCGTGCTTCTGAAAAGTCCCACCGCCGCAACCTCATCAATGACCAGAATCCCTTCTCTGTCCGCCATCTGATAAATCTCTTCACTGTACGGATAGTGTGACGTCCTAAAACAGTTCGCCCCGATCCACTTCATACATTCAAAGTCTCTCTTCATCACGCCAAAGTGAAATCCACGGCCTACAATATCGCAGTCCTCATGCTTCCCGAAGCCCTTGAGATATATTTTCTCACCATTCAGCAAAATATCCTTTCCTCGAACTTCCACTGTACGGATGCCGATCCGGTCATAATACTCATCGATCAGCTCCGTTCCGTCCATGATCCTGATTTTAAACCGGTACAGATAGCCGCTGCCAACACCCCATTTATGCACTTTCTCAATACGGACAATGCCCTCTTTTCCCCCGGATGCGGCCACCTTCTGATGGTCCTCATCATAAACCTCTAACAAAACCTCATGGTCTCCTGTTGTTTCCACTGTGTAATGCACAACTGCATCTTCCCCGTCAAATCCATGTCTGACAGAAAAATCCTCGATGTGCTCTTTGGGATATGCCACCAGCTTTACCGGACGCTGAAGTCCTGAATAATTATAAAAATCAAAATACGGCTTCGACATTTTCTTCCCATTGCTTAAGACCTTTGTCTCACCACAGGGGATGTTCGTGACATTCAGTTCATTATTGACAAGAACGACCACTTTGTTCCTGGCGTTATATCGCACAATATCTGTCACGATTGCAGAAAACGGGAGAAAACCGCCTTCATGACAGGCCGCCTTTATGCCGTTCACATACACTTCGGCCCGATGCGTCGCGCATCCAAACCGGACCGCCACCTCTTTTCCTTTCCATTCTCCGGGGACGAAGTAGTCTGTCTCATACCACACATCGCCCGTAAACTCCCTGATATCTTTCTCCGTGTAGAAATCCTGGAAGCTGGCCGGCACCGGAATCAGATCCGGGCATGGAATCCCATCCTTCCATCCTTCCTCATATCCCCGCCGCTGCCAGTCAATGCGAAATTTCCACATGCCGTCCATACTGACAGCCCTGCGTGATGCAGTATTCTCTGGATACAGCATTTGTCCAGTTCTCATTTTTTATTACCCCCTTTTCTTTCGATTTGATTATTTCACTTTAACATCCCTTTCATACTCTACGTGAATACGATTTTCATGATTTTTAGCATTATTTTTATAGGCGCTTGTAATTAAATGAAAATTGTATGATAATTGTGTTAGACAGTATGATACCAGATCAGGATGAACACCGAAAATGAGGGGATTTAAGGTGTTTCAGGATTTGCAGTGCCAAGGGAGACAGGAGAAAAAATATGCATTATGACAGTGTGCTTGCTTATGTACGAAAGATTTTGGAAAACAGCCATATACCTGCAATTCTGTATGAAGAGCCATTTACAGATGTGCCGATTATTGATTTTGGATTGCGCGAAAGCCTATTTGCCAATTTTAATAAAGAAGAGACTTTTGCTCATTTTGAGAAACTATGTAAAGAAAATACGCTTTATTATATTACGGATAAATACTACTGCAGCTATGTCTGCATGCAGCTTCCCAATCCGGAAAAAAAGCAGTTTTTCATCGCAGGCCCCTTTACTTTTGTTGATATCAACCAGGGGAATTATCTGGAACTGCTTGAGAATCTCGACCTTCCGGCCGACCTGCTTCCGCTGCTGAAAAATTATTATTATAATATTGCTTTCATCCATTCAGAATCCGATTTTCGTAATTTGATCGGAACACTTGCAGAAACCATCTATCAGGGAAGTTCAAATTACACTATATCGCATGTTCATGGGAATTTTGGGAATTCTTCTCTTTTGGAGGATTATATTACAAATCCGGAACAGATCAGTCTGATGCCGGTGACTACCATGGCAATAGAAGAGAAATACCGGTTAGAAAATCAATGCATGCAGGCGGTAAGCCAGGGAAATTATAACCTGACCGACCAACTGTTTTCCCGCAGCAAGGGAATACGGCCCATCCCGCGTCTGACAAATACTCTGCGGGATTACAAAAATTATATGGTCATTTTCAATACTCTTTTACGGAAGGCCGCAGAGCAGGGTTCGGTCCATCCTGTCTATCTGGATGAGCTGTCTTCCAGATTTGCAAAAAAGATTGAGGAGCTTACTTCTGTGGACGAGCATTCTCTGGAGCAGGAAATGCTCCATAAATACTGCCTGCTCGTAAGGAATCATTCTGTCAGAGGGTATTCCCCGGTCATTCAGAAAGCATTAAACCAGATCAGTCTGGATCTCACCGGTGACCTGAGCCTGAAAAACCTTTCAGAGAAATTCAGTATCAGTGCAGGTTATCTGTCTACTCTCTTTAAAAAAGAAGTGGGAATGACGTTAACGGACTATGTAAACAAAAAGCGCATCGACCACGCGATCCTGCTGCTGAACGCAACCAACCTGCAGATACAGACGATTGCCTCCTGTTGCGGTATCAACGATATCAACTATTTCACGCGGACATTTAAGAAGCTGAAGGGGATGACCCCAAAAAAGTACCGGGAAATGATTTCAAAACCGTTTTAATGCATTGCGCTTTAAAGGCTGCTCCTGCTGGTGGCACACAGAGGCAGCCTGTTCGCTGACTATCGTTCCTTTACCGGGATCCAGACTTCCGTGTAATATTCCGGGTCCTGCATTCCCATCCTGAAAGCTGAAGGATCACTGTAGTATTCGATATTATATCCTTCCGCAATCTCATATCCGCTTGCCGGAAGCCATTCAGAAAATATCCTTCTGTTAACCTCCTGCATTGGAAGCGGCATCGGTCCCCTGCAGGGAAACACCGCCCATGCATGCTCCGGTATTTCATGAACATCAAGATGTCCTTTCTCTGCAATCTCTGCCACGAAATCGTCTGCGATCATATACCGGAACTGATTGCCTGCCATCTCCTCATCCAGGTTGATCCCATACATGCCGGACACCGGTTTAGGATCCTGCATAACATAAGCCCCGTTCCAGAACTCCGGGATATCTCTGGCTGCAGATTCATAGGAAAACAACTTCGAAACGCCCATTACTTTAAAGGCTGGCTTCTTCTCTATTCTGTATTCCATCACTGTACCTCCGTCTAATGTTAATTTGATATGCAGCGGCGCAAATGACTTAATATTCGCCCCGCTCCGTCTGACATCGGTCGGCGTGCATCCATGGAAACGGGTAAAGGCCTTTGTAAAACTGTCCGGGGAATCATAACCATATTTTACTGCCAGATCGATCACTTTTATATCGGATGAAAGAAGCTCACCGCCGGCAAGTGACAGCCGCCTCATCCTGATATATTCACCCACGGTATATCCGCACAGCATCGAAAAGCCCTTCTGAAAATAAAACGCGGATGTATTTACTTCCATGGCTATCCTGCCTGCCGTCAGGTCTTCTGTGATGTTTTCTTCAATAAATCCGATCGCGTTCTCTATGGCCGTTATCCAATCCATGCCGCTCACCTCCCTGATGATGGTGTCAGTATATCGTTTTTTATCATGGGCTTCCCGACAATTCATGCTTTCTTTTGTCTTAATTCCAGTTTATCCATGCTCTCCATACTCGGAAATTTCATATGCTACATACTCATAATCAAAATAATACCCCAGTTTTTCAGCCAGAGAAATCGACCATTTGTTCTGAGCATCCCAACTGGGATAAAGCCCGCGGTCCAGACATTCCAGAATCAGCCTTGCTCCGCACGCAGAGGCAAGCCCCATTCTCCGATACTCTTCCCTGGTATCAATCTCTATTTCGATGCCCTCTTTATAACTGCTATAAGAAGAGGCGCCGGATACAATTTCCCCGTCCTTAACAGCAACTACTCCAAGCCCTGTCTTCTTGTATTCTTCATAACCCGTATACAAAGATACAAAATCTCTGCTCCAGTTTTGCTTTAAACAACGCTCAAATAATTCCCGATCAATTAATTTTAAACTGAAACCGGTTGGTATCCTGTCCGTATACGATTCCAGTTTCTTTCGTTCAAATACGTCTCTTTCTTTTTTAGTTGCATAGCGGGTAACTCTTTTTGCTTTTTTTCCATACACTTCTTCAATAAGGGGATACCAGTCCGGTGTGTATGCAACCATGATAATAAAATCCTGCCTGCACCACTCAGGACGAAAAGAGACAAGTTCCCTGTTCGGAATCCCTGCAAAAAAGCAAAAATCCCCGATGATTGCCATTACAGACTCCGGATTGTCGCTTGAATCAGCATAAAGTTTTCCCATAACGCCCTGAAGACATGACCAGACCATAGTTTCCTGCCAGTCAGAAAATATTTCTTCCACTTTAGATGTACCTTTAACCGCAAATACCATAACGTTGTCCTCTAATTTAAAATTTGTCTTTAACATGCTGCTTCCGGAAGCAGTTCTCCATCAATATTCTGCATCGTAATCCCGCAGTCGCCTATAAACTCGCCTGTTTCTTTCAAAACAACAGCCCATAGACCAAATCCGTATTCCTGATAGTTCTGAAGATTCCATTCGATCCATCCCCTTGTACGCTCTTCGTCAAAAGGCTTTGGATAATGCTGCATGGTTTCAGGATCGGACATTATTTCATATAATGCATCAAAATCTTCGAAAGTAAACTCTCTCAGCGATAAAATCCTTTTACAGGCAAAAACAATATTTTCCTTTCCCGTGCCCGGAGACCGGTTCAATGATACCGTGCTCCACCATTTCACGCAAAAGCTCAGATGCTCTGGAAGGTTTTATCTCTATAATTTCCATTACATCACTTCGCCCAAAGATCGTCCGACCCGGAAATGCCTCACGCAGTCTGAGGATATGACTTACTGTTTTCGGTTGAAGCCCCTGCTCAATGTCCGCTTTCAGGGCATCAATGTCCGGTTTTTCGCTTCCAATATCCGCTTTTTCAGTTTTTCTAAATGTACCGCTGATATGCAATGTCCGGTTATGGAGCGGATGAGTTTCATTCAGCAGCAGGTTTCGAAGAAACACCTCCAGATACTCCGTTGTCTCATAAATTCCGTTTTTCAGGTCGTTGTAATTCGCCCTGACCAGTGCATTCCGGAAATACCACGCATTCTCGGCAAAAATATCATTCGCCACATCAAAACCCAATGTATGAAGATACTTGATAAAAAATACGGCGGTTGTTCTGGTATTTCCCTCTTCGAACACATGGATCTGCCACAATCTGGAGATAAATACCGCGAGATGGTGTATAATCTCATCCATGGAGAGGTTCCGGTAGGAGAATTTCTTTTCCTCAGAAAAATCATATTCCAATGTCGCACGCAGTTCCGTTGCGCTGCCGTAAAGCGCCGTTGCCCCATTGAGTACCCATTCCTTCTTGGCGATGTTATAATCCCGGATGCGTCCGGCATGGGAATAAATACCGGTGAACAGCTTTCTATGGATAGAGAGGTATTCATTCGGAGTAAAACTGAATGCCCGCTCTGCCAGAAGCGCTGCGATCCTGACCGAGACCTTATCCGCCTCCTCTGTGCGATCATCTGTATTACGAGCCGGGCTCTCCTCGTAATAGGTCTGCAAAAGTGTATTTACCTCTTCAAAAGAGATCTCGCCCTCAATATTCCGGACAGCGGTGCGCACCAGAAATTCTGATGTTTTAAGTCCGTCAACCGCCTGCAAACCAATGGCTGTATTCCATGCATACCCCTTATACCGCTTTGCAGGTTCGGATTCCCTTATATATTCCTTAAACGGATCATTTTTCACTTCTCATCACCTCGCTGCTCTTATCAAACTCTTATTAAAATGTAACGTCATTAAAAAGCTTTATGCTTTCTCCCTGTTAAACAAAAAAAGAGAGTTATAATACCGTAGCATTACCAACTCTCTTTTATGGCTAATTTTTGTGTTGTCCGCCAACGGCTGGCACATTCGTCCAGTAAGCGTTTCAGTTTTTTGCGTTGCCTGCCAACAACCGGCACATCCGTCCGGTAAGAATTTCGGATTTAAGTGTTAGCCCACTAGATACAGCACGCTGCATCTTCTATCATTATTATACGAAATCAGTTTTTTTATGTCAATGAATTTTTAGTATCATTTCATTTACAGGTCCCACTGTATCACATCCTCTGACCGGATACGGACTTTCCATCTTTTTCATATCTGCTGCTTTCTCCTAAGTGCATCCATCAATATAATAGATGTCTTTATGGAGAGTATCAAGCACGCCCGGTTCAATCTCGGTTTCATCATCAGCGTTTACCGGAAGCTCCAAAGAGTTTGGCACAGCCGTAGCGGAGGCCATCCGCGCCCTGTCGCTGACCTTCTTCCAAAATCAGAGGAGCAAATCGATAGCAAACCGACTGAACCACACCTTTAAAATGCCGTAAAACCGCTTATTTCCGCACTAATTTGCAGATACTTTCCGTATGCACGCTCATCGGGAACTGGTCTACCGCCCGGCAGCGCTCCAGCTTATACCCGTTTTGACATAAAATCTTAAGGTCTCTCGCAAGTGTCGCACTGTCGCAGCTCACATAGACGATCCTCTCCGGCTTCATATCGATCATCGTATGCAGAAGCGTTTCGTCACAGCCCTTCCGCGGCGGGTCCACCACTATGACGTCCGCATGGGCGCCCGCGCCGCCGTGCGTCTTCCGGTATTCTTCATAGTAGCTGGGAAGGATTTCTTCTGCTTTGCCGACATAGAACTGCGCGTTGCTGATGCCGTTCAGCCTCGCGTTGCGCATGGCGTCGTCGATCGCCTGCGGTATGATCTCCACGCCGTACACCTTCTTTGCGCGCTGTGCAAGAAACAGCGATATCGTCCCTATGCCGCAGTACAGGTCCCATACGGTCTCCCTGCCTGTCAGATGCGCATATTCAAGCGCAAGTCCGTACAGCTTTTCCGTCTGCACCGGATTGACCTGAAAAAAGGACAGCGGAGAAATCTGGTATTTTACATTGCCGATGTAGTCTTCGATATATGGTTTCCCCCATAAAACACGTATCTCTTTTCCCATGATCACATTCGTGTTCTCACGGTTTACGCTGACCGATATGCTCGTCATTCCTTTCAGCGCGCAGAGGGTCTCGACCAGCTTTTCTTCCGCTTCGAGGGATTTGCCGTTTAGGACGATACATACCATGATCTCTTTTGTGATAAAGCCATAGCGGATAAGAACGTGGCGCACCTTGCCGGTCTGTGTTTTCTCGTTGTAGGCGGTTATATGATATTTTTCCATGTGCGCAATGATGATGTCGAGGATTTTTTCATTCACATCCGCCCCCAGATAGCATTTGCGGTTGTTTACGATCGAATGCGTCCGCCCTGCGTAAAA
>Ga0129309_1001689_pt1 | contig 10047 bp, 9 predicted proteins | sample L1105metagenome_FD_94439 | JGI IMG/M metagenome (GOLD analysis project Ga0129309, IMG submission 94439) | Ring-tailed lemur group fecal microbial communities from Wisconsin, USA - L1105 metagenome | ecosystem: Host-associated > Mammals > Digestive system > Large intestine > Fecal | place: USA...
AGAAATAATGGTATAGTTATAGGAACGGTGTGTCTGCCCGTTGTATAAATGAAATAGATAAAGGAGAATGTTAATGGACGACATAGATACACTGATTTATATTGCAGTCGCTTTACTTACGATGATATGTGTAGTAGAAGCAGTGTATATTTTTTATTTGAAACGTTCTGTCTTGAACGGGAATCGTGCAAAAAAGACAGAATCGGAGAATGAAGACAATGAATATGAAAAAGAGATCAAAAACATGGTTCGTGAGGGACTGGAACAGGGCGAGATTGAAGAAGATGAGCGTGAGATGATCAATAACGTCTTTGAGTTTGGCGACAAAGAAGCGAAGGATGTTATGCGGTTCCGACGGAAGATTGTCGGCATCGACTGCACACTGCAGATTGAAGAAGCTCTGAATTTTATGTTAGATGAACCATATTCCCGATTCCCATTATATGAAGAGGATATTGATCATATTTTAGGCGTCTTATACTTAAAAGATGTGATTGAAGCATATCTGAATAAAAGTTCGAAGACGTTAGCTGAGATTGCCAGAGAGGCTTTTTATGTTCATGAGACGATGGAGATTTCGGATTTGTTCAAAGAGATGCAGACGAAGAAGATCCATATGGCCATTGTTGTTGATGAATATGGTCAGACGGAAGGAATTGTCGCGATGGAAGATATGTTGGAAGTGATCGTCGGCAATATTTTCGATGAGTATGATATTGATGAGCATGAGATCGTAAAACTGGGCGATAACAAGGGTTATCTGATCCAGGGAGTGACCAGGCTGGAAGAAGTAGAGGAATTACTGGATATCGAGTTTCCGGATCAGGATATTGAAACGATCAATGGCTTCATGATCGATCAATTAAATCATCTTCCGGATGAGAATGAAGAAGTCGAAATTTTATACGAAGGCTATTCCTTTAAATCTGTCGATATTCATGATAAGATGATACGTCAGATTAAAGTTAGTAAAACAGAAAAAGAGAAAGATAAAGGAGAATAAAGATGTCAGGACATAGTAAATTTGCGAACATTAAGCACAAAAAAGAAAAAAATGATGCAAAAAGAGGCAAGATCTTTACTGTTATCGGAAGAGAAATCGCAGTAGCAGTAAAAGAAGGCGGTCCGGATCCGGCAAATAATAGCAAACTCCGAGATGTTATCGCGAAAGCGAAAGCGAACAACATGCCAAACGACACAATTGACCGGGGAATTAAAAAAGCTGCAGGCGATGCGGATTCCGTCAACTATGAATCGATTACATATGAAGGATATGGACCAAACGGTGTTGCGATCATCGTTGAGACATTAACGGATAATAAGAACAGAACCGCATCCAATGTGCGAAATGCATTTACGAAGGGAAATGGCAATGTCGGAACACCGGGATGTGTATCTTATATGTTCGATAAGAAAGGTCAGATCATTATCGGAAAAGAAGATTGTGAATCAGATGCGGATGATCTGATGATGATTGCTTTGGATGCCGGAGCGGAAGATTTTTCGGAAGAAGAGGACAGTTATGAAGTGATCACGGATCCTGCAGATTTCAGTGCGGTTCGGGAAGCTTTAGAGGCAGAAGGAATTCCTATGGCTGAGGCAGGCATTAATATGATTCCGCAGACATATGTGGAACTTACGGATGAAAAGGATCTTAAAAATATTCAGAGAACACTGGATCTTTTGGATGAAGATGATGATGTTCAGGAAGTTTATCACAACTGGGATGAATAAGGAATGTTAGATAAAAGGGGCTGTTTGGCAGTCCCTTTCGTTATAGGAGGGATGATTGTTGGATGAAAAGAATAAATATATGCAGCAGGGGCTTATGATCTTTCTGAGTCTGGGATCCGTTGTTTTACTGTATATGGCTTTGTCAAATATACAGGCAGTCGGGCATTTCTTTGGCATGATCCGCTCGACTCTTCAGCCGATTTTGATTGGTCTGGTTCTGGCGTATCTGCTTTCACCGATTCAATTAAAAATAGAAAGAATGATGACAGAACACAAATTTAAGAAAAAATTTTCTCGAACGGTTTCTGTTTTTTTAACGGCATTCTTTTTACTGTTGATCGGTTTTGTTATCTTTTGGATTTTTTTACCGCAGGTAATTGAAACCGTGGTTGAACTGGCAGCATCTTTGCCGCAAATGCTGAATTCTTTTATTGGACAGGTGAATCGATTTGTAAAAAGTGATAGCCAGATCCTGGAGTTTGCCGAAGAGGCAGTAAAGCGATTTAATGAATGGTTTACAAAGTGGATGCAGTCTGATATTTATCATGCACTGAATTCTATTTTGTCGGGAATCCTTAACGCATTCAGTTTCGTTTTTGATATTATTGTCGGATTTATCGTGATGATCTATGTTTTATTCGAAAAAGAACGATTTTGCGGTCAGGCGAAAAAAATACTGTATGCAGTTTCGAAAAAAAGAAATGTAAATGCCTTTATTCTGGATACGGTACGCCAGTGTGACAGAATGTTCGGCGGATTTATCAGTGGAAAAATCATTGATTCGATCATTATCGGTCTGATCTGTTTTGTCGGACTCTGGTTTTTAAAAATGCCGTATTTTTCTTTGATCAGTCTGATCGTCGGCGTGACGAACGTAATTCCATTTTTTGGTCCGTATATCGGAGCAGTTCCGAGTGCACTTTTGGTTTTGCTCGTCGATCCAATGAAATGTGTTGAATTTGTGATTTTTATTGTGATTCTGCAGCAGGTAGACGGCAACATCATCGGACCGAAAATTCTGGGAGAATCTACCGGTCTGTCTGCTTTTTGGGTTTTATTTGCAATCCTTGTGTTTGGAGGATTGTTTGGAATTGTAGGAATGATCATAGGAGTTCCACTGTTTGCAACGATTTACTACATTATAAAAAGATTAGTAGAATCATCACTGTCGAGTCAGGATTTACCGACGGACACGGAACAGTACATATATTTGGATAAATTGGATGACGAAAATCGAGCTGCCTTTTTAAAGCAGCAGAAACCGGGACGAAAGCGACTCAGAAAAAGGAAAAAAGAAAAGGAAGAAAAGGAAAAAGAAAACGAATGACCAAAGAAGAAGTACAAATGACGCTAAACTGGCTTGTGGATACTTATGGAGCAAAGAATTCAGGATTTCATCATAATCATCCATGGCAGCATCTGATTGCGATCATGCTCAGTGCACAAAGCACGGATAAACAGGTAGATGCCGTTCTTCCGGCACTGTACCAGAGATTTGATACGGTTGAACAAGTGGCGGAAGCAGATCTGGAAGAGATCGAATCCTATATCCGTTCGATTGGAATCTATAAAAATAAAGCAAAAAATATGAAGAAATGCTGTACACAGCTTGCAGAGGAATTTCATGGAGTTGTTCCATCAACAAGAGAAGAACTGATGTCTCTTGCAGGTATCGGACGGAAAACGGCGAATCTATACATGGCAAATGAACTGGGCATGCAGGAAATTACGGTTGACACACATGTTCATCGGGTTTCTAATCGTCTGGGATGGGTGGAGAGCCGGAACGTACTGGATACGGAAAAACAATTGAGAGAAGTTCTTCCGAAAGAGTACTGGATCCCGATTAATATTCTGCTGATCCGTCATGGAAGAGCTGTCTGCACATCGAGAAAGCCTAAATGTGAAAAGTGTCAGATTTCTAAATTTTGTAATGAGTATCAAAAGAATTCTTAAAAGTTTCTAAACTTGTTTGACTTTTATTGCGTATTCGATATAATAAGGCAATACTACGAGTGATTCCCTGATCGGGAGTTTATGATCCGCAAGAATGCTGAACGCATTCCCGGATCTGAAAATGAAAATGAGAAAGAGGTTGATTTTATGTATTTTTATGACTCGACATATATCTTGGTATTGATCGGTGTAGTTTTATGCATGCTTGCTTCTGCAAAGGTGAACAGCACCTTTAGCCGTTATTCCCATGTACGAAGTGGCAGTGGAATGACGGGAAGGGAGGCTGCTGAGCGCATTTTGCATATTTGCGGAATTACTGATGTGAGAGTAGAACATATCAGCGGCAATCTGACGGATCATTATGATCCATCAGCAAAGGTTTTGAGACTTTCTGATTCGACTTATCAGTCAACATCCGTAGCGGCGATTGGAGTTGCTGCTCACGAGTGCGGCCATGCCGTTCAGCATCACAAGGGATATGTACCGTTAACGATTCGTTCGAAACTGGTCCCGGCTGCAAACTTTGGTGCGAAGATCTGCTGGCCGATGATCATCTTTGGTGTTATCGCAGGATATTATCAGCCGTTGATTACACTTGGAATTGTATTATTTAGCTTATCGGTTTTATTTCAGCTGGTAACATTGCCGGTTGAATTTAATGCATCCAGCCGCGCACTTAAGATTTTGGAGCAAAATTATTTATTGGGACATGATGAGACGAGTCAGGCCCGCAAAGTGTTATCTGCAGCAGCACTTACGTATGTTGCGTCAGCTGCATCAGCGATTCTGCAGCTTTTAAGGCTGGTTATTTTGTTCGGAGGCAGAAGAGACGATTGATGAATATCCGCTTTATATGCGTAGGCAAAATTAAGGAGCCTTATTTAAAAAAGGGAATTGAATTTTATAAAAATAAACTTGCGAAAAAAGCACATGTCGAACTGATTGAAGTCGATGATGAGAAGACGCCGGATCATGCCGGTCAAAAAGAAGAAGATCGGATACGGCGAATAGAAGGAGAACGGATTCTAAAGCATATTCCTCCGGATTCGGAAGTTTATGCACTCTGTATTGACGGAAAGCAGATGACTTCGGATGAATTACGGAAAAGGATCATAGGGTGTCAGAATGCAGCAGATAAAAAGATTGCCTTTATTATTGGAGGTTCTCTCGGACTGTCGCCGGATGTTGTGAGACGTGCGGATATAAAAATCAGTTTTTCTGTCATGACTTTCCCTCATCAGATGATGAGAATGATTCTTTTAGAGCAGATTGATCGGGTGTTGTCTTAAAATTGATGTTTGTTGAGCAGAAAAACGCTCTTTATCAGTCTGTGCATCAGAATATAAGAATAACACAAGCAGTTTGAATGTTACGTAAAGTCTGATCCAAACGCGTTGCACTTGAACGGTGGATCGGACTTGAAAAACAGACGAAACACTTCCTCCCCGCATAAAGGTCGAACGGAAAGGATAAGTAAACTTCTCCTTCCGATCGGCTTTTATGCGGAAGCATCCATCTGGCGATGTCTGCCAGTGTTCCTGCATACTGAATTCAAACTGCAGGTTATTCTAATATCCTGTGCAATGTCTGATAGAAGAGAGTCTTTCTGCTATCAGATTCCACACAGCATCCGAAAGACGAAAGAGCTTTTCGTCTATCTCCACCACTCGCCATCCAAAGCGTCAGCGGTTATGGCGAGTGTCCGGGTGAAGCAGAAATTATTAGAACTTTCAGCGACGAAGCCATTGCCGAAGAAAACACTTTCGTCTCAATGAAAACAAAAACTCTTGCATTCATTATCTATTATAATGTTTGTCAGAGTTTTTTTCTTTGCTAGCATATGAAGAATAGAGGATGATTGTATTTCTTAAAAAAATTTTAAAGTAAAAAAATTCTTATTTTTAGACTTGACAAAGAAAAATAAAGTGATAATATAGTGGATGAAAGATGTTAGCACTCAAAACATTCGAGTGCTAATAAATCAAAAAGGAAGGAGACGAGAATGGAATTAACAGCCAGAAAGAAGAAAATATTACATGCGATCATCATGAATTATCTTGAAACGGGTGAGCCGGTTGGATCGCGAACGATTTCCAAGAGCCCTGATATTCATCTTTCATCTGCAACAATCCGTAATGAGATGGCAGATCTGGAAGAGATGGGATTGATTCTCCAACCTTATACATCAGCAGGCAGGATACCTTCCGATTTGGGGTATCGATATTATGTTGATCAGCTGATGCAGGAAAAGGAAGCAGAGGAAGAGAAAAAAGAGGCATTGCTTCAGCGGGTTGACCGTATGGAAGTGATGCTGGAACAGGTCGCTTCGGTACTTGCTTCTAATACGAATTATGCAACTATGGTAACAGCGCCTCAGTATAAAAATTCACATGTGAAGTTTGTTCAGCTGTCGCAGGTGGATGACGAAAGTCTGCTGGCGGTTATTGTCATTGAAGGAAATGTCGTCAAGAATCATTTGATTCGTGTACCGGAACCTTTGATGAACGATGAAGTGCTGAAGATGAATGTTCTTCTGAATAGTTTTCTGCAGGGTCTGACTCTCAGAGATATCAATCTTGAACTGATTGAGACGATGAAGATTCAGGCGGGTATTCATTCCGATATTTTGGATTGTATCTTACAGGGAATTTCAGCAGCAATTAAAGAGGCAGATGAACTTGAGATTTATACAAGCGGTACAACGAATATTTTCAAATATCCGGAATTAGGTAATCCGGAAACTGCAACAAAGTTGTTGGACACTTTAGTGGAAAAGAAAGCGTTGACCAGATTTGTAGATGAAACCCAGGATTCTGATGAAGAACATACGGGTATTCAAGTATACATTGGTAATGAGATGAATCTCCAGAACATGGAAGATTGCAGTCTGGTAACAGCTACTTATGAATTAGATGGTGGCGGTATGGGAACGATAGGAATCATCGGTCCAAAGCGCATGAATTATTCAAAAGTAGTGAAGACGTTAAAGAATCTGACCGGAGAGCTGGATGAGATATTTAAAAAGAAGTGATGAAAGAAAGGTGGGCCATCTGTGGAAAAGAAAGTAAACGAAGAAGCAATGGAACAAGAACAAGAAGTTGTGGAAGAAGTGACAGAAGAAAAAGAAGCACAGACGGAAAAAGAAGTTGAGGAAGAAACTTCTGAAGATCCAAAAGATAAAAAAATTGCAGAATTAAACGACCGCTATCAGCGGTTGATGGCTGAGTTTGAGAATGCCAGAAAGCGAATGGCAAAAGAATCGATGCAAAAATATGATATGGGAGCGAAAGATGTTTTAGAAAAACTGCTTCCTGTTGTCGATAATTTTGAAAGAGGTCTGGCAGCAGTTGGCGAGGAAGAAAAGGACAGTCCTTTTGTTCAGGGAGTTGAAGCAATTTACAAACAACTAATGACAACTCTGGAAGGAATTGGCGTTGCTCCGATGAATGCAGAAGGAACAGAATTTAATCCGGATCTTCATAATGCGGTTATGCACGTCGAAGACGAAGCCTTTGAAGAAAATGTTGTAGCAGAAGAACTGCAAAAAGGTTATATGTATAAAGACAGTGTTCTTCGTCACAGCATGGTAAAAGTTGCGAACTGACATTGAACACTTAACGAAAATGGATAGATATTTAGGAGGAATTTAATCATGGGAAAAATTATTGGTATTGACTTAGGTACTACAAACAGTTGTGTAGCAGTTATGGAAGGTGGAAAACCAACCGTTATTACAAATGCAGAAGGAATGAGAACAACACCATCTGTAGTCGCTTTTACAAAGACAGGCGAGCGTGCGATCGGTGAACCTGCAAAACGTCAGGCTGTTACAAATGCAGAAAAGACAATCTCTTCTATTAAGAGACATATGGGAACAAGCTACAAAGTAAACATCGATGGAAAGAACTATTCACCACAGGAAATTTCCGCAATGGTTCTTCAGAAATTAAAAGGTGATGCTGAAAACTATTTAGGTGAAAAAGTAACAGAAGCAGTTATTACTGTTCCGGCATACTTTAACGATGCTCAGAGACAGGCAACAAAAGATGCCGGTAAGATTGCCGGATTAGATGTAAAACGTATCATCAATGAGCCGACGGCAGCAGCGCTTTCTTATGGTCTTGATAATGAAAATGAACAGACAGTTATGGTTTATGACTTAGGTGGTGGTACATTCGATGTATCGATCATCGAGATCGGTGATGGCGTTATCGAAGTATTATCGACTGCAGGAGATAATAAATTAGGTGGAGATGACTTTGATAATGTAATTACACAGTATATGTTAGATGAATTTAAGAAAGCAGAAGGTGTTGATCTTTCTACGGATAAGATGGCTATGCAGAGATTAAAAGAAGCTGCTGAAAAAGCCAAAAAAGAACTTTCTTCTGCAACTACAACGAACATTAACTTACCATTCATCACTGCAACAGCAGAAGGTCCAAAGCATTTTGATATGAACCTGACAAGAGCAAAATTTGATGAATTGACAAGAAGCCTTGTAGAAAGAACAGCAGCACCTGTTCAGACTGCTTTAAAAGATGCCGGTCTTACTGCTTCTGAACTGACAAAAGTATTATTAGTTGGTGGTTCTACACGTATTCCTGCCGTACAGGAAAAAGTAAAACAGTTAACAGGAAAAGATCCATTCAAAGGTATTAACCCGGATGAATGTGTTGCTATCGGTGCTTCTATTCAGGGTGGTAAGTTAGCCGGAGATGCAGGTGCAGGCGATATCCTGTTATTAGATGTAACACCATTATCATTATCAATTGAAACAATGGGTGGTATTGCTACAAGATTAATTGAAAGAAATACAACAATCCCTACGAAGAAGAGCCAGATCTTCTCTACAGCTGAGGATAACCAGAGTACAGTAGATATCAATGTCGTCCAGGGTGAAAGACAGTTTGCAAGAGATAATAAATCATTAGGAAGATTCCGTTTGGATGGTATTGCACCTGCAAGAAGAGGTGTTCCTCAGATCGAAGTAACATTTGATATTGATGCAAATGGTATTGTAAATGTATCTGCCAAAGATTTAGGTACAGGTGCAGAACAGCATATTACAATTACAGCCGGTTCTAATATGTCTGATGACGATATTGAAAAAGCTGTAAAAGAAGCAGCAGAATTTGAAGCAGCAGATAAGAAACGAAAAGAAGCAGTAGATACAAGAAATGAAGCAGATTCTATGGTATTCCAGACAGAAAAAGCTTTAGAAGAAGCAGGCGACAAGTTAGACCCTGCAGACAAATCAAAAGTAGAAGCTGACCTTCAGACATTAAAAGATTTGATTGCAGCAGCAGATCCGGAAAACATGACAGAAGCTCAGGTTGAAGAGATGAAAACTGCAAAAGAAACATTAATGACAAGTGCTCAGAACTTATTTGCTAAGATGTATGAACAGGCTCAGCAGGCAGCAGGTGCTCAGGGTGCAGGTGCCGGTGCTGACACAGCATACAATGCAGATGATGTTGTAGATGGTGACTACAAAGAAGTATAGGCATTGAACACTTAACGAGAACAAGCAAAGCGAAGTTCGAGTTTAGTGAGAAAGCCGTTCCCGAGACTCAGCGAAGCCGAGCAACAGCGAGGATGAGCACTAGTCGAGTGGAACCTCCTAGTGGAGCGAAGCGACAAGAACACGAACACTTAACGAGAACAAGCGAAGTTTGAGTTTCGTGAGAAGATGATAAGAAAATAATGATGAGAAACCTGCTTTGCGGGTTTCTCACCTTTTCATGCAGCGGCAAATGGAGATGCAGACATTCTTCTACGGCTTATGCTGCATATAAGTGGAGCAATCAAACTGTAGAGAGGTTGTATTAAAATGGCAGATAAAAGAGATTATTATGAGGTCCTTGGAGTAAGCAAAGGTGCTACCGAGGCAGAAATTAAACGTGCATATCGAAAAGTGGCCAAAAAATATCATCCGGATATGAACCCGGGCGATAAAGAGGCAGAGGCAAAATTTAAAGAGGCGACAGAGGCATATGAAGTCCTGAGCGATTCCCAGAAACGTTCACAATACGATCAGTTTGGGCATGCAGCATTTGATCAGAATGGCGGATTCGGCGGTGGTGCCGGTGGATTTGGCGGTTTTGATTTTAATGGCGGAGATATGGGTGATATTTTCGGTGATCTGTTTGGAGGCATGTTCGGAGGCGGCGGTTCCCGTGCCAGACGTAATGGACCGACACAGGGAGTGCATGTACGTGCCGGTATCCGAATAACGTTTGAAGAAGCTGTCTTTGGATGTACGAAAGAACTGGAAATTACGTTAAAAGATGAATGTGAAACCTGTCATGGAACAGGAGCAAAACCGGGTACTTCGCCGGAAACCTGTCCAAAATG
>Ga0129309_1001691_pt1 | contig 10042 bp, 5 predicted proteins | sample L1105metagenome_FD_94439 | JGI IMG/M metagenome (GOLD analysis project Ga0129309, IMG submission 94439) | Ring-tailed lemur group fecal microbial communities from Wisconsin, USA - L1105 metagenome | ecosystem: Host-associated > Mammals > Digestive system > Large intestine > Fecal | place: USA...
AGCCCGCTGGCGAAGAAGGCGGCAATGCGCTGGGGCGGGACGGCCTGGCGCTGGAGCTCGGTGAGGAACCCCTGGCTGGTCAGCCGGTCCAGCTCCGCCGCCACCGCTTCCACGCTGTGGTCCCCCTCCAGGGGGATGTACTGCATGGCCTGGTGTAGGGCGGTGCCCCGCTGGGCGGCGGTTAACCCCTTCTCCCTCACCATGAAGTTGGGCCGGGCGATGGGCTGGCTCTGCGGTTCGGTCCGGTCGGTGGGGGCGGCCTCCTCGGCCGCCTCCCGGTCCATGGCCCGCCCCTTGATCTGGGTGGCGGTGAGTTTGGACGGAATGTTGGCGGCGGCCATATTTTCATACCGCCAAGTTAGGCGGTCCAGAAGGCCGTCGTCCTCCTCCCCCTCCTCGACCGGCAGGTCGGCGAAACGGCCCCCGCCCCGGCTGGCTTCCGCCAGGGCTTGGCCCTCCACCCAGCGGATGTCCCAGGCGGGGCCCAGGTTTTCCGCCTCGATGTCGGGCAGGTCGGCCATGGCCCGCAGACCCTTTGCCTCCGGCCGGGTCAGGGCGTGGAGCAGCACCCACATGCCCACGCTCTGCTGGCTCTCCAGAGCCATGGGGGACACGGGGGCGAACAGATCCTCCCCCAGCCGTTCCAGGGCCCGCAGGCCCTCGGGCATGGCCAGGGTCAGAATGAGCTTCTCCCTGGCGCGGGTCATGGCCACGTACAGAAGCCGCAGCTCCTCGGCCATCATCTCCCTCTCCAGCTGGCGGGCCACCGCCCGCCGGGCCAGGGTGGGATACTCCACCATCCGCTCCCGGTCCAGTCCCTTGGGGCCCACACCTAAAACAGGGTGGAACAGCACCGGCCGCATCAGGTCGTCCCGGTTCAGGCGGCGGGTCAGACCGCACACCAGCACCACCGGCTTTTCCAGGCCCTTGGAGCGGTGGATGGACAGGATGGACACGCCCTCCCCCTTGCCCCCCGGTCCGGCGGCGTTGATCTTGGCCCCGGAGTCCCGGAGCCGGTCCAGCCGCAGCAGGAACTGGAACAGGGAGCGGCAGCCCGACTCCTCCAGCTGGCCCGCCAGGGCGTAGAGGGACAGCAGGTTGTCCTGGCGCTCCCGCCCTCCGTCCATGGCGCCGAAAACGCCCAGAAGGTTGGTCTTTTCGTAGATGTGCCAGATGAGCTGGCGGCAGGTTTTATCTCCCGCCCCGAAGCGCAGCTCGGCCAGCTCGGCCAGGAAGTTCTGGCATTCTCGATCACCATTCTCGGCCCCGTGGACCAGAGCGGTGTAGAAATCTCCCTTGCTGTCCGCCCGGAGGAGGGCCAGCTTATCCCCGGAAAAGCCGTACACTGGGGAGCGCAGGGCGGCGATGAGGGGCACGTCCTGGCGGGGGTTATCCACGATCTGCAAAATGGACAGGGCCACGTTGACCTCGGTGGTCTCGAAAAAGTCGCCGCCCCCGTCGGCCACCCAAGGGATGCCCTCTTCGCTCAAGGCCCGGAGATAGTGGGGAAGGACGGAGCCGGGGCTCCGCAGCAGGATCATCACGTCGGAGGGGCGCAGAGGGCGCTGGCCCTCCCCCTCGGACACCATCAGGGGGTTACTCAGCAGTTCCTTGATGCGCCGGGCGGCGAACCGGGCCTCCAGCAGGTCCTTGTTGTCCTTCTCACCCTCCTGGTCCCCCAGAAAGGACAGGTCCAGGCCGTCCAGCTCCAGGGCGTAGTCCTCTCCCTCGGGGAATACGGCCCCGGGGACCAGGGCCTGGTCGTCGGTGTAGTCCAGTTCGCCGAATTCCGTGGACATGATGTTCCGGAACAAGTCGTTGCACCCTAGCAGCACCTGGGGCCGGGAGCGGAAATTCCGGGACAGCACCCGCTTGCGGGGGGTCCCCTCCTCTGCCCCCTCCCCGTCCGGGAAGCGGCGGTACTTGTCCAGAAAAATGGTGGGGTCGGCCAGGCGGAAGCGGTAAATGGACTGCTTCACGTCGCCCACCTCGAACAGTTTCCGCCCCCCGTCGGAGATAGCAAAGAAGATGGCGTTCTGGACCTGGTTGGTGTCCTGGTACTCGTCCACCTGGACCTCCTCGAACTTGGCGGACCAGTAGTGGGCAAGAGGAGTGGGCACGCCGTTTTCATCCACCAGCAGGCGGACGGCACAGTGCTCCAGGTCGGAGAAGTCCAATAAACTCCGGCGGGCCTTCTCGGCGGCGTAGGCTTTTTGGAAGTCGATGACCAGCTCCATCAGGGCCTGGACGGCTGGACGGGACAGGGACAATTCCTCCAATAGCGTGGCGCTGTCCCCCTCCAGCTGCCCGGCGGTCTTTTCCAGCAGCTTTTTGCACCGGTCCCGGATGGCCTTCATCCGCTCCCCAGCCAGGGCGGCCCGCTCCTCCTCCATGGGGCTGACCTCGGCGGCCCGCTTTTTCTTCCGGCCCGCAGCGGGAAAAGGGATGGGCAGGCAGGCGACTCCCTGGTCCCAGGTTTGAGCCGCCAACAGATCGTCCACCGCATCCAAGGTCGTTTCCAAGGACGGGGCATAGTTGCCCTCTAACAATTCATCGGACCGGGTCAGCCGCAGGGCCAGCTCCAGCCGGTCCCGGCACCAGAGAGCCTGGCGGCGGGCCTCCTCCAGCAGGAGGGCGCCCCAGGGAGTCTGGGCCATGTCGGACACACCCTCCAAATTCCAGGCATCCTGCTGCTCCCGCAACCAGCGCTCGGGGTCCGGGTGGCTCTGGACCCGGCCGAAGATGTCCAGCACGATCTGGGCCAGGCGGCTGTCGTCCCGGCCGGCGGACAGGGTGTCCACCAGCTGGGCGAAGGGGCCGTCGGGCTCCATGCTCTCATACCGTTTGTCCAGCACCTCCTCCAGGGTCTGGGCCATAAGGACCTGCCCCTCCCCCTCGTCGCACAGGCGGAAGTCCGGGTCCAGGTCCAGCAGATGGCCGCTCTCCCGCAGGAGGGCGGCGCAGAAGGAGTGGATGGTGGAGATCTGGGCCTTGTAGACCAGGGTGGTCTGGCGGCGCAGGTGCTTATCGTTGGGGTTCTCGGCCAGCCGGGCGGCCAGCTCCTGGGCAATGCGGGTACGCAGCTCGGCGGCGGCGGCCTTGGTGTAGGTGATGACCAGGAAGCGGTCGATGTCCAGGCCCTCCTGGGTCACCCGGTCCAGCAGCCTCTCCACCAGCACCCGGGTCTTGCCCGACCCGGCGGCGGCCGACACCAACAGCTCCCCGCCCCGGTCGTCTACGATCTTTCGTTGTTCTTCCGTCAGGGGAAACGCCATGGTGCCGCCCTCCTCTGTCCTGTTTTTCCAAATGGTTAATCTTTCAAAACACTCAGAAATTTCTCGATGCGGATGCCCTTGTTCTTCTCGATCTCGTCCTGCTCCAAGAAAATGAGCCGCTCCAGCACGTCCATGGCCCGGCGCACCGCCTGGCCCATGGGCTTACCAGCCAGCAGTTCCCCCACCAGGACGGCGGAGAACATGTCGCCGGTGCCTGGGAAATGGACCTTGATGAAGCGGTAGGGAAGGGTAAAGTATTCCCCGGCTCCATGGTCATAGCCCCACACCACATGGCCGCCGGTCTCCTCCTCCACGCCGCTGGTCACGACGACGGACCGGGGCCCGAAGGCCAGCAGCGCGTCCACCACCTGGCGGGCCTCGTCCCGGCTCAGAGCCTCCTTGCCCTCGTACAAGCCGGTCAGAAACTCCGCCTCGGTCAGGTTGGGCACAATGACGTCGGCCACGCCGATCAGGCGGCGCATATTGCCTACCGTCTCCTCAGTGACGCCGTTATAGAGCTTGCCGTCGTCCCCCATGATGGGGTCGGTCATGACCAGCAGGCCCTCCTTCTTCTGGCTGGCGATAAAATCCCGGATGATGCCCACCTGGGCCGCCGAGGCCAGAAAGCCGGTGGTGATGCAGTCGAACTGGAAGCCCAGCTCCTTCCACACGCCGATGGCCTTCTGCATGTAGTCGGTGGTATCCAGGATGGTGAATTTTCCGTAGTCCAGGGTGTTGGACACCAGGGCCGTGGGCAGGTTGTAGACGCTGTGGCCCAGGTTGGACAGGATGGGCAGCATAGCCGCCAGCGCCACCTTGCCGTACCCCGGCATGTCGTTGATGATCAGAATGTTTTTGTTTTCCATGAACGTTCCCTTCTTTTATGATAGCTGCGGATTATGCTTTTTCCAAAAACTCCAGCACCTCGGAATTGAACTTCTGCCAATTTTCCCGGGCCACAAAGTGGTCTCCCGGCAGAATCGCCAGCTTCGCGCCGGGGATGGGGGCGGCGATGGCCCGGGTGTGGGACTCCAGGACCATGTCCTGCTCCCCCGCCACCACCAGGGCAGGCATCCGCAGAGCCCGGAGCGCCATCGGATCGATGTGGGGCTGGCTGACCATCAGGTCCAGCATCTCAAATTTGGCCTGCTTTTCGGGATCTGAGCCTTTGACGGCCTTAAGGGCGGTCCAGCTCAGCTGATTTTTCATCCGCACGCTCCGCTTCAGACCAGATGGGTCCAGATTGGCGCCGTTTACGATCAGCTTTTCGATGTACTGGGGGTACTTCAGCGCGAAGATCAAGGCAATGTTGCCCCCGTCGGAAAAGCCCAGCAGATGGCACTTTTGGACGCCCTTTTTGTCCAGAAACTCCCGCAGATCCTCGGCAAACTGCTCCAGGGTAAAGGGAGCCTCTCCCCGGGGAGAGCCGCCGTGGCCCCGGGTATCCACGGCGATGACCCGGTACTTTTGGGCAAAGGGCTCCATCTGGCGTTCAAAATAGGTGTGGTCCTCTCCGTTTCCGTGGAGCAGTACCAGGGGGAAGCCCTCCCCCAACTCGATATAATTCAGTTCGATATCCATTGCTTTCCTCACAGTCCAGTTCCCATCATGGGGATCACGTTGATGCCCGGCTCCTCGTAGGGGTGGGCTCTTTTGACCGCTGCCAGAACCTGCTCTAATTTCTCGGCCTGACAGCACACTTCGATTTTGATTTCTTTGGCCTGGGTCAGCTCACCCACTGTGCCGTGGAAGGGGGTGGTCCCCTCCAGGGAGCGCCAGCAGCTGTTCACCGGGCTCCAGGACAGGCAGTGGTCGTAATTGCCGATGTGGCCTGCGTCCGCCGCCCACAGGGCCTGCCGCACCGTCTCAAAGTGGCTCTCGGGGGCAAAAATCTCCAGTTTATAATATTGAATGTCCATTCTGCTGCTCCTGTTCTACATTTTCCCAGAACTCCCTGGCCCCCACACCGGGCAGCCAGCGGCGGCAGTCGCCCCCCCGACCCTCCTCGAAGTGACAGGCGGCGGCATAGTCGCAGTACCGGCAGGCGTTCTTTTCCGGCCCCCGCCAGAAGGGGTCGGCGGCGATGTTGCCCCGGGCCAGTTCCCGGCAGATCTCCTCCAGCACCTTTTGAATGTGGCGGCCCAGCTTACCCAGCTGCTCGGCGCTGGCCAGAGCCTCGCCGGAGATGGCGCCGGTCTTTTTGGATACCTTCAGGGGCAGGAAGCGGTAGCTCCCCTCCCCGGCGTTCTCCATAGCCTCCACCACGGCGGGGTCATCCAGCACCAGACCGCTGCGGGTCAGCTCCTTGTCCAGGGCCTTCCGCCAGGTCTGGTCGCTCATGGTCCGGCTGCCCCGGACCACCGCGTCCCGGGCCGGGAGGTACAGCACGCCGGCCCCCTCCACGGGCAGGCCGTAGAGATTCTCTCCCCGTTCCTCCAGGGTGAAGAGGTAGAGGAGCATTTGGAGGCCCAGGCCGTTCCACACCTCCGTGAGGTCGAAGGACTTCTTGCCTGTCTTGTAGTCCATCACCCGCAGGTACAGCCGGCCGTCATGGACCCAGCCGTCCACCCGATCCACAAAGCCGGAGACGCTGATGGTGACGCCGTCGGATGTGAGCTCCACGGGAGGCAGGTCCTCCTTGCGGCCAAAGCCTAATTCGAAGGAGATGGGCTTAAATTTGGAGTTCATCAGCTCCTCGGCCACGTTGTCCACCACCGCCTGGACCGAGCGGAGCAAACGGCGGAACAGATACTGGAACCGGTCGGACTGACCCTCCAGACCGCCCAGCTCCTCGGTCACATAGCGGTCCACCGCCTGCTGGGTCAGCTGGCGCAGGCGGCGCTTCTCCTCATCCCCAAAGGCGGGCTCCATGCCGGGGAGGGTGGTCTGCTGGAACATCTCGTCCTGGAGGACGTGCTCCAGCACATAGTGGACGAAGGTGCCGTACTCTGGGGCGTCGAAGCCTGCGGGCTTCCGCGGCTCCGCCTTCAGGCCGTAGCGCATGAAGTAGGAGAAGTGGCAGGATTTGTACTTGTCCATCCGGGAGGCCGATATGGGCACCCGCTTGCCGTACAGCCTGTCCACCGCCGGGCGGGACAGGCTCCCTCGTTCCCAGCGGGCAGCCCGGTCCAGGCGCGCCACCTGGGGGCAGCAGTCGGGCAGCTGCTCCAGGGCCTTTCGTGCGGCCCGGCTGCGCCCCGCCTGCTCCAGGGCGGGCAGAGGGGCGGCCAGCCGGAAGGAGCCGTTCAGCTCCTCCTCCCGGACCACCTTCAAGTCGGAAAAAATCAGTTTCAGCCGCTCGGCCAGGAAACTGGGGCGGCGCTCCTCGCCCCCCGGCCCCTGGGCGGACCAGGACACCAGCAGCTTCCGGCTGGGCCGGGCACAGGTCAAGTACACCGTGGTCATCTCCCGGTACAGCAGGTCCCGGGCGGAGCTGTTCAGCTCCACGTCGTAGGCGGTGAGCAGGTCCCGGTCGTCGTCGGACAGCAGCCCTGGCGCAGTCCCCACTTGGGGGATGGAGCCGTCGTCCGCCCCCAGCAGGATCAGGACCTTGACCCGGTGGCCGGTCTGGCGGGTGGTCTCCCCCGCCGTGACCCGGTCCAGGGAGACAGGGATGGTGCCCACGTCGTACTGGGACAGGACCAGGCGGAACAGACGGGCGAATTCGTCCAGCTCCATCTGGTTTTCACACAGCAGAGCGGCGCACTGCTCCAGACCGCCGCAGAGGATCTCCCACAGCTGGCGGTACTCGTCGGCCAGGGCGGGCTGCCCTCGTCTTCGCAACTCTTCCACCCGCTGTTCCAGCCACTGGGGCAGGCCGATCTGCTCCATAAAGGTGTAAAGGGCGATGGCCTGACCTCGCCCGGTTTTATTGGGATTTTTCCGCAAAGTCTCCAGGGGGGCGGCCACTTTCCGTCTTGCCTGGTCCACCCGGGCCAGCAGAGCGCGGTCCTCGTCGGAGAAGGGCAGGCCATAGCCCCCGGGGTGCCAGGACCAGTCCTTGGCCTGGGTCCAGCGGCTGCCTTTGATGTCCCATTTCAGGACGTAATTCTCCAGCAGGTCCCGGTCTTCCTCGCCGAGGTCCGTGAGTCCGGTCTTCAAATAGCGAAACACGTCGTCGTAGGAGTAGCCCCCCGCCACCGTGTCCAGTGCGGCGGTGACCAGGGCCAGCACCGGCTTTTCCAGAATATCGGTCATGGCCGAGGAGAAGACGGGCACCCCGTACCGCGGGAGCACCGACTCCACCAGGTCCCGGTAGGCGCCGTAATTCCGGGCCACCACCCCGATGTCCCGGAAGCGCAGACCCTCCTCCCGAACCAGGTCCAGGATGCGGGAGGCGGCCCACTCCACCTCGGACCGGGGTGTGCTGGCCTGAAACAGCTCCACCGCGCCGCCGCTGGGGACCGGCTCCGTCTTTTCCTGGGAAAAGAGGGCCTTCTCCAGGAATTGCAGTGGTTCTTCTTTACTGCCCCAGTTACCGACAAGGTGTTCCACCTCACAGGTCACGTGTTCCAGCTGGGCCAGCTTCAGCAGCCAGGCGGCGGTCTTCCGGGCGGGTGAGAAGATACCCGTACCCCCCTCGTCCTCCTCCAGGTGGTCGCAGGTCAGGGTGACCGTCATGTTCTCCCCTTGGGCCAGCAGACGGCGGAGCACCTCCCCCTGCTGGGGGGTGAAATCGGTAAAGCCGTCCAACCACAGGTCTTTCCCCGCAGCCCATTGACAGGTTTTCAGCTTCTCCGCCGCCCGGGTCAGCCGGTCCCGGGGGTCCAAGGCGGTGTTGGCCACCAGGGCGTCGTAGGCCCCGCAGATAAGGCCAAGATCCCGCAGCTTATCCCCCTCGGGGCCGCCGGCGTCCCGACCGGCCGTAATCAGTATTTCCGGGGAAACGCAGCAGCTTTTCAGCTCGTCCACCGTGGCCAGCAGGGACTCCAGGAAAGCAGGCCGCCGGGAGGGCCGGGCGTACACCGTCAGCTGGTCGGCCACCGACTTGACGGCGTTGTACATCAGCAGCAGGCGGCCGCCGCCGTCCAGCTCCTCCTCCCCCAGACCGCCGGCGGCCTGGAACACCCGGTTGGCCAGACGGCTGAAGGACAGCACCTCGGCATAGAGGGAGACCCCGTCGCCCCCCGCCTTACACAGGGCGCGCTCCGCCTCGTGGGACTGCTGCTCGGGCACCATCAGCACCTGGGGGCGGTCTTTCCCTCGCTCCACCAGGCGGCGCAGGACCGTGGTGGTCTTGCCGGACCCCGCCCGGCCCAGGATCAGCTTCAGCACAGCGCTCCCTCCTCTCCACATGAAATCAGGTTATTGTACCACATTTTTTGCCTGAAAAAAAGAGCTGGCACTCATTTCCACACTCTGTAAATGGATGATTTTCGGATACTTTTCTGCTATGATGATGACAGAAAAAACAAGTGTTGAACGGAGGGGACGCTTTGGCGGGACGTATTTTGCTGGCGGAAGACGACCGGGCCCTGTCCGCCCTGATTTTGGATTTCTTCCGGGCGGCGGGGCTGGAAGTCACTCCGGTGTACGACGGGGAAGCGGCTTTGGACGCAGTGGGTGCGGAACCCTTCGACCTGCTGATCCTGGACGTGATGATGCCCCACTTTACCGGCTTGGAGGTGTGCAAAAAGGTGCGGGAGACCAGCTCGGTCCCCGTTTTGTTTCTCACCGCTCTGGGCCAGGAGGGGGACGCTCTGGCGGGCTACCGGGCGGGAGCGGACGACTATATTATAAAGCCATTCTCCTTTCCCGTCCTTGTGGCTAAAGCCCAGGCGGTGCTGCGACGCAGCCGGGGGCAGAGTTTAGGCGCCAATATGCTGGCCTACGGGAACATCCTGCTGGACACCGCCCGGGGCGAGGTCTCAGTGGACGAGGAACCCGTCCATCTGCGGCCCAAGGAGCTGCAAATTTTAGAGATCTTGCTCCGGGAGCCGGGCCGGACGGTGAGCCGGGACACCCTGATTCAGCGTGTGTGGGGGGTGGACTTCGAGGGCGACGAGCGGATGGTGGACCGGCACGTGGCCGCGCTGCGGCAGAAGCTGGGCACGGCCGCCCAACACATCCGGGCGGTGTACGGCGTGGGCTACCGCCTGGGCGGAAAGGAGGGGACCTGATGAAAAACTTTCGTATGACCCTGTCTCGGAAGCTGACCTTTTTTATTATGGGCCTGCTGCTGATCATCTGGCTGACTTTTGGTGGGGTACTGGTGTTCACCACCGCGCAGAATATTTTAACGGACAGCTATACCGAGGCCCATTCGATCTCCCAGAGATACCGCTATGACAGCTTCACCAACGCATACACGCCGCCCAAGGATGACTGGTGGATCCAGCACGCCCATCAAACCGGCTTTACGGGAATCATACATCCCGCCACCAATCGACCAGGCTCCCCCTATACGGAGTACACCTTTATCCACGAGGACGGGCAGGTCACAGCCTCCACCGCTGTCGGCATCTGGCTGCAAAACTACGATCTCCTCGCCACCGGCGGGGTGACCCTGCTGCTGGACGGGCTGTCCGCTCAGGACCTTTTCCAGCTGTCCAAACAATTGGAGCCGTTCCAGGGGAGCCAACCGCCCCCTCTGTCGGCCACCGGCACGCAGAATGGCGCCCTGTTCCAGGTGGATACCCTCACCCTGGGCGGCCAGACCTATCAGGCCGCCCAGCCCACAGGCGGGACAGACGCCATTTTCCTTCCCGCCGAGTGGAACCCCCTGGAGGAGCCAGATGCCTATGTCCTCTATCCCCAGGCCCTGGACA
>Ga0129309_1001695_pt1 | contig 10015 bp, 11 predicted proteins | sample L1105metagenome_FD_94439 | JGI IMG/M metagenome (GOLD analysis project Ga0129309, IMG submission 94439) | Ring-tailed lemur group fecal microbial communities from Wisconsin, USA - L1105 metagenome | ecosystem: Host-associated > Mammals > Digestive system > Large intestine > Fecal | place: USA...
ATAATGAAGAATTTCAATATATATTATGTTAAAAATAAAAGGAAGTAACCCTTCCTTTTATTTTTCTATAGCATTATTAACAATCACACGACTTGCCTGCATACGGCACAAATCACGTTTAAATCCTTCAAGATCAATTTTTTCTAAAACTTCTTCCTTAGATAATTGATTTGCTTTAGCAACCATATCCAATTGTTCATCTAATACATCTTGCGTAACTTCAATATTTTCTTCTTTAATAATTTCATCAATTAACACTTCTAATTTAGCCTGTTGAATTGCCGAAGGCTTCATTTGTTCTCTTAAAGTCGCCTCATCCATACCTGTCATTTGCAAGTATTGTTCAAATTGCATACCTTGACTTGCCATTTGCTGAGCCATATATGACATTTGTCTATCTAATGCATTATCAACAGCATCATCATCTAATTCAACTTCACTGTCAGCCATAAAAGCATCAAAAATCATATTTTCAGCCTGTACATCAGCATCTTGATCATGTTGTTGTTGCAATCCTTGTTTAATAAATGCTTTTAAATCATCAACTGTTTTTAAATCAGGAACACCTAATGTAGAAACAAATTCATCATTTAATTCAGCTTCTTTTTTTACAGAAATTTTTGAAACAGTCACTTTAAAAATAACATCCTGACCTGCTAAATCACTAGCTCCATAATTTTCTGGGAAAGTCAAATTCAAGTCTCTTGTTTCTTTTAATTTCATTCCAATCATTTGTTCTTCAAATCCGGGAATAAATGTTCCAGAACCAATCTCTAAATCATAATCATTACCTGTTCCACCTTCAAAAGCCACTCCATCTTTTAAACCAATAAAGTTAATAGTTGCAATGTCACCATTTTCAACTGTATCACCATCTTTTTCAATTTTTGAAGATGATTGTGCTAAAAGTGTTTCAATCTGTTGATTCACTTCTTCTTCACTGACACTTATTTTTTGCTTAGTATATTCAATACCTTTATATTGACCTAATTTTAATACTTTACTCATTATTTTATTTCCTTTCTATAACGTGCCTGCTTATTTTAACATATTATCCAATACAAAACAATATATCAAAAAACTCTCTTTCTATCTAAGAAAAAGCAAGTAGAAAATCTTTCTACTCACTCATATACAAAACCAAATATAATCATTAACTATTATACATATTTTTATTCTAATAATTGGCTACTTTATATCCCTGCTGTTTTAATAAAGAAACAATACCATTTTTCCCATGAACATATTTTGCATTTAAAATCACAAATTCAACTTCATCTGTATTTAAATAATCTTCTATTTTCTTTATTATCTTTTTATTTTTATTATTGATCATTATATTTTGATAATCTTGTTTTTGTTCATCATTTAACTCTGTCTTTTTTAAATCCAGCTGATTATAATATTCATTTATTTTTTTGCGTGTTCCTCGATAATAAATGTCTGTTAATTCCTTTTGTTCTTTTTTATTTTCATTATAATTTGCTGCCTGCATTAAGATATGATCCCCAAATTTTCTAGATATATCCAAAATCATATCTTCTTGAATATTTAATGTTTCTAATTCATCAAATTTTTTCCTATCTTCTTTTCCCATTCTAATAAAGTAACTATCTATTCCGTATTCACTGGAATAACCTAATTCTTGAAAAATAGCTAACTGCAAGGTTGAAGATATGGCAACAGGATTATAACCAGACATTTTTTTAGCATTGAAATAAACAAGATTAGTTTGATAATGATTTATGTTTTTCATCAATTGATTTAAACTATCTTGCTGACAGACATCTTTAATAGGCTCTTTATGTAAATAATGATTTTTATTCAAATAATCTAATGATATATCTGTAACGATCATTTGACTATCTTGATATGCCTTTTTAGTATCATTATCTACTTTATCAAATTCTTTTCCTACTTCTATTGTTCCCAATAAATAAAGATATTGTCCATTTCTTTCTACTTTATACAAATGCTTTGACACATCTACAGCCTTTTCATTTGAACAGCCACTAAACGATAAAACGAAAAGTATTGCCAGTAATAACTTTTTCATTATTAATTAAATCCAGTTCCTTGACGTGGATATTCTAAGCCATATTTTTTAGCAATCTTTTTAAAATTAGCCTGTAACCAGCGTGTTCTTGCTAAATGATCACGATGTTTTTCAAAGATTTCAAATGTTCCAATTGGATCTTCAATTTCAATCGGTAAAGTTTTTAAAAAATCAATAATATCATTTGAAGTTTTCATATTCTGTACTTCAAATTTATGAATTTGATTTCCTACATAAATATCAAAATCTAAATAAAATCTAAATTCTGAAAACACACCAAAAATATGAAATCTTGTAGACATTTTCAAAACAAATCTATCAATATCTTTGTATGGTATAACGATATTATCTTGATATGGATTATTAAATTCTATACAATCTGCTTTCATATACAATGGTCTTCTTTTCTTTAACATTCCCTTATCAATATCCATATTATCTATCATAGCATAAACAATCATTCTCTTGTCATATGCCCTCACTTCTTTATCTGTACCCAAATTGACAACTTCAATCTTTTCACTCATTTTCTTTTCCTCCTATTTTCATGAATTTTTTAAGTAAAGTATCTTGTGTTGTTATTTTCACAATCTCATTATAAAATTCTTCTTGCGATGCATTATTTCGATTAATAACTGTTTTAACTGTTCCATCTCTTAAATACATAAATTTTTTAGCATAGCTGGCAATCATACTGTCATGTGTGACAACCACTATAGCTATTCCCTGTTTATTAAGTTGAGATAATAGAGATAAAACTTCATGCGAATTTTCACTATCTAAATTACCAGTTGGTTCATCACAAATAATCAATTTTGGTTTAGTGACAATGGCTCTGGCTATAGCTGCTCTTTGTCTTTCTCCACCGGAACATTCATTTGGTTTTTTCTGTAAAATATGTTCAATTTTTAATGTTTTTGCTATCTCATTTATTCTTTGATAAGTATCATTAACATCATTTTTAGAAAGAATGAGTGGTGTTGCGATATTATCAAAAATAGAAAGTGAAGAAACAAGATTATGATTTTGAAAAATAAATCCTAAATATTTTCTTCTAAAATCACTTAAATCATCATCTTTCATAGCTCTTACAGGTTTCCCTAATAAACTGATATTTCCTGATGTCACTTTATCTAGTGATGAAATACAATTTAATAATGTACTCTTACCACTTCCACTAGGACCCATAACCGCAATAAAATCACCTTCTTCAACTATAAAATCAACATTAGATAGTGCATAATAATTCATTCCTCTTTTTAAATAAACATCTGCATCATAAACTTTTGAAATACTATTCGCTTCTATTAAGATATTTGACATCGTTGTATGCCTCCTTTATTGTTTGATGATATTGATATATCATATAAATTGCTAATAATGAAAATATAATTAAATAACTTAAAACCAGTGTTATAACGATCGACATTGTGATGTATGATAATTGATATGCTCTATATAACAACAATGTATAGAGAATAAGCGGTATAATGACAATCAATACCATAAATCCTATGACCACAAAATTATAAATATAAAGTAATTGGTTATATCTATATCCTATTGCTTTTTCTGTTGCTATATCGGTTTCAATAGATGGTAGATATATTTGAAAACGTAAGATAAAGCTTAATAACATCATAATAAGCAATATATAGAAACATACCATAGTTACAGCCTTTATTTCTTGGTCCATCATTCCTAAAAAGAAATTTGATAAACAAATAGGTATAACGCAAGCTAATATATTAATCATAGAAACTAAAATTTTTGATAAATTCATAATATTAGCTAAGATCAAAATCAATCTTGGCGATTTTAAGAGTTTTCTATCATGCATAAAATCATAAACTAATGGGATTGTTTTATTAATTAAAATAATTTCACCTAATAAGAAAAATACAAAATATACTGGTAATAATGTATCATTATCGTTATCAAATAAACCTTGTATGCTTAACACAATTAAAATTATTCCGGCAACTGTTGTTATAAATGCTTTTATAGGAAATTTATGTTTTTTATTTTCATTTAATAAGCGACTAGAAAAATAGCTTGGCTTACTTGTAGATGAAGTATGATGCGATATATAATCAGCAATATCTAATTTTATTTGAAAAAACTTTCCAAAATTTAATAAAAAGACATAAATGATTTTACATAACAATATGCCACAAAATGTATAGAAAACAGTATTTAATGAATAAGCAAAATAGTATGTTTGTATATGATTGATGGCTTCCATTAATACTATTCCTAAAACAAATCCCAGAATATCAGATAATAAAAATAATATTCCAAACTGTATTACAATATATTCTAAAACCTCTTTCATTCTACTTCCTGATAAAAGAATTATAGAAAATTCCTCATTTTTATTTTCAATAAAATAATTATTAATAAATAAAGTCAGAAAAAATGAAATAAATATAGCCATTGCTGGAATGAATTTTAATAAAAAATGATCATATCCTTTACTTTCTGAAAAACAACTATAAATTCCTAATAAAACAAATTCAAATGATGAAAGAATAGTAAGAATTGTCATAATTGTGATATATATTTTTCTTTGACTCTTAATAATCTTCTTTAAATAAGCAATCATCATTATCCCTCCTTAACAACTTTAATTATATATTTTATTTTTCTCATATTCATCACTTTGACATAAACAACAATTTTACGTCACCAACAACTAAACTTCCCTTTCTAAAAATCCCGGAACTAGCCAAAATATACCAATAACTGCCAAAATCAAACGAACAGTATTGACAATTTTTGTTTTAATAGATTGATTAATAAAATATTTATTCAAATAAGATTTCATTTCTTTTTTCTCCTTTCAAGCTTATTGAACACTATATTGTTACTACACCCTCAAGTGTTTTTTAATGCTTTTTTTATGTTTTCTTTATCTATTTTTATTATACTATTATATCTTAGATATTACAATTATTATTTTTATTATTTTTAATAATTATTTTATTTTATAAAAATATTATATTTATTATTTTTATTCATAAATAAAATATCTTTCCTATAAAATTAAGTTTTGTTATAGTAAAAATGAGGTGATAACATGAAAATAATGATAGCCAGTGATTCTTATAAAGGAAGTTTATCTTCTTTAGAGGTTGCTGATTATATTAGAAAAGGAATTTTACAGGTTTTTCCTGATTGTAAATTTGAAATTTTATCAATGGCAGATGGCGGTGAAGGTACCGTAGAAGCAATCGTTGATTCTCTACAGGGAAAATACCAAAGGGTAAAATGTTTGAATGCTTTAAACGAGGAAATAGATGCTTATTATGGTATTTTTAATAATGATCATGCTATTATTGAAATGGCAAGTGCTTCTGGATTGCCTTTAGTTAAAGAAAAAAGGATTATGGAAGCTAATACATATGGTACAGGACAGTTGATTTTAGATGCTCTTGATAAAGGCTGTCGTACAATATATTTAGGTATTGGCGGTTCTGCTACTAATGATGGTGGTATCGGTATGGCTAATGCTTTAGGAATAAAATTTTATGATGAAAAGCATCAAGAATTACAAGCGATTGCTAGAAATTTGCCTTATATAGCATTTATAGATAATACTTGTCTTGATTCAAGAATAAAAGAAACAAAAATCATCGTGATGTGTGATGTTTCAAATCCATTATGCGGTCCTAATGGAGCAAGTGCAATTTATGGTCCTCAAAAAGGAGCAACTACTGATGATATTGTTTATTTGGATAATGGTTTAAAAAATTTAGCATATATTTGTGAAAACGCAGGATATAAAAATTATCAAAATGAAAAAGGTGCAGGAGCAGCTGGTGGTTTGGGTTTTGGATTAATGACTTTTCTAAATGCCTCTTTACAAAGTGGTATTGAAACTGTTTTAAATATCGTTCAATTTGATGATTTAGTAAAAGATTGTGATTTAGTGATAACTGGTGAAGGAAGAATAGATAATCAATCCATTTATGGTAAAGTTCCAACTGGAGTAAGTATTGCTGCTAAAAAATATAATATCCCTACTATTGCCATTGTTGGCAGTATCGGTCAAAATGTAGAAAGAGTTTATGATTATATTGAAACGATTGAAAGCTGTGTTGACCATCCCTGTACACTAGATGAAGCATTAAAAAATGCCAGTGATAATATTTATCATGCCACTATAAGAATCATGAAAGCTATTCAGCTAGGCTCAAAAATTCATTTTTAAAATAAAGCGATATGGTAATGTAAAAAACCATATCGCTATTTTTAGATTATAAAATTTTTTAAATATACATTTAAAAACAATTTCCATTATACATGACATGACTAAAATCTTTATTTTTTAAATCACCTTCAAAAATAAAGAAATTTTCAACATCATAATCTTCTAAATCAAATTTCATTTTTTAATCTAAATATTTATCAGCCATAAAATCAAAATGTATGTCTCATATAGAAATGACTTGAGCATCAATGACAGACTTCATTTAATAAATTACATCTTTCATCAAAGACAGTTTTATATCCTCTATTATTTCTGGTAAATCTTCATAATAACGTATATACCGTGTTTCTTGTTTATATTGATTATCAAAAATCACATCTCTACATATCACTGCTTATAAAAATGAGCAATAAACCTTTTTTGAAAAGTTTTCAAGATACAGAATTTAAGCAAAATTCAATCGGCTAATAAATACATTGATTCATATGTTAATTGATTTAAAGGAGACCTTTTATCCTTTAAAACATAATAAACCCTTCTTATTTTATTGTCTAAAATACCTGTATGTTTTCTTTTAACTCAAAACAAACAATTTTAACTTCACTATATGTTTTTAATTTATTATAAATTTTTCCTGCTTTACATACTGTATCATTTTATCTTTTTTAACATCATCATTACACTGATTTATACTGTTTTTCTATTTTTTAAATAAATCAAATAATTTCATTATCTTTTCCTTTCAAAATTGAATATTCTTTTATTATATAATTATGATGTATTTTTTGTCTAATCTTCTTTTAAAAAATAACTATTGATTATATAACAAATTATTTCTATTATCGTCATGTTAGTTAGCAAATAAGTTAAAAATATCCAATATAATAAATTTCTATAAAACATTTTAAAAATTGTCTATATAAACAATGTTAATGGTATAACTAAATATATTTTTCTTATTTAATTTCATTGATAATATTTTTTATCTTAACAAATCAAAAAAAGTAGAAACAACCTCTAAAATTATATAAAAACGTTTTATGATACATTACTTTTTATTATTAGATTTCATATAATTTCATGATGTATCTTAAATAACATCACCAAAAACACATTTTTTAATATATTTTCATTTTTAGATTGCCTTTTTCTGTTTTATAAAACTCCAAAATGCAATTCCTATAATAATAACATAACCTATGATACTATAAATATCCGGCATTTGATTTAAAAAGATAAAACCTAATATTGCTGCAAATATAACTTGTGTATAATCAAAAACAGAAATTTCTTTAGCAGGAGCATGAGTATAAGCTGCCGTTATTGAAAATTGTCCACCAGCAGCCATTAATCCAGCACCAATCAATAATAGAAATTGTTGTATTGTCATTGGTACATAATGAAGCAAAATTTCAGGAAGAACAACTAAGCATGAAAAACAAGAAAAGAAAAAAACAATTTTAGCATTTGGCACACCTTGTTTTCCTAATTGTCTAACACAAGTATAAGCAATACCTGCTCCAAGTGCCCCTAATAAACCTATAAGCGAATTTATATTACTTACAAAATTAACAGAAGGTTTGATAACAAACAAACTTCCTATAAACGCAATGATAACTGATATTCTTTGTATATTATTGACTTTTTCTTTTAAAAATAAAGATGAACATATAATCACAAAAAATGGTGAAAGTTTATTTAACATAGATGCATCAGATACTAATAAATGATCCACAGCATAAAAATTACATAATATTCCTAATGTTCCAAATGATGAACGAAGTATCAACATTGGTAAATCCTTTTTATGATAATGAAAATCTTCTTTATTTTTAATTAAAATCATAAATGCAAAAATAGCAGCAATAGCATTTCTAAAAAAACTTTTTTGAATAGATGGAATATTTCCAGAGAGTTTCACAAAAACATTCATACTTGCAAAGAAAAAAGCAGCAAGCATGATAAAAAACATTCCTTTTTTTGTTTCATTCATATTATCACCCTTCGTCATTATAATAAAAAACATCTTAAAAAGCAAAAAAAAGGACCTCATGACCAATGCCATTAAGTAAAGAATTTAATGCATTAGTTTGTGCCCTTTTTTAATTATTCAGCAATTTTAACAACTTGATGTGCTTGTAAGCCTCTTTCTCCTTCTACAAGTTTAAATTCAACTTTTTGTCCCGGATCAACAGTTTTAAAACCTTCTTGAACAATTTGTGAATAATGGAAAAAAATATCTCTTGATTCACCATCCATATTAATGAATCCATATCCTTTATCCTTATTAAAATTTTTTACTACACCGACAGCCATGAAAACTCTCCTTTGCTATATATATACATATATTGTACATCAATAATCTAGTATGGACAACAGTCTTTTTCAAATTGTTTTAAAAAAAAGACAAAAAATGATTATTTTCCCTCTAAAAGAACAATTTCCTTAACTAAGTTTTTCTCTTTTAATTCTTCAATAAGATTAGTAGGTGTAATAATTTGATATTCTAAAACTTTTGAAAAGTTTGTTAATTTTATATCATTTTTTAATAAGGCAAAGTAAATGAGTTCACTGCAATACAAGGCACTGTCATCTTTACTATTCATTTCAAAATCGTAAGGTGTATCATAATAATCCATCGCTTTTTCTATAAACGATTGGATAAAAGTATTATCTTTTTCTAATCTATAACATACCAAAGCTTTTAAATAAGAATCATTTTTTAAATTAGCCATATCTTTAAATAATCTTATCTTAACTCCAGTTGAATTAGCATCTAATACCAATATTTCATCACCATTTTTATATTTATTGATAATTTTTTCAAAATAGCGATTATTAGGCTGAATAATTTGTTTCATTTGATCAATCGTCCCTATATAAATCAATGTATGCTTCCATTTTCCGGGAATAGCTAAATTACTTAAATAATGTGTATTTTCAATATTTATAATATCGCCACATTGAAACTTATTAAAATATGTTTCTAATTCATCATAATCAATGGTGTTTATCGAGGAAGAAACTTTCTTCGTTTCTTCCTTATGGCATCCTACAAGCAAAAAAAGACAAATAACAACATAAGCAAATTTTCTCAATATATCACCTTAAATCATACTTAGACCGACTCTTTTTTTATTTAAATCCACATCTATTACTTTAACTTCTACAATATCTCCAATACTTAATACATCCAAAGGATGTTTAATTCTTTTTTCTGACATTTTGGAAATATGTACCAAACCATCATTTTTTAAACCAATATCAATAAATGCACCAAAATCAACAACATTTCTTACTGTACCTTCTAACAACATCCCTGTTTTTAAATCTTCTATGTGAAGAACATCTTTCTTTAATAATGGTGTTTGATATTCATCTCTAATTGAACGATTTGGTTTAATCAAACTTTCAATAATATCGTCTAATGTATATTGGTCGATTTTTAATCTTTTTATAACTTCTTCTTTATTTATTTTTAAAATTTTTTCTTTCAACTCATCTGTTCCTAAATCATTTAACGATAACTTTAAATCTTTTAAAAGCATAAGTGTCTGTTCATAATTATCAGGGTGAATAGCTGTTGCATCTAATGGATTATCACCATCTAAAATACGTAAAAAACCAATCGCCTGTAAATAAGTTTTTTCTCCCAGTTTTTTAACTTTTTTAATTTCATTTCTATCTTTAAACATACCATTTTCATTTCGATAAGTGACAATTTGTGAAGCAACTGCATTATTTAA
>Ga0129309_1001697_pt1 | contig 9992 bp, 9 predicted proteins | sample L1105metagenome_FD_94439 | JGI IMG/M metagenome (GOLD analysis project Ga0129309, IMG submission 94439) | Ring-tailed lemur group fecal microbial communities from Wisconsin, USA - L1105 metagenome | ecosystem: Host-associated > Mammals > Digestive system > Large intestine > Fecal | place: USA...
AAACATGAGGAGTAAGCTGCTACGGAACTTGCGACCGTTATCACGCTAGAGTATGAACTTATAAATAAGCGTACTTGATAAGGTTATTATCGTGAGATAATAATAAATATGAGGTGGAACCACGAAGTGAATAACTCTCGTCCTCTAATTATGAAGATTTTCATAATTGAGACGAGATTTTTTATTATATAGGGAAGAGGAGGTATAATGATGAACTATAAAAAGTATAAGAGATTTGAAACAATTAAATTAAAAGATCGTACATGGCCTGACAATGAAATGACAAAGGCTCCTACATGGTGTTCTGTGGATTTACGTGATGGAAATCAAGCATTGATTACACCTATGAAAATTGAAGAAAAAGTTGAAATGTTTCAATTATTAGTTGATTTAGGTTTTAAAGAAATAGAAGTTGGTTTTCCTTCTTCTTCACAAATTGAATATGATTTTTTAAGATTATTGATTAATGAACATTTAATTCCTGATGATGTCACTGTGCAAGTTTTAACACAAGCAAGAGAGCATTTGATTAGAAGAACATTTGAAGCATTAGAGGGATTGGATAAAGCAATTGTGCATATTTATAATTCAACATCAGTTTTGCAAAGGGATGTTGTGTTTAATAAAGGTAAAGAAGAAATTAAACAAATTGCGATTGATGGGACAAAGCTTGTCAAAGAATTATCTCAAGAATTTAGTGGAAAAGTGATTCTGGAATATTCACCAGAAAGCTTTACAGGAACAGAAGTTGATTATGCATTAGATGTTTGTGAAGCAGTGATGGATACCTGGGGTGCATCAAAAGATAATAAAGTCATTATTAATTTACCATCAACAGTAGAAATGGACACACCAAATGTCTATGCTGATCAAATTGAATGGATGTGTCGAAACTTTAAAGATAGAGAAAGGGTTATCGTAAGCTTACATCCTCATAATGATAGGGGTTGTGGTGTCGCAACAACGGAATTAGGTTTATTAGCGGGTGCTGATAGAGTTGAAGGAACTTTATTTGGAAATGGTGAAAGAACAGGAAATGTAGATATCATTACTTTGGCGTTGAATTTGTTTACTCATGGTATTGATCCTGAACTTGAATTAAGTCATATTAATCAAATCAAAGCAACATATGAAAAATGTACAAAGATGGAAGTTCCACCTCGTCATCCATATGCTGGACAACTTGTCTTTACAGCTTTCTCTGGAAGTCATCAGGATGCGATTAATAAAGGAATGCATGCTTATCATGAAAGAGGCGATGGTATTTGGGAAGTGCCTTACTTGCCAATTGATCCAGCAGACTTAAATAGACAATATGAACCAATTGTACGTATTAATTCTCAATCTGGTAAAGGTGGTGTTGCCTATGTCATGGATACAGTCTTTGGATATCATTTACCAAAAGCTTTACAGGCTGATTTTGCGAAAGCTATTCAAAATATTAGTGAAATTGAAGGTGAAGTTTCACCAGAGAGAATTTATGATACATTTAAGAAAGAATATATTGATATTGAAGAACCATATAAGTTCATTAGACAAAAACTCATAGATATTAGTGAGGATGGAGAATATGAAAGAAGAGCAGAAGTCACAATTGAAGATCATGGCGAAATTAAAACATTGATTGGATATGGAAATGGACCAATTGATGCTGTAAAAAATGCTTTTAATACAAATGAAGAATTTTTATATACTCACTTATTAGATTATAGTGAACATGCTTTAACTTCAGGATCTTCTGCTAAAGCTGCTGCCTATGTACAATTAAGAGCAAAAGGAAGTGCTGTATGTGAATTTGGTGTAGGTGTGCATCCAAACATTACAACAGCGACAATTAAAGCAATGATTTCAGCAATGAATCGTTTGCATAAAAATGTAAAGAAAGAAGGATAAACAATGGAAGAACTTATTTTATCAATTCTTGTTCATAATAGTTCAGGTGTTTTAACACGTGTGAGCAGTTTATTCGCAAGAAGAGGATATAACATTGATAGTTTAACAGTTGGACCAACACATGATGAAAATGTTTCGAGAATGACTGTTGTTGCTAAAGGGGAACAGCGCATTCTTGAACAAATCGAAAAGCAAGTCCGAAAATTGGAAGATGTGATTGAAGTTTTTGCTTTGCCACAGGATTCATCAGTTCTTCGTGAATTGGTTTTGATTAAGGTAGAAGCTAATGCAAGCGAGCGTGCTGATATTGTCTCAATTGTTGATATCTTTAGAGCAAAGATTGTCGATGTCTCACCAGGATCATTGGTGATTGAAGTGACAGGAAATCATAGTAAAGTCAATGGTTTATTGGCTATGTTAGATGGATTCAATGTCGTTGAGATTGTGCGTACTGGTTTAGCAGGTATTGCAAGAGGTCTTGATGATTTGGATATAAAAAATAAAGAATAAAATAGGGGGTCAAAAAATGGCAAAAATTTTTTATGAATCTGATTGTGACTTATCATTATTAGATGGAAAAACAGTTGCAATTATTGGGTATGGTTCTCAAGGACATGCACATGCATTAAACTTGAAAGAATCAGGAGTACATGTTATTGTTGGTTTATATGAAGGATCTAAATCTTGGGCAAAAGCAGAAGCTCAAGGATTTGAAGTGTATACTTCAGCAGAAGCCGCTAAAAAAGCAGATATCATTATGATCTTGATTAATGATGAATTACAAGCGAAATTATACAAAGAATCAATTGAACCAAACTTGGAAGAAGGAAACATGTTAATGTTCGCCCATGGTTTCAATATTCATTTTGGACAAATCGTTCCACCAAAGAACGTCGATGTAACAATGGTTGCTCCAAAAGGACCTGGGCACACAGTACGTAGTGAATATCAAGTTGGAAAAGGTGTTCCTTGTTTAGTTGCGGTAGAACAAGATGCAAGTGGCAGAGCTCAAGATATTGCTTTAGCATATGCTTTAGGTATTGGTGGAGCAAGAGCTGGTGTGCTTGAAACAACATTCAGAACTGAAACTGAAACTGACTTATTTGGTGAACAAGCTGTTTTATGTGGTGGAGTTTGTGCTTTAATGCAAGCTGGTTTTGAAACGTTGGTAGAAGCTGGATATGATGAAAGAAATGCTTATTTTGAATGTATCCATGAAATGAAATTAATCGTAGATTTGATTTATCAATCAGGATTTGAAGGTATGAGATATTCTATTTCTAATACTGCTGAATATGGTGATTATATTACTGGTCCAAAGATCATTACTGATGACACTAAGAAAGCGATGAAGAAAATCTTATCTGATATTCAAGATTGAACTTTTGCAAAAGATTTCTTATTAGATATGTCTCCAGCTGGTGGACAAGCTCATTTTAAGGCTATGAGAAAATTAGCTGTGGAACATCCATCTGAAAAAGTTGGAAAAGATATTAGAAAATTGTATAGCTGGTCTGATGAAGACAAATTAATCAATAACTAAAAGACACACACTTTGTGTGTGTTCAGTAAGGAGTGATTCACTCCTTAGTGAGGACATACAAAGAAGGAAAAGGGGGAATAGATGATGTCAATGACAATGACACAAAAGATATTGGCTGATCATGCTGGTTTAAAAGAGGTGAGTGCTGGTCAATTAATTGAAGCAAAATTAGATGTTGTAATGGCCAATGATATTACTGGTCCAATGGCTTTGCCTATTTTTCAGCAAATGGCTGATCAAGTTTTTGATAAGGATAAAGTTGTTTTAGTACCAGATCACTTTACACCTAATAAAGATATCAAGTCTGCTGAAAATTCAAAAGCTATAAGAGAGTTTTCATTAAATCAATGTTTAACTCATCATATGGAACAGGGAAAATGTGGTGTAGAACATGCTATTTTACCTGAAAAAGGAATAGTGGTGGCTGGTGAATGTATTATTGGTGCCGATTCACATACTTGTACATATGGAGCTTTGGGAGCTTTTTCTACAGGTGTAGGAACAACGGATATTGCAACTGGTATGGCAACTGGTGAATTGTGGTTTAAGGTACCTAGTGCGATTCAATTTGTTTTAAAAGGACATTTACAACCACATGTCAGTGGAAAAGATGTCATTTTGCATATTATCGGTCGTATTGGTGTAGATGGGGCTTTGTATAAATCAATGGAATTTACTGGTGAAGGTGTCGCTGAATTGTCTATGGATGATCGTTTTACGATTTGTAATATGGCTATTGAAGCAGGGGCTAAGAATGGTATTTTTCCTGTTGATGATTTGACAAGAGCATATATGGATAAACATTCAACAAAAACATATAAAGAATATACGGCAGATGAAGATGCTGTTTATGATGAAGTTGTTGAGATTGACTTATCTGAAATTATGCCAACAGTGGCTTTCCCTCATTTACCTGGAAATGCACATACAATGGATGAAATCAATGCATCAGAAAAAATATATATAGATCAAGTGGTGATTGGTTCTTGTACGAATGGACGTATGAGTGATTTACGTAAAGCTGCTGCCATTCTTAAAGGAAAACAGGTCTCTGAAAGAGTGCGTGTAATGGTTGTTCCAGCAACACAGAAAATCTTTGTACAATGTATTCGTGAAGGTTTAGCAGAAATCTTTGTAGAAGCTGGATGTGCCTTTAACACTCCAAGTTGTGGTCCATGTATGGGTGGACATATGGGTGTTATGGCAAAAGGTGAAAAATGTGTTTCTACAACAAATCGTAATTTTGTTGGAAGAATGGGTGATACAGAAGCGTTAATTTATTTAGCTTCTCCTGAAACTGCGGCAGCTAGCGCCATTGCTGGTTATATTGCTGATCCAAGAAAGGTGGGAGAATAATGAAAGCCAATGGAACTGTTTTAAAATATGGAGATAATGTTGATACAGATGTTATCATTCCAGCAAGATATTTGAATTCATTTGATGCGAAAGAATTGGCAAGTCATGCTATGGTGGATATTGATCCGACATTTGTTGAGAGATTAAATCCTGGAGATATTATGGTGGCAGGGAAAAACTTTGGTTGTGGTTCTTCTAGAGAACATGCCCCACTTGCTTTAAAAACAGCGGGAGTTTCTTGTGTTATAGCAAAATCTTTTGCAAGAATTTTCTATCGTAATTCTATTAATATTGGTTTTGCAATCTTAGAATGTGAAGAAGCTGCTGATGATATAGATGAAGGTAATCAAGTCGAGATTGATTTTGATACAGGTAAAATTTATAATCTTACAAAGAATAAAGAATATCAATCACAACCATTCCCTGAATTTTTACAAAAAATGATTCAAGCGAATGGTTTAGTGAATTATGTGAATGAAAAGAAAGGATAAAAGTATGGAAAAGAAAATAACAGTCATTAAAGGTGATGGTATTGGTCCTGAAATTGTGAATGAAGCTATTAAGGTTTTAAATGCAATTGCAAAGAAGTATAACCATACTTTTGATTATACAGATATTTTAATGGGAGGTGCATCAATTGATGTTCATGGTGTCCCTTTGACTGATGAAGCTATCGAGATAGCCAAAGCCAGTGATGCTGTCTTACTTGGTTCCATTGGTGGCAATACAACAACGTCTCCTTGGTATAAGTTAGAACCATCTTTAAGACCTGAAGCAGGTTTATTAAAGATGAGAAAAGAGTTAGGGTTATTTGCCAATTTAAGACCAGCTTATTTATATGATGAACTTAAAGGAGCTTGTCCGTTAAAAGAAGAAATCACTGAAGGTGGTTTTGATATGATGATCATGAGAGAATTGACGGGCGGATTATACTTTGGAGCAAGAGAAACAAAGAAAATTGATGGTCAACTTGTCGCTCATGATAATTTGGTTTATAGTGAATCAGAAATCAGAAGAATAGCAAAACGTGGTTTTGATATAGCGATGAAGCGTAGAAAAAAAGTCACGAGTGTTGATAAAGCCAATGTTTTAGATTCTTCTCGTTTATGGCGTCAAGTTGTCAATGAAGTTGCACAAGATTATCCAGAAGTTGAGTTAGAACATATGCTCGTAGATAACTGTGCAATGCAGTTGGTCAAAGACCCACGACAATTTGATGTGATTTTAACAGAAAATATGTTTGGTGATATTTTAAGCGATGAAGCAAGTATGGTCACAGGTTCTATTGGCATGTTATCAAGTGCTTCACTGAGAGATGATGCGTTTGGAATGTATGAACCTAGTCATGGAAGTGCACCTGATATTGCAGGACAAAATATTGCGAATCCAATTGCGACAATTTTATCAGCTGCCATGATGTTGCGTTATTCTTTTGATATGGATGATGAGGCTCAGGATGTGGAAGATGCAGTTGAAAAAGTCTTAAAAGCAGGATATCGTACAGTAGATATTATGTCTGATGGGAAAATACAAGTGTCTTGTTCAAAAATGGGAGACTTGATTGTTGAAAATTTATCATAAGGAGGTTACACGATGAAGAGTGATAATGTCAAAAAGGGTGTAGAAAGAGCACCTCATAGATCTTTATTTAATGCATTAGGATTAACTGAAGAAGAATTAGAAAGACCATTAATTGGGGTTGTTAATTCTTACAATGAGATTGTGCCTGGACATATGAATCTAGATAAGATTTGTGAAGCAGTGAAGAAAGGAATTTATTTAGCTGGGGGAACTCCTATTGAAGTGCCTGCCATTGCTGTATGTGATGGTATTGCAATGAATCATACAGGAATGAAATATTCTTTAGTCACAAGAGAATTGATTTGTGACAGTACAGAGTGTTTAGCTAATGCACATCAATTTGATGGATTAGTCATGATTCCTAACTGTGATAAAAATGTACCTGGGTTATTAATGGCAGCAGCCAGATTAAATATACCAACAATCTTTGTCAGTGGGGGACCAATGTTAGCAGGAAGAAGATTAGATGGGAAACAAACATGTTTATCTTCTTTATTTGAAGCTGTTGGTCAATTCAATGCAGGAAAAATGACAGAAGAAAAGTTAAGAGAATTTGAAGAAAAAGCGTGTCCAACATGTGGCTCATGTTCTGGTATGTATACTGCCAATTCTATGAACTGTTTAACAGAAGTTTTAGGAATGGGGTTAAAAGGGAATGGAACGATTCCAGCTGTATATAGTGAAAGAATTAGACTTGCAAAACATGCTGGTATGCAAATTATGAAATTGGTTGAACAAGATATTAAGCCAAGAGATATTATGACAAAAGATGCTTTTTTAAATGCATTAACAGTGGATATGGCTTTAGGATGTTCAACAAACTCAATGTTACATTTACCTGCAATTGCTTATGAAGCAGGTGTTGAATTAAACTTAGAAGTGGCTAATGAGATTAGTCAGAAAGTTCCTAACTTATGTCACTTAGCTCCAGCTGGCGATACATTTATGGAAGATTTGAATGAAGCAGGTGGGGTTTATGCTGTGATGAATGAGTTAGATTCTATTGGTGTTTTACATACTGATGTGATGACTTGTACAACGAAAACATTGAAAGAAAACATTGCAGGGTGTATCAATTTAGATCCAACAATTATTCGACCAATTGATAATCCTTATATGAAAACAGGGGGGATCGCTGTTTTAAAAGGAAATCTTGCACCAGATAGTTGCGTTGTCAAACAAAGTGCTGTAGCTCCAGAAATGATGCAACATACAGGACCAGCAAGAGTCTTTGATTGTGAAGAAGATGCAATCAGTGCTATTCGTGCTGGAAAAATCGTAGCTGGTGATGTCGTTGTGATTCGTTATGAAGGTCCAAAAGGAGGACCTGGTATGCGTGAAATGTTATCTCCTACAAGTGAAATCGCTGGTATGGGATTAGATAAAGATGTTGCTTTGATTACAGATGGACGTTTCTCTGGAGCAACACGTGGAGCTTCAATAGGACATGTATCTCCAGAAGCAGCAGTTGGTGGACCAATTGCTTTTGTAAAAGAAGGAGATATGATTGAAATTGATATTCCAAATCATAAAATTAATGTTTTAGTTGATGAAAAAGAATTTGAAGAACGCAAGATTGGCTTTGAACCAAAGAAAACTGAAGTGAAAGGATATTTAAAGAAATATGCTTCTATGGTCACTTCAGCAAATACAGGAGCCGTATTGAAAGTTAAAGAATAAAAGAGGAGGAAGATTATGGAAATGAAAGGATCAGATATCGTTATCGAATGTTTACTTGAACAAGGTGTTGATACCGTGTTTGGGTATCCAGGAGGAACAATTCTAGAAGTCTATGATAGTTTGTATAAATATCAGGATAAAATCAACCATGTTTTGACTTCTCATGAGCAAGGAGCTTCACATGCAGCAGATGGATATGCCCGAGCAACGGGTAAAGTTGGCGTATGTATGGCAACGAGTGGTCCAGGAGCGACAAATCTTGTGACGGGTATTGCGACTGCCTACATGGATTCTATTCCAGTTGTCGCCATTACTGCTAACGTTGCTGTCCCATTACTTGGAAAAGACAGCTTTCAAGAAATTGATATTACCGGAATTACAATGCCAATTACAAAGCATAATTTTATTGTAAAAAAAGTTGAAGATTTGGCACCTACCATTCGTAAAGCTTTCCAAATTGCGAAAGAAGGGAGACCAGGGCCAGTTTTAGTTGATATTACAAAAGATGTGACTTTGGCACATTGTGAATATAAAACACAAAAACCTGAACCTGTAGAAAGAAGAAATTATACTTATCCAACAGCTGCTATAAAAAAAGCTATTGAAATGATCAATGATAGTGAAAAACCATTTGTTTTTGTTGGTGGTGGTGCTATTGCTGCAGATGCTTCACAGGAATTAAGAGAATTTGTAGAAAAAATTGATGCTCCAGTGACAGATTCATTGATGGGAAAAGGAGCTTTCGATGGAACAAATCCTCGTTATACTGGGATGCTTGGTATGCATGGAACAAAGACAAGTAATTTAGGTGTTTCTCAATGTGATCTATTAGTTGTTGTTGGTGCAAGATTTAGTGATCGTGTCATTGGTAATGCGAAGAAATTTGCAAGACATGCCAAGATTATTCATATTGATGTTGATGCAGCAGAAATTAATAAAAATATTGATGTTGATTTAGGTATTGTGGGTGATGCAAAAAGTGTTTTAAGTGCTTTGAATTTATTGTTAAAACAACAAAACCATCCACAATGGTTAAAAGAAATTCGTGCTTTAAAAGAACAGTATCCATTATCATATAATCAAAATATTTTAACAGGACCATATGTTATTGAGCAAATTGAAGCTTTAACAGATAGTAATGCGATTATTTGTACAGAGGTTGGACAAAATCAAATGTGGGCAGCACAATATTATCATTTTAGAAGACCTAGACAATTTATTACAAGTGGTGGTCTTGGAACAATGGGTTATGGATTAGGTGCATCTATGGGAGCTAAGTATGGAAAACCAGAACAATATGTTTTTAACATTGCTGGTGATGGATGCTTTAGAATGAACTTAAATGAATTAGCAACTGCTTCTAGATATAATGTACCGATTATCCAAGTTGTTTTAAACAATCATGTTTTAGGAATGGTTAGACAATGGCAAACATTGTTCTATGGAAAACGTTATTCAGCAACTGTTTTAGATGATCAAGTTGATTTTTGTAAAACGGCTGAAGGTTTAGGATGTAAAGCCATTAAAGTGACAAAGAAAGAAGAAGTTGTACCTGCTATTCAGGAAGCAATGGATTATGATGGACCTGTTGTTATTGAATGTCTTATTCAAGAAGATGATAAAGTTTTCCCAATGGTTGCTCCAGGTGCAGCAATTGATGAAGTTTTTGATCAAAACGATGTAGAAGAATAGGAATGAGGTTGCTTATGCAACCTTTTTAAAAACATAAAAATGGTAAGCGTGTATAAATGATGCTTACCATTTTTGGTATGCCGGGCATGGCATATATCTAGGTGGTGAAAGTCCACTGTGGGGGCGATATCGCAACTGCCAACCACTAGCCAAAATCAAGGGTGTCTATCGTGAGGTAGAATCTGAAAGAAGATGGAGGCAAAACTCTGGTCCGAGGAACACGAACCACATATAAGGCGTATAAACG
>Ga0129309_1001699_pt1 | contig 9978 bp, 10 predicted proteins | sample L1105metagenome_FD_94439 | JGI IMG/M metagenome (GOLD analysis project Ga0129309, IMG submission 94439) | Ring-tailed lemur group fecal microbial communities from Wisconsin, USA - L1105 metagenome | ecosystem: Host-associated > Mammals > Digestive system > Large intestine > Fecal | place: USA...
GATTCCGGAGATTCCGGGGATATCATATTTTAACAAGAAGTTCTGGATCGTGTCTTCCGAACGGAAGTTACTGGGAATACGTGACAATTCTCTGACAATATATGCGTCCGGCCATGGTCTTTCTGATTCCATGTCCTCGTAACAGATACCGTAATTGCCGATCAGCGGATACGTCATCACCACTGCCTGTCCTGCATAGGAAGGGTCGGTGAGGACTTCCAGATAACCGGTCATAGATGTGTTAAATACCACTTCACTGATAACTTCTCTGGCCGAACCGATACTTTTACCGGTAAACACGGTGCCATCTTCTAATATAAGAAATGCTTTCATAAAATGAACCTGCCTTTCTGTTACTATTCACAGTCCATCAGGATACACAAACAAACCTGTCATGCTCCTTTCTGTACTTCTGTAAAAATGTGCTTCGCATTTTCCTGTGGCATAAAAAAGGGGAAAAAATCACCATTGATCTTCCCCGCTCCCATTTTACCCCAAATTGCAAATATGATAACACAAAACACCCTGTTTGACAAGACCAAAACCCGCCTGTATATTTCAAATTCTTGCATGAGTATAATTCAAAAATTTTTTAAAAAAGTACTTGCATTTTTCGGAAAAGTATTATAACATATAAAAGCACGGTTCGTTGGTCAAGCGGTTAAGACGCCGCCCTCTCACGGCGGAAACAGGGGTTCGATTCCCCTACGAACTGCTGAAAAAAGTATTGCAATTATCTTGCAATGCTTTTTTTATTTGCTTTTTCCCCTGCATACTTGAAAGTACACACCCAAACAGGTTATACTACCTGTGTTGGATAATTTATCCGAAGGAGTTTAAAACTAATGGAAAGAACAGATCTTCATGTACATTCAAACTGCTCGGACGGCACGCTGACGCCCTCCCGGCTTGTTGAGCTGGCTCAAAAAAGCGGCCTGCGCGCCTTTGCCCTCACCGACCACGATACGACTGCCGGACTTGAGGAGGCCTTTAAGGCAGCGGAAAATACCGGTCTGGAAATCGTTCCCGGGATAGAGTTTTCTACAAAGTACCATGATAAGGATGTTCATATCGTCGGTCTGGATATTGATTACAGGAATCCCCTCTTCAATGAACAGCTCCGCCGTTTCCGTCATTCCCGGGATATCCGGAATGAAAAAATGATTGGCAGGCTTAAAGAGGCGGGAATCGACATCTCCATGGAACAGATGCAGGCTGCCTTCGGCGACGCCGTCTGGACAAGGGCCCACTTTGCGCGCTATCTGCGCGATCACCATGTGGTAAAGGAAATGCGCGACGCATTTAAGTATTATATAGGTCCCGGCTGCCCGTGCTATGTTCCCCGTGAATTTGTCACGCCGCAGCAGGCAGTAAAGCTGATCTGTGATACGGGCGGTATTGCGGTATTCGCCCATCCCCTGCTCTGCGGTTTTCCGGAGGAAGAGCTTCGCCTGCTGCTCTCTTCTCTTAAAAAATCCGGCCTGACCGGAATAGAGGCAATCTACTCCACACATACGCCGGAGCAGGAGCGCATGGTGCGCAGGCTCGCATCTTTGCATGGCCTTCTTATCTCCGGCGGCTCCGATTTTCACGGAAGCAACAAGCCGGATATCGCTCTTGGCTGCGGGCGCGGCAATCTGGCCATTCCATATGAAATACTTCAAAATTTACGAAACAGGAGAAATCAGCATGAACAGACAGACTAACGTTCTTTTTGTGGATCTGGACGGTACGCTTTTAAATGACCAAAAAGAGATCACAGAGGGAAACAGGCAGGCGATCGAATCGGCTCTCGCTGCCGGACACAAGATCGTCATTTCCACCGGGCGCGCGACTTCAAGCGCCGTAAAGCTCGCAGAAAGGCTTTCCCTCATCGCCCCTGGCTGCTACGCTATCACTTACAACGGCGGCTGTATCTATGACTTAAACCGCCGTGAATCGATTTACAGAAAAACCCTGTCGGCTCAGGATATCCGGTTTATTCTGGACGCGGCAGACCGGTTCGGCATCTATGCACAGACCTATTCGGAAAAGGAAATCGTGACGGAGCATGATACGGCTGCGCTCCACAAATACACGCAGTTTTCTCAAATGGATTACCTTCTCGCCGAAGATGCCTGCGCGCTGCTCCCCGACGGTTCCGAAAAGATCCTTGTCATCGATTATGAAGATCACCAGCATTTACTTGATTTTCAGACATTTATTTCGCCGCTTATAGCGGGAAAGGCCGACACCTTCTTTTCCTGTGACCAGTATCTGGAGATTGTCCCTCCCGGAGTGTCCAAAGGCAATGCTATCCGGCTTTTCTGCAAAGATATGGGAATCCCCCTTGAAAATACGGTTTCCGCAGGGGATGCGCAAAATGATATTGCCATGCTTGAGACGACCCATATCGGCGCTGTCATGAAAAATGCCGCCGACTTTATGTTTGCATACGGCAACTATATTACCGAACATGACAATAACCATGACGGAATTGCCGAGATCATAAATAAATTTATATTATGAGGATTGTGGGAGCACGAAGTGCGGAGCAATCCGTATGATATCTTTTAACACTTAAACCATATTATAAGGAGGAATCTGTATGTTCAGAAAAACGAAGATTATTTGCACCTTAGGTCCTTCTACCGACCGTCCCGGCGTTTTGGAAGCGCTGATCGAGTCCGGCATGAATGTGGCGCGTTTTAACTTTTCCCACGGAAACCATGAGGAACAGCGCATCCGTTTTATCGCATTAAAAAAGGCCCGCAACGCCGCAAAGAAGCCCATCGCAGCGCTTCTTGACACCAAGGGACCCGAAATCCGTGTAAAGGATTTTGCCGAAGGAAAGGTCCAGCTCAAAAAAGGGCAGACTTTTACGCTTACGACGCGCGAGGTAGACGGTGATGCTTCCATGGTATCCATCACCTATAAAAATCTGGTAAATGATGTAAAGAACGGTGACATGATCCTGCTGGACGACGGTCTGATCGGCCTTTGCGTAAAAGAAGTCAGTGAGACGGACATTGTGTGCGAGGTTTTAAATTCCGGCCCCGTTTCAAACCATAAGGGCGTCAACGTGCCTAATGTCTCCCTCTCCATGCCGTACATCAGTGAAAAAGACCGCGACGATATCAAATTCGGCGTTAAAATGGGATTCGATTTTATTGCAGCCTCCTTTACACGTTCTGCGGAAGATATTCTGGAAATCCGCAAAATACTCGAAGAAGAAAACTGCCATTCCATCCGCATTATCGCCAAAATTGAAAACCAGCAGGGTGTAGATAATATTGATGAGATCCTCAGCGTTGCCGACGGGATCATGGTAGCCCGCGGCGACATGGGAGTAGAAATTCCTCTGGAAGATGTCCCTGCCATTCAGAAAAAGCTTATCAAAAAAACAATCTGCGCCGGCAAGATTTCGATCACTGCCACGCAGATGCTTGATTCCATGATGTCAAACCCGCGCCCCACCCGTGCGGAGGCAACCGACGTAGCCAACGCGATCTATGACGGGACCAGCGCGATCATGCTCTCCGGGGAAACCGCTGCCGGAAAATACCCGGTGGAAACCCTGCAGACGATGGACCGCATTGCGCTCCACACAGAAAACGACATTGATTATGTAAACCGGTTTAACCGTATTTCCACTAAAAACAGGCAGTTTAACATCACGGAAGCGATCTCCTATGCAACCTGCTCTACCGCACACGACCTGAATGCCGCCGCCATCGTGACGGTAACAAAATCCGGTACGACCGCGCACATGATCGCAAAAAACCGCCCGGCCTGTCCGATCATCGGATGCGCCACCCATCCTCATGTATACCGGCAGCTCAACCTTGTATGGGGCGTAATCCCCATCCAGACAAAGGAAGAACAGGATACCTTTGAGCTCTTCGAGCACTCTCTTGATGAAGCCGTAGAGAAAAACCTTTTGAAGGACGGCGATATCACCGTTATCACGGCCGGCGTTCCTCTGGGCATATCCGGTACGACCAATCTGATCAATGTACATGTAGTCGGGGATGCATATTAAGATCCCCGGCAGCAGCACATTCCTGTTTACAGCATCTGCTCCATTTCATCAAGTTCCTGAAGGATTCCCTGCTGCCGTTCTGAAAAGAGCAGGCTTTTGTTATATTTATAAAACCGGTCGCAGCCGTTGATATCGACAAACCATACCGCATGGTAATCCGTGTTGAGCTCTGTGATAAAGATCACCATCTCCTGGCTGTCGCCAAAAGCTTTTTCCATAAAATCGAATCCGTGTTCCAGCGCCGTCCCGGCATCCTCAAACACTTCCTGCATTCTGTCCTGTTCCGCCGCAAACAATTCCCTGACCTTTTTAAATACCTCACTCCGTTCCGTGATGTGCTCCGCCTTCATCTCACGGCCGTACTGCTCCAGCTTCTGCAGGATATCCGTCATCACATGCTCCTGCTCTTTTGTAAGCTGCTCCGCCTTTTTCAGCCTCTGCAGCTTTTCCTCATATTCCTTCGTCACTGCTTCAAGCGCCTGCCCGCTGCATTTTTTTAACTCCCCAAACAGTCCCGTCGTATAGCTCTCCGTCCGGTACGCATTCTGAAATTTCTCATGCAGGGCCGAGATCAGCAGTGAAACGACGCTGAGCTTTTCATCAAAGGCCGCCCTGCGGATCTTGTCTACAGCAGCGCCGCTGATATGCCCCTGCAATATCTCCTTTATCCGGTAATCCTTTTTATACTTATAATAAAGCTCCAGATAATTGGCAAAATCCTTTGCGATCTTCCAGTGCTGTATATACTGGATGACCACCTCGCGGTCCACTGTCTTGCCAAGCTTTTCATAGACGTCGATCAGGCGGGAAAGATCTTCCCAGCCGCGCGCCGTGGCAAACAGTTTTCCGTCTACGGTTGTCTCAACACGGTAGAAATTCTCTTTTTTCAGCTCAAGATATGAGATTACCGCGCCGTGCACCCCGGCCTCATAAGCATATTCCTTCCATACCGGAAAATCCGCCTCCACATCGATTTTTTTGATACGGTCCAGCGTTACCACGTCAAATTCCCGGACTGACTTATTATATTCAGGCGGGTTTCCCGCCGCAGCGATCACCCATCCCTCCGGTATCTTCCGGTTTCCGAACATCTTGCACTGTAAAAACTGCAGCATGGCAGGTGCAAGCGTCTCCGAAACACAGTTGATCTCATCAATAAACAGGATTCCTTCCTTAAGCCCTGTCTCCTCCATTTTTTCATATACGGAGGCTATGATCTCGCTCATCGTGTACTCCGTGACCGAATATTTCACGCCGCCAAACTCTTTTTCCCGTATGAAGGGCAGTCCGATCGCGCTCTGTCTTGTGTGATGCGTGATCGTGTAGGAGACAAGGCCGATTCCCATTTCTCTTGCGATCTGCTCCATGATCTGCGTTTTACCGATCCCCGGAGGCCCGATCAGCAGAAGCGGACGCTGGCGCAGGGATGGAATACGGTATTCTCCATACTCGTTTTTGTCCAGATATGCCTCAATCGAATTTTTAATTTCCTCTTTTGCCCTTTTGATGTTCATTTTTGCATCCTCTTTTCAAGTTCTCTTTTCGGTAATATCAGTTTCATGGCCCACGGCGGCACCTCCGGATTCGATTCCTCTTCATCCAGAAAAATGAATGCTGTCCGAAACGGCGGCATCCTCACCGGGTACTGCCCGAATCCGTCCGTAAAATACAAAAGTCCTTTTAAATTCGAAAACTCTTTTTTGCGGCACAGTTCTTCAACATAAGAAAAAGCCGGACGGAAATCCGTTCCTCCGCCTCCTGCAGCCTCAAAGTGCGTCATATATTCTTCCAGTTCCGATGCATCCGTAATCTTTCTGTCCGACTGGATTTTTTCGTCGCACTGAATGATGTGCAGATTCATCCTCCTGAAAAAATTCTCCTGCTCTGTCAGGATACCATACGTTTCTTCAAGAAATTCTTTAACCAGCTCTCCCGAACAGGACATGGAGGTATCGATCACCACCGCAAACTCCTCTATCTTTTTTACCTCTTTTGTCTCCTGCGGCTCGATCAGCGGCATATTCCCGTACATGGAAAGGCCGTAGCTGTAAAAAACATAATCAAACTGGTCCGGATCCACGCGCGTTTCCTCTCTCAGCACGGCAAATTTCTGCAGGAACGTCCGGTAGTCCATGGTCCGGCGGTGTGTAATCTCAAGCTGTTCCTTAAGCCCGCCGTCCGCCTGCGAAGCCTCTTTGGAGAAAGAATCAAGATCCATCTCCATTTTCTCACTGATGTCTTTCCACTTATCCCTCGTCTGCTGCTCTTTCGGCCTGTCCGGCTCCCTGCACCAGTATCTGTGGTCGTCCACATGAAATTCCCGGATGAGCTTTTCCGTTCTTCTCTCGTCCGGCCGCTCTTTTTCAAGTTCATGGCAGATGCCCTCCGCCGTGAGGACCTTAAGCTTTCCCCGGAACTCCTTATAAGTATTTTCGCGAAGCCATGACACCGGCGTCTTTACACAGCGGATCTGCATATTGTCAATGATCGATTCAACCGCTATGTCGCACGCCAGATCCCAGTACCGCTCTTCGCCCTGCGGCTTCTTAAACACATGCCCGAACAGGCAGTGCAGCACCATATGCAGATACATTCTGTTGACGGTTTTCCGCTCCTTTCGGAAACACGCGCCCAGATATTTTGTATTGTAAAATATCGTATTTCCATCCGTGGCCGCCGTATCCGTTCCCGGTTCCATCGCAAACCCCAAAGAAGAAAGCGCCACATCCATGAACCTCATGTGCAGATACAGTTCATTTCTGGCAGTAATGAGGATATGCCTTCCCGTTATTTCCATGCGTCTCCAAAATTCCTGTTCCTTTTCAAAAACATCCGGCACTTTCCCTCACCCCTTTCTTACCATTCAAATGCGATCCGTTTCTTTTTTCCCGTTTTGTGCCGGTGATCGACCAGAAAGCTCTGCATCCCGATCCTGCCTTTTCTGTTTGCTTCTTCGATCAGGCTGTCCAGTTCTTCCGCGCTCCACTCGATAAAGCCGCAGAGATATTCCAGTTCCCTTTCCTGCTCAAATTCCAGGCACCACCCGGCCGCCTCCATTCTGTTTTCGATCAGGAAAGATTGATAATTTCCTTCAGCGTCCTCCATAAGCCCGTGCGGATAAAGCAGTCTCAGAAAGGCCAGCTCTATACAAAAATCATTGCTCTCCCAGGCAAGCGCCTCATAAAACAGCCCGTCATATTCCTGATAATGAAATTTTCCATCCTGAAAGCACTGGCGGTACCGGTAGCCGGAGCCGTGAAAATGCGTCTCAAGGATCCTCGCAGGCGTATTTTCCACAGCCTCCTCATAATATTCGGGAAAGAGCAGCCTTGCCTCCTCCTGCCCGTAAACCAGCGTCACCTTCAGTTCATGCCTCAGTTCACTGATGATGTCCTTCAGGCAGTAACCCCACGCATCCTCCATATGAATGCACAGTTCCCGCAGCCTGTGGCAGCCCGTAAACGCCCCGCCTGCGATGTCTTCCGTAGAATGATACATTTCTATCCGCTCAAGGCTGCGGCAGCCGTAAAAAGCATAATTTCCTATCTCGCGAAGGGTTTTTGGCAGGCGTATCTCCTTTAACAGCATCCCGCTTACGGCATCCGGTCTCTGTTTTGTCCTTCCGGCATCCGAAAAAGCGTATGCCGCCAGGGCATACACCTCTTTTCCCTCTATCTGCTCAGGGATCTCCACCCGCTGCTCCCTGCCGCAGCACTGCTCGATCTTAACGCCCTTTTCTTCTATCTGATACACATACTCCATAACGATTTACTCCCTTTAAGCACAAAAAAGGTCCACCGGACCTTTTTCTCATATGCATGGCAACAGATAAAGCCTGTGCCAGATATTTTCTGACACAGGCAACACCAGCAGAATATATTACTCCTCACTCAGAGAATCCATATAGTCATCGATCGCCGTGGTATCCACCACATAGCTTTTAACTTCTTTTTCCGTATTGCTGTTGATCTTTCCGTATGCGGAAACACCGATCCATCCGACCAGAAGCAGGAGAATAACATAAGCGCCGGCTTTCCACGCCATTCTCTCCATCTTCTCTTTCTTCATAATCTGCTTTCTGTTTGCTTTATCCTTTTTATACCGATCTACTTTTGCCTGACTCATGTGTCATTCACCTCTGTTTTCATACTCTGATAGACAGTATAACACAATTTATTTCAGACCGCAATAATAATTCCGCCGTCGCTTGCATAAAGGCTGCTGACGCCTCTTGTATCCAGTATGATCACATCTTTCACTTTCATTCTGGAAATAAGCGCATCTTTTACCATCTGCGCCCTTTCAGGGCAGTTGCAGTGCGCAATTCCCAGTATCTTATTTTCCGCATTGAGCGTTTTTTCAGCGGCAACCTCCACCATGCGCACCAGCGCTTTGTTGATCCCGCGCACCTGTGCCACAGGCTCGATCGTTCCCTCCTGTGTTCCGCACATCACCGGCTTTATCTTAAGCGCGGTTGCCAGAAACGCTTTCATCGTACTCAGACGTCCGTTTTTGCGGAGCGCTTCCAGTGATTCCAGAACAAACCACGTTCCTTTTTCCAGAATAAATTTCTCAACCGTTTCCACAACTTCCTCAAATTCCATTCCGGCTTCTTCGCACTCCTGTATCTTCAGTGCAACCAGCGTCTGTCCCACCGAAGCGGATCTGGAATTAAAGATATGCACCTTTTTGTCAGGATGCTCCTCCAAAAACAGATTCTTTCCGACCAGCGCGCTGTTATAAGAACCGCTGAGCTCTGCTGAAAGCGTTACCGCATAAAGGTGCTCCTCTCCGCTCTCAAAAGCTCTTTTATAAGTGTCCGGAGAGGGACAGGCCGATTTGGGACAATTCGGACTCGCCGCCACCCGCTTCAGGAAATCCGCCTGGTCGAACGTCTCGTCATCCACGATCGGATACTCGTCCACATATAATGTCAGTGCCACATTTTCAAAATGGCCGTCCTTTTTCATCTCTTCTGTCAGTTCTCCGCAACTGTCAACTACTATCTTATAACTCATGGAAGCCTCCATATACAAATAATTTATTTCCCATATTTTCTTATGTAGTTTTAAATACTACATAATCATAACACATATATATCTGTTTGAAAAGAGTTTTCTTCTTTTCATTTCTATTTTTCTGATATATACTGGTACTGTATTCAAAATAAAGGAGGAAGACATCCATACAATGATCGCTCTGCAGATTACCGGACTGAAAAATTTTATGAACAGGCTGTTTATCGGTGACTTATTTGATTCGTTTCTGCTCACAGAAGCCACGTTCACGACTTTTAGTACCTTTCATATAGACGGAACGCTCCAGAAGGAATTTTACGGCAGCGAGGAGCTTTCCGAATTATATCCGGAAGGCCAGCTCTACTGTTCCTGGCAGCAGATACGGCCGTTTTGTCTCACGCTGATCAGGGGAAAACGCACGCCGCTGGAATTTAAGATCGTTTTTCGGCTATCAGACGCCGGTCTTGAAAAGCTTCTCCGCCAATCCGCGCCCGCTTTTTCTCCCGGCGACGTCAACGGTCTTTTTCTGAACCTTCATTACCGCGAAAACAAACTGACCTGCACGACCGGCACTTCGCTCTCCTTCTTTACACTCGACAAAACGCTCGACCACGTCTGGGACGATATGGTCAAACGCTTCTTTATAAAAAAAGAGATTGATTTTGATCCCCGCGGGCAATGAGCCAAGTGCCGTGCTTGCACGAGCATTTGGCGAATGCCGCGAGGGTCACCAACCCCGTTGCTTGCAGCGGGGTTGGTGACTTTCTCTGATAAATTTGTTAGCACTCATCCTGATTGAGTGCTAATTTTTTCTTGACATTCATTTTAGCCCGTATTATACTATGTTTACCGATTAAATATTCGTGTATGACCGCTGCATGGCTGAATAATTGCGAATTTTCGGATAAAATGTATAATATGAGGTGATATAAATGAGCA
>Ga0129309_1001700_pt1 | contig 9968 bp, 9 predicted proteins | sample L1105metagenome_FD_94439 | JGI IMG/M metagenome (GOLD analysis project Ga0129309, IMG submission 94439) | Ring-tailed lemur group fecal microbial communities from Wisconsin, USA - L1105 metagenome | ecosystem: Host-associated > Mammals > Digestive system > Large intestine > Fecal | place: USA...
CCCATGTAACAGAGCACAATATCGCTTTTTGAGCTTTTCCCCGCATTCAGCATTTCCATCATCAGATGCGGGCTGCGTATCCTTCTTCTGATCAACGCCGTGTTAAACACTACCGTCTCAACAAACCCGTCCCTTGAGCCGCGCAGCGATTTATCCTTCTCCGGCTCCTCCACACTGCGCATCGGATAGGTCCGGCAGTCTATGGCAAAGCATCTTTCATACCCGTCTATAAACAGGCAGACTACCCCCGACAGGATGTTTTTGATAATATCATCTTTATTCTCGAGCATGTCCACTTCCACATAGGGGATGTAATTGTGGGTCAGCTCATGTCCGTCCTCCGGCAGGTCTTCCGGCGTCACGGAATAGAAAAACTCCAGCAGTTTTTCCATGATATCATCCTTGATAAAGCCGTCGATAAAATAAATGCAGGCATTTTTCCCGCCTACATCCAGCATTCGGTATATGATGTCAAAATTTTTATCAACCTGAAGCTCGTTGTGAAAATATTCCATATTCCGGTACAGGTCTGTTCCAATCTTTTCTTCCATAAAAAATCTCCTTTGGGAATACTTTGCTTTTAGTTTCCCCAAAGGAGCCATTCTTATACTATCAGCGGATCTTCCTGCATAAACTGTACAAATACATATTTGAGGAGTACCCATGAGTTCTAAAACAAAAATTTTTGTCATGAAGAAAAAAGATGTTATCTACACCGGCATTTTTGCAGTATTTGCTATTGTTTTCATCATCCTGCTGGTCATCATGTTCCGGCCTGCAGCCAGAAAGGATTCCGGGCGTACAAAAAGCCTTTATACCCCCGGCGTCTATACGACGCAGCTTACACTGAACAACAATGCCATGAATCTTGAAGTGCGTGTGGACGAATCGCACATCAACAGCATCGGTCTTGTCTATTTAAGTGAATCGGCAGCCGCCATGTTTCCTCTGATGCAGCCTACGCTTGATAATCTCGAGGCGCAGATCTGCGAGTCCCAGTCCACAAAAGATGTTTATTATGAGGCTTCTTCCCAGTACACATCGCAGATGCTTCTGGAAGCGATCAATCATGCTTTGGAAACCGCAGCTTCCAAAGCATAACCGTAAACTTATGATAACTGTTCCAGAGCTGCGCTCCATATCTGCAGGCACGCGTCACTCGGCATCCGCAGATCGCCCCTCGGCGATACCGCAACGCTTCCCACCTTCGGTCCGTCCGGCAGACAGGAGCGCTTAAACTGCTGTGAGAAGAATCTCCGGTAAAAGGTTTTCAGCCATTTGAGGATCGTCTCCGGCGCATAGCTGCCACCGAACGCATATTTTGCAAGGCGGTACACCTTAGACGGTTCTTCGCCGCAGCGCATCATATGATAGAGGAAGAAATCATGCAGTTCATACGGTCCGACCAGATCCTCGGTCTTCTGCGAGATCACGCCGTCCTTCGGCGGCAGAAGCTCAGGGCTGACCGGCGTATCCAGCACGTCCATGAGCACTCCGCGAAGCTGCTCATCACCGCAGGTATCCGCGTAATATTTTACAAGATGACGCACCAACGTTTTGGGAATGGACGCATTTACGCCGTACATCGACATATGGTCTCCGTTGTAGGTCGCCCATCCGAGGGCAAGCTCGGACAGATCTCCCGTGCCGATGACCATACCGCCGCTCTGGTTTGCCAGATCCATCAAAACCTGCGTGCGCTCCCTCGCCTGGCTGTTTTCATACGTCACATCATGATCTTCAGGGTCATGCCCGATATCCCTGAAATGCACGTTTACAGCGTCCTTAATATTAATCTCACGAAGCTCCGCCCCCAGCTTTTCGGACAGGCTGCAGGCATTTCTGTACGTGCGGTCCGTCGTTCCGAAGCAGGGCATCGTCACCGCAAGGATCGAGCTTCTGTCCAGCCCCGCCATATCCGCCGCCCGCGCAGTTACAAGCAGCGCAAGGGTCGAGTCAAGCCCTCCGGAAATTCCCACTACGATCGACTTACAGCCCGTGTGCTGAAGCCTTTTTTTCAGTCCCAGCGCCTGTATCGTAAAGATCTCCTCACATCTGCGCTCCCTGTCCTCTTTTCCTGCGGGAACGAACGGCATCGCCGCAACATACCGCGTCAGCTCTGTCTCCGTACATTCCAGATGAAACGGGATCTTTTCGTAGTTCTGCGTGCCTTCCGTGCGAAACGTCGTCATTCTCCTGCGCTCGCTGCGCAGTCTGTGTATGTCAAACTCACTGTATATGATCCCGTTAGTGAACCGCGGCGACTGCTTAAGGATGCTGCCGTTTTCCGCGATCAGGCTGTGTCCGCCGAAAACGAGGTCCGTGGTCGATTCCCCGTCGCCCGCGCTCGCGTAGATATAACCGCAGACAAGCCTTGCCGACTGGTTTGCCACCAGCGCCTCCCGGTAAGCGCTCTTTCCGGTAGTTTCATCACTGGCAGACAGATTGACGATCACTGTGGCGCCCGCAAGGGCATGCTCCGTGCTCGGCGGCGCCGCAACCCAGAGATCCTCGCATACCTCCGCCGAGACAACCAGCCCTTCCATCTCCTTACAGCAAAACAGCAGGTTCATGCCAAACGGCACCGGACTGCCTTCAAATTCCACCCACGAGATCTGACGCTCGCCCGGCGTAAAATGACGCGCCTCGTAAAACTCGGCATAATTCGGCAGAAAATGCTTCGGAATAAGCCCCAGAAGCCTGCCTCTGCTGATGGCCGCCGCCGTATTATAGAGCTTTCCGTCTTTTTCCCACGGAAGCCCCACAAATATAAGGGCATCCAGATCCTTTGAGGCAAACAGTATCTGATGAAGCTCATGCTTTGCCGATTCCAGAAGCTGCTCCTGCCAGAACAGATCGCTGCAGGTATAACCTGTGATGCCGAGCTCCGGAAACACAATGATCCTGGCGCCTGCCTGCGCCGCTTCTTTCATTTTTACGCATATCTGCGCCGCATTAAAAATACAATCCGCCACTTTCAAATCAGGCGTAACCGCCGCTACCTTCACAAATCCGTGTCTCATGAATCTCCTCCTGTTTTCTCTCTCATCTTACGGCCATTTTCAGCAGTTCCTTTAATTCTTCCACTGAAAAGTTATAGTGCTTATTGCAGAAATGGCAGTTCACCTCGATCGGCTCCCCGTCCGCTATCATCTCCTGCAAGTCCTTTTTCCCGATGCTGACCACCGCTTTTGCAACTCTCTCTTTCGAGCAGTTACACATAAACCGTGTCTCCATGGTATCTGTAACTTCCATTCCAAACTCACCGAGGAGTATTTCAAGAATTTGCTCCGGGCTGTTTCCCTGCTCCAGCATGGCGGTTACGGAAGTGACCTCCGCCAGTTTTTTCTCAAGCCCCGCGATGATCTCTTCTCCCGCAAACGGCATGAGCTGGATGATGAAGCCCCCGGCCTGACGCACCGTGTTTTCACGGTTCATCAATACTCCCAGACCGACCGCCGACGGCACCTGCTCGGACGTTGCAAAATAATAGGTCAGGTCCTCCGCGATCTCGCAGGTCTGAAGCATGGTCTGCCCGCTGTATGGCTCTTTTAGTCCCATATCTTTGATGACATTCAGAAATCCCGGCCCGACTGCACCGGCAACGTCCAGTTTTCCCTTACTGTTTGCCGGAATGATCACCTGCGGATTTCCTACATATCCCTTTACATTTCCGTGTGAATCTGCGGTCACCGTGATCCCGTGAAGCGGTCCGCCCGCCTTGATCTGAAGAGTCAGCATATCCTTGTCGCCCTTCATCATGCTGCCCATCATCGCCCCTGCCGTAAGCAGACGCCCCAGGGCAGCCGTCGCCACCGGACTTGTATCGTGCGCTGCCCTCGCAGCTTCCACCGTCTCCCGTGTGGTTGCCGCAAACGCCCGGATCTGGCTGTCCGCAGCCGTAGCCCTCACTATATAATCTTTCATTTTATCTGTTCCTTTCCTTCTCAGGCTTTTTTGTGCACTCCCGCGCAATAAAATAAATACGCCCGCTGTCCGGCCCGGGCGCCTCCTGCGTCAGTTCATCATATACCGCTTCCACCGCAAGCCCCGCTTCTTTTAAAAGCGATACCACCTGCTCTGTCTCATAGGCCCTCTGCAGATGCGTCTCTGTGCGCCGTTCAAAATATCCGTCACTGCGCTTTATAAAAAGCGTCAGGTCATATTCGTTCATTTTTTCTTCTTCGTAATATGTGTTTTCCCATATGAGACTTGCCTCTTCCCGGTTTTCCGCTATCACGCAGTCACCCATCTCCTCGCGGAAATAATAAGGCGTCTTCATATCAAAAATAAATACCCCGCCCGGGTCCAGAAAATTGTTTACAAGAGAAAATACTTTCTTTAACTCTTCCTCCTGCGTGATGTAATTCATGGAATCACAGACGCTTACCACCGCGCGCATCGTCCCGTATAGTTCAAATTCCCGCATATCCTGGGCCAGATACAAAATATCCGCTCCCGACGCCTCTTTTTTGGCAGCCGCCGCCTCCAGCATCTCCACGGAACTGTCTATGCCGGTCATATCATAGCCAGCCTGCGCAAGAAGCTCCGTAAAAGTCCCTGTTCCGCAGCCAAGCTCCAAGACAAGGCCGTCTTCTATTCCCCGGCTGCGCAGGAGCCCTGTTACATATGCGGCCCACTCCCTGTAGGGAATATCGTCCATGAACAGATCATATACATCCGCAAAACCACTGTACGCTTCTTCCATTTCAGCCTCCTACCACACCTGTCCCAGTATCACATAGGAGATCACGGTTACGATCACGGTTGCCATCGCCACACCCACACAGACTGCCGGAAACGCCTTCTTAAAATCGATCCCGAGCATGGAGGCGATCAGAGAACCCGTCCACGCGCCTGTCCCCGGAAGAGGGATCCCGACAAACAGAACCAGTCCCCAAAACTCGTATTTTTCTATCGTGTCTTTTTTGCTCATGGCCTTATTCTCCAGTTTTTCCACCATGGGCCGGAACAAATCCGTCTTTTTAAGCCAGTTGAAAACAGGCGTGATCAAAAGCAGGATAAACGGAACCGGTATCAGATTGCCAACCACGCAGATACCGATCGCTTTCCACATCTCCACATGCAGGTAAGACGCCGCCAAAAGGCCGCCCCTTAATTCCAGGATCGGAGTCATGGAGATTACAAACACCAGCGCTTCTTTCGTAAGCACTCCTCCGAATGTATTGATGATCCATGTCGATAAACCGTTCATATAGTTCTCCTTACTGTTTATTTATTAGGAAACGTCATAAATTATTTGTCGTTTAATTTATATACTCTTTTAAAAATCCCGTCAGAGCATCCATCTGCTCATCCGTTCCGATCGTGATCCGCAGGTAATTGCTGATCCTCGGCTTTGCAAAATAACGCACAAAAATATGCTTTCTGCGCAGCGCCTCAAACAGCTCCTTTGCCTGATATTCCGGATGTGTGACAAACAAAAAGTTGGCCTTGGAGTCCCCGAACACAAACCCGAGCTTTGCCAGTTCTTTTTTTGTCCTTTCCCTTGTTGCAATGATTTTTCCGACCGTATCCCTGAAATAATCGTCTTCCTCAAGAACAGCGGCTCCCATGATCAGGCTCGGCCTGTTCATCGTATAGGAGTTAAATGAATATTTGGCGTCGTTCAGGTATTTAATAAGCTTACTGCTGCCGAACGCGTATCCTATGCGGAGTCCCGCAAGCGACCTTGATTTTGAAAAGGTCTGCACTACCAGCAGATTTTCGTATTTTTCGATCAGTCCGATCGCTGACTTTGCACCGAAATCCACATACGCCTCATCCACGATCACGACTACGTCCCGATTGTGCGCGATGATCTCCTCTACGTCTGAAAGCGCAAGCTCTTCCCCCGTCGGCGCATTCGGATTCGGGAACACGATCCCGCCGTTTTCCCTGAAATAATCCTCCCTGCGGATCTTAAACTGCTCATCCAGCGGCTGGCACTCGTACGGTATCCGGAACAGATCCGCCCATACATCATAGAATGAATATGTAATATCCGGGAAAAGCACGGGCTTCTGCGAATTAAAAAAGGTCAGAAAGGCCATTGCCAGCACATCATCCGAACCGACTCCCACAAAGACCTGCTCTTTTTCCAGCCCGTAATACTTTGCAAGCCCTTCTGTCAGCGCATCTGCTCCCGGCGCCGGATAAAGCCTCATCTGCTCCGCCTGCATGGCGTGCATGGCCGCCGCTGCCTTCGGTGCGGGCGGATACGGGTTTTCATTTGTATTCAGTTTGATCATATCCGCAAAATCCGGCTGTTCTCCCGGTGTATAAGGGACTACCCTGCGGACATTTTCTTCCCATTTTTCCATAACTGCTCCTTTTTTCTACAAGCCGTATTCTTTTGCAAGCTCTTTAAATTTCGGCAATGCATTCACGATCGTCTCATAGGCGACGCAGTATGCCAGCCGCACATAACCCGGACATGCAAAAGAGGTTCCCGGAACGATCAGCAGATGATATTTTTTTGCTCTCTCACAAAATTCTTTTTCATCCTCCGCCGGCGATCTCATAAACAGATAAAACGCTCCTTCCGGCTTAATGCAGGAAAATCCCGCTTCCAGAAGTCCGTTATAAAGCGTTTCTCTGTTGCGGTTATAATATTCCACATCCACTTTCTCATCAAGGCATCTGCCGATCACCTTCTGGAACAGGGACGGGGCATTTACATAGCCGAGAATGCGGTTTGCCACAGAGGCTGCGTTTATGATCAATTCACTCTCGTCCGCCTCATCCGGGATCACCAGATAACCGATGCGCTCTCCCGGAAGAGAAAGGGATTTGCTGTAAGAATAACCCACGATCGTATTTGCATAATACTTCGTCAGATACGGCACTTCCACGCCGTCATATGCCAGTTCACGGTAAGGCTCATCCGAGATCAGATAGATACTTATGCCAAATTCCTTCTGCTTTTCCTCAAGGATCTGCGCCAGCCGCACGATCGTCTCTTCTGAATATACAACACCGGTCGGATTGTTCGGCGTGTTTACGATCAGCGCCTTTGTCTTCGGGCCGATCATCTCTTTGAGTTTCTCAAGATTCGGCTGGAAGGTTTCCGTATTGGCCGGAACCGCCTTCAGCACACCGTCGTAATTTGCCACATAGGAACGGTATTCCCCAAAATACGGGGCAAAGGTCAGGACCTCTTCGCCCGGATTTAAAAGTGTTTTCAGGATCACATTCAGTCCGCCGGCTGCCCCTACGGTCATTAAGATATTTTTTTCCGCGAACGAGGTGCCGAACCTTTTGTTCAGAGAAGCAGCGATCGCCGCCCTCACGTCCTCATATCCGGCATTGCTCATATACCCGTGCACCAGAAGCGGATCCTCCGTGTCCAGAATCTCCTCCACAGCCTTTTTTACGGCCTTCGGCGCCGGAACATTCGGATTTCCGAGGCTGAAATCATATACGTTCTCAGCCCCGTATTTCTGCGCCATATTTTTTCCTTCTTCAAACATGGCTCTGATTGCGGAGCTTCCGTTTGCCATAGCGATCATTTTTTCTGATATCATCTGTTTCTACTCCTTTTTTAATCTTGCCCTGCCTTTTTCCACCATAAATGCCGGATGATAAGACAGCTTTGCCCTTCGAAGCCCCTCTTCCCCGAGATCTTCCTCGCGGTTTACATACGTATATCCTTCGGTCTCATGCAGTACAAACTGCTGGTTTATCATAGGATAAGCGCCTTCCACTGCGGAAAATGCCTTTTCGACGTGAACAACCATCGTGTCGTCACACACCGGCTCTCCCACCGAGAACGCGACTACTTCTCCTGCCGCGCGGAGCAGCCCTCCCCGAAGCTTCAGTTCTTTGAACAGTCTCAGGGAATTTAAGGTCACGCACATTTCCGCATTTTTTTCTTCATCCTCCTCACAGCCGTTCAGCCTGCGCCATGCCAGCGCCATCTGAAAACATTCTTCCACGTTTTCGTCCGTGATCGGCTCATACGACCAGTCCGGATAAAGCTTTTTGAATTTATTGATATGATTTTTCTTTCCATGATACTTTTTCCCGGAAAGATTTGCAAGTTTTTCCGTTTCATATACATAATCTGCATAATCACGGTCATATTCTATCTCAAATTTCCCCGGATACATTTCTTCCAGCGCCGCATATTTTTCTTTTGTAACAGAACCCAGGATAAAATCCTTTCCGAGTTCCTCACAATAATGCATCAGCACTTCCAGCGCTTTTTTTACATCCTCCGGCTTTCCCAGCGGATAATCAAAAAAAAGTTCCTCATCTGTACCTCTGAAAACAAGCGTATTTTCAATTACCGCATAATCCACTTTATAAAAACGGGACCACAGATATATGTTTGCAAACGTCATTTCACAGCTTCTTGTTTTCTGCATCCCGAGATAGTGTCTGATCAGCTCCTGCGTTTCCAGGGTGATTTTACAAAACTCAATATCCATTATTCCCTCTCTTTAAGTAAATCCGGGGGATGGCAGTGCCAGCCCCCTTTCTTATGATGTCGTGTACAGGCGCTGCCAGGCGGTCTGTTCCGCGCTGCACGCCTGCGTACTCCTGCGTATTATTCTACCACCAGTCCCTGTCTGATCAGAACATCGACTACCTGATCGACATATTTCTCACAAAGTGCATACTCGGAAGCTTCCACCATAACACGGATCACCGGTTCCGTGCCGCTCTCGCGGACGAGGATCCTTCCCTCATCACCGAGCGCCTGCTCCACTTTGCCGATCATTTCCACGACTGCCTGATTTTCGCGGGCCTCCTGCTTATCGGCAACACGCACGTTTTTCAGGAGCTGCGGATAGATTTTTACGTCCGCAGCCAGCGCTGCAAGGGACATCTTTTTCTCCGTCACTACTTCCATGACCATCAGGGAAGTCAGTATGCCGTCCCCGGTCGTTGCGTGCTTGCTGAAAATGATGTGGCCGGACTGCTCTCCGCCGAGGCAGTGCCCGTTTTTCATCATATTTTCATATACATATTTATCCCCAACCGCCGTCTTTTCATACAGGATTCCCGCGCGTTCAAACGCTTTGTACAATCCAAGATTTGACATGACCGTCGTCACGACCGTATCGTTTTTCAGTCTGCCGTTCTCCTGCAGATATTTGCCGCAGACATAGAGAATCTTGTCGCCGTCAACAACCTCCCCGTTTTCGTCCACCGCGATGCAGCGGTCCGCGTCGCCGTCATACGCAAAGCCTATGTCCAGCTTCTTCTCGCGCACCAGAGCCTGAAGCGCCTCGATATGTGTGGAGCCGCAGCCCGTATTGATGTTCGTGCCGTCCGGCTCATTATGAATGACGTATGTCTTTGCCCCAAGCGCATCAAACACGCTCTTGGCGATGGAGGATGCGCTTCCGTTCGCACAGTCAAGTCCGATGCGGTATTTTTTAAATGACCTTGTCGCAAGGGAGATCAGATATCCGATATATCTGTTTCGTCCGGCAACGTAATCTATCGTCCGTCCGATCTTTTCTTTTGTGGCAAACGGGATCTCTTCCAGTTCCCCGTCTATATATTTCTCGATCAAATCCTCTACCCCTGCCTCCATCTTGTGTCCGCTGCGGTTGATGATCTTGATCCCGTTATCATAAAACGGATTGTGGCTTGCGGATATCATGATACCGCAGTCAAACTCCTCCGTCCGCACTACATAGGATACGCTGGGCGTCGTTGTCACATGAAGCAGGTAGGCGTCTGCCCCGGAAGCCGTCAGTCCGGCAACCAGTGAATATTCAAACATATAACTGCTTCTTCTCGTGTCCTTGCCGATCACGATATTTGCCTTGTGCTCTCTCCCGAAATACCATCCGAGGAAACGGCCCACCTTGTAAGCGTGCTCCACCGTCAGTTTTACATTTGCTTCACCGCGGAAGCCGTCTGTTCCAAAATATTTTCCCATAATATACTCCTTTCTATTCAGCCATGCAGTGTGGCTGTGAAAAATCGAGCGCAAGCCTGCTTGCAGGCGA
>Ga0129309_1001702_pt1 | contig 9945 bp, 10 predicted proteins | sample L1105metagenome_FD_94439 | JGI IMG/M metagenome (GOLD analysis project Ga0129309, IMG submission 94439) | Ring-tailed lemur group fecal microbial communities from Wisconsin, USA - L1105 metagenome | ecosystem: Host-associated > Mammals > Digestive system > Large intestine > Fecal | place: USA...
ATTGAAAGATAATCCATCACTTCAGGCTGATATGGTAGTGCTGGCAATCGGAGTTACACCAGACACAGCATTAGCAAAAGAAGCTGGTCTGAAACTTGGCATCAAAGAAAGTATTGTAGTGAATGACAGAATGGAAACCTCTGTACCGGATATTTATGCTGTAGGTGATGCAGTTCAGGTAAAACATTATGTTACTGGCAATGATGCGTTAATCTCTTTAGCGGGACCTGCTAATAAACAGGGCAGGATTATCGCGGATAACATTTGTGGTGGTGATAGTCGTTACCTGGGCAGTCAGGGAAGTTCTGTTATCAAAGTATTTGATATGACAGCAGCCACTACAGGTATCAATGAAACCAATGCCAAAAAGTCAGGATTAGAGGTAGATACAGTAATTCTTTCTCCTATGAGTCATGCCGGTTACTATCCTGGTGGAAAAGTGATGACCATGAAGGTGGTTTTTGAAAAAGAAACCTATCGTTTGCTTGGTGCTCAGATTATTGGATATGAAGGAGTTGATAAACGTATTGATGTGCTGGCAACAGCAATTCATGCAGGGCTGAAGGCAACCCAGCTGAAAGATTTAGATCTCGCATATGCACCGCCTTATTCATCTGCCAAGGATCCTGTAAATATGGCTGGATTCATGATAGACAATATAGCGAAAGGTACCTTAAAACAATGGCATTTGGAAGATATGGATAAGATTTCTAAAGATCAAAATGTGGTGTTGCTAGATGTGAGAACTGTAGGTGAATTTAACAGGGGTCATATGGATGGATTCAACAATATTCCTGTAGATGAACTGAGGGAACGAATTAACGAAATTGAGAAAGGAAAGCCTGTGTATCTGATATGCCAAAGTGGTCTGCGCAGTTACATTGCTAGCCGTATTCTGGAAGGAAATGGATATGAAACATATAACTTTTCCGGTGGATTCCGCTTCTATGATGCAGTGGTTAATGACCGTGCGCTGATCGAAAGGGCATATGCATGCGGTATGGATTATTAAAAATAATCATAATATTTTTATAATTTTCTCGTAGTATAAAAAGATCCCCCTTTATTAGAATGACTTTCATAATTCTGATAAATGGAGGATTCTTTAAATGTTATAGAAAAACAGTTTTACGATCTTTGTAGTGTTTCCAGTCTTTTCGAATCAAGGATTGCGATTTTGCCGCGGGAGAGTCTGACAAGGTCCTCGCCTTGAAAGTATCGGAGCATTCGAGTGATAACTTCTCTGTGGGAACCAAGATGGTTAGCAATCGTCTCATGAGTGATTTTCAGCTCGTTTGTTCCTTCGATAGAGGTCTCTTCTAGAAGAAATGAAGCAACTCGTTTATCCAAACTCTTCCACATGATTTGTTCAATCAGCCACATGACATCAGAAAAACGGGTAGCCATTAACTCATTGGTATAGTTTGCGACAGGAGCAGATTCCTTCATAATACCTTTATAGATTTCAGCAGGGATGATCCAAAGATCAGTATCTTTTTCTGCTTCAATGGTTACTTCAAATTGAATGGATCGCATGATACATGAGGCAGATAAAAGACACATATCCATATCGAACAGACGGTAAAGTGTAATTTCTCGTCCTTCATTTGAAAGTATGTAGGTTCGAATCTGCCCGGATTTAACCAGTAATAATCCAGTACAGTCCAGGTTTCCATTGTGAATGATCGTTCCTTTTTTTACATTCTGTGTGATTAAATTGTCTGAAATTAGTTTTTTCTGTGCTATGTTTAAGTCATTCCATAGTGGAAAATAATTTTCGAAGTTCATAACAGTTATCTCCTTTACGAACATAGTATACTTGCTTTTTTAAGATGCGTCAATTCTATAATTGACATATGCCATAAATAAAAATATACTGATTATAGTACATGATTGATGTAAATATGAGGGAGGGAAAAATAATGCAGGGAGATGTCAGTTTTACATTTTTGAACCGAATTGAAGAAGTAGAACTGAATATTGTAGATAGACGATGGCAGTCTGCACTGGCATTGGCATTGACTTTGCCAGATATTTGCGGAGGTATTGCTTTCCCGGAAATTGTTAAACATTATCGAGATGGCCGGGTTATGCTGGATCGACAAAAAAATCCGACCCGTGATGTGGGAACCCAGTATATCCGCTGGTTTGATGAATATGCAGGGGACCACTTTAAACTATCTCAATCCGATGAAAAGCCATATATTTGCGGAGAACGTTGTTGGCAGCTTCGGTGTGAATATCTTCATCAAAACAAAGGATTTTTAAATGATGAAAATAATATACACTTTCATCTTGGATTAAACTGTGGAATGTCAGTTTGTCAGCTGGACAGTATGAACATACAGGAGAACAGAATCGATATTCGTATAGACATAGAACAGTTTTGTCTGAGAATGTGCAAAGCGGCAAAGAGTTACTATGATAAAGTTAATTTGGAAAAAGACTTTAGTCTCTATAATACACCAGTTTTGGATTTTATTCAGGTAACACAAAAAAAGAAAGATGCTTCTATTATTGCACTGATCTGTGGCAATGAACGCTATGCAAAAGGATTAAAAGAAGCATTGCAGTTTATTTCAGAGCAGATCATGCTGTTTTACACACCGGAAAGTGCTAAAACAAAATTAGGAAAACATAAGCCGGATCTTTGGATTGTTACCGAAGATATGACGAGACAACCGAATCAGCCATGGCGTGCTGACAGGACAACACCTGTAATTTTAATCACAGGCAATCCCGATTCTGTTGAGATTAAAAAGGAACCAGGGAAAGTAACTGTTCTTTCTATGCCATTGTCGATAGTTAATTTTCGGAAAACCGTCAAAATATATGTGTCGTGAGGAGACGTTTATGCTGTATATAATACTATTATTTGCATTCATAGTTGTATATTTGATGATGCTTATGCGGAGACAGAAAGATAAGATGAGCGAAATTAAAATACAAATGGATCAACTGCAAGCACAACATGATCAATTGCAGAAAGAAAGGGATCAGTTACTAGAACAGATGAATCATCTGGAAGAGCAGCGAGAACACTTGCAAATGCAAACAGACCAGGCATTCCGGAGTACTGATGAAATTGAGAAAATTTGCGATGAAATATGGCATCATGCTAATACCATCCACCTTTATTCTTCGTTATCTGAAGAAGAAAGCAAATCTATAACAATGAAAGAAAAACAAAAAGAAATTATTAGAACAACCGAGGAGATTCTAAACATCATATATAAATATAAAGGTGATGTATAATAAAAATATGTCATTGTAGTTATTAGCGGTCAAGGTAAATTCTTATGTAATAATATCACAGAAGAATTTACCTTTTTCACGTACAATAGAGATACCAAATTTGAAAGGGGAACAAAGCATTGGCAAAAAGAGTGGCAAGTGTCGATAAAAAAAGATGTGTTGCCTGCGGAGTATGTGAAAATACTTGTCCGTTGGCAGCGGTTAAAGTTCATCGTGGGTGCTATGCGGTAGTAGAAGAAACATTGTGTGTAGGATGCGGGAAATGTGCAAAGTCCTGTCCGGTAGGCTGTATTGAAATGAAAGAGAGGGTAGCAGTGTGAAGAAAAAGAAGCATTGGTATGATTATTTATGGATATGGGCGATCATTTATTTTGCTCTCGGTTTTTTTAATATTTTGTTCGCGTGGTTTGGGATGATTGATTTCCTGGTGCCGTTAGGAATAGCAATATTCGGTGGAAATAAATTTTTCTGTAATCATTTGTGTGGACGTGGACAGCTTTTTAGTAAGCTTGGTGGAGATTTAAAATGCTCAAGAAATAAATCAACCCCGCGATGGATGAGTTCAAAATGGTTCAAATATGGCTTTTTGATATTTTTCCTTACAATGTTTGGCAACATGGTATTTCAGACATATTTAGTTGGTGCCGGAGCATCCTCCTTGCGTGAAGCTATCAAACTATTCTGGACCTTCCGTGTTCCATGGGGATGGACATACACTGCAGGAACAGTAGCTGATTGGGTGGCACAGTTTAGTTTTGGATTTTATAGTTTGATGCTTACATCTCTGCTGTTAGGGTTGATCGTAATGGTGTTATATAAGCCAAGAACCTGGTGTGCATTTTGTCCAATGGGAACAATGACGCAGGGCATCTGTAAATTAAAAAATAATGGAAAATAAGTAATACTATTAGGTTATACATAAAAGGCATATGTCAAAAACGTTATTGACATATGCCTTTTATAAGGCTATTATATAAGAAAAGCGAGAAAGGAGCAGTTTATGCCGAGACCAGTAAAATGCAGAAAAGTCTGTCATTTCCCCAATATTTTAGAATTCCTTCCGGCAGATAATACTGAGAAAAAAACACCTATTGTTCTGACGGTAGATGAGTATGAGACAATTCGTCTTTTGGACAAGAAAGGTTATAGTCAGGAGCAATGTGCAGCATCTATGCAAGTCGCAAGAACAACAGTTCAACGGATTTACGAGATTGCCAGGAAGAAAATAGCATATGCACTTATTGATGGACATCCGCTTAGAATTGAGGGTGGGGATTTCATAATCTGTGACGGTCAGAACAGCAACTGCAGCTTTGGAGGATGTTATAAACAGGAAATATACAAAAAATATGCAGAAGAAAAAGGAGAAGGTATCATGAGAATAGCAGTAACATATGAAAATGGACAGATTTTCCAGCACTTTGGACACACAGAGACATTTAAGATTTACGATGTAGAGGAAGGAAAAGTAGTACATTCAGAAATAGTAGATACGAATGGAAGCGGACATGGTGCATTAGCGGGAGTTCTTAATGCATTGAATGCAGATGTTCTGATCTGTGGCGGAATCGGAGGCGGTGCACAGACAGCGTTAGCGGCAGCTGGTATTAAACTCTTTGGAGGAGTTTCCGGAGATGCGGATGAAGCAGTAGAAGCCTTTATTAATGAAACACTGGATTACAATCCAGATGTGAAATGTTCTCACCATGAGCACAGCCACGGGGAAGGACATACATGTGGCGAGCACGGATGTGGAAGCCATAGTTGTCATTAAGAAGAATAGTAAAAAATAATAATACGAAAGGATGTGCCAAGGTAATGGAGAAGTTACCGTAGCGCATCCTTTTTTGTTATTTTCATATTGATTATTTCTTACTTGCCGAAAGTAATGAATTGAACGTATAATACTCGCAGCTTTTTGTAACTGTCAAAGATGGGAGTATACTTAATTTATTGAGATGTGTCAATTATATAACTGGCATATGCCGTAAATAGAAATAAAAAGAAGCGTAATAAAGCAAATTGTCTTTTCTGTGATATCATCACGGAAGCAAGATCTTTTATGGGGTATATTAAGTTCAAACAGGAGAAGGGGTTAAAAAATATGACATCAATAAATATAAATAAAGAAAAGTTTGGACAATTAATTCATAAGGGAAAACTGGTTTTGGTTGATTTCTGGGCACCTTGGTGTGGTTATTGCCGTAGAATTGGAGCAGCTTATGAAAAAATAAGTGAAGAATACAGCGATATTCTTATTGCTGGAAAAGTAAATATTGATGAAGAACCACAGATTGCAGAAGCTGAAAAGATTGAGATAGTTCCTACGCTGGTTTTATATCGAGATGGAAAGGCAATAGATTCTATTGTTGCACCTGAATCAAAAAAATGATAGAAAATTTTATTAATGAAGCTTTAGAAAAATAGGAGGACTGCTGTATGAATGAAAATCATGTTTACGATATGATTATCGTGGGATGAATATGAGTAAAATGAGAAGAGCATGTGAATTCATAGTGGCCGGAACTTTGATCGGCAGTATGGCAGTCCCGGGGATGACAGACAGTCTGAAACTTCAGAATTATGAACCGACAGAAGAACTGTCTATCCCGGATTATGTAGAAGTGACAGCCGATGTGGCGGATTTTGAACTAGAACTTATAGGATTTTATTTGACATTATTGTTCAGCGGTCCTATAATGGAGAAACAAAACAGAATAGACTATTACTTCGGTAGGTGAGGTTACCACAGGGATTTGGAACATCCTAAGATTGCTGCCGCGAGAATTGTGGAGACACGATGAGCTGGTTAGCAGGATATGTCGTGAAGGCATAACCTAATGCAATTGATATGCCCTGTGATGCTAAAGCATGAACGGTGAACAGGGGATTAAGATATATACAGACTTTCGCATTGCTCAGGCATTGCGGAAGTTTTTTTCTATAGGGAACTTCGTTCCCTGTTGATTATATTTGGCATAAGTTGCATCTATGAAGTAAGTATGTAAAGAAGAGAAAAGAAGGAGGTGAGGTTATGGACGCAGGTGCCAGTTATCACTCGCAGATGGCGATAAACGTAAGAAAATCAAATAAGAAAAGGAGAGATTATAATGAACAGAGAGATCTTTACCGCACTCCTGCAGCAGCATCAGTACCAGGCTGTAAGGAGCATTTTGAATGTCATGAATGCAGTGGACATAGCCTCACTGCTATCCGAACTTGATAACAAAGAATTGGCATTTGCTTTCCGTCTGATTCAGAAAGAAAAGGCGGCGGAAGTATTTGCCAATATGAATAATAGTATGCAGACCTGTCTGGTAGAATTATTTTCGGACAAGGAGCTTCGGGAACTGCTGGAGGATCTGTATATGGATGATACGGTTGATATGCTGGGAGAACTTCCGGCGAATCTGGTTACACGAATTCTGGATACGGTCAGCCAGAAAGACAGGGATACGATCAACCGACTTCTGAATTACCCGGAAGACAGTGCCGGAAGCATTATGACAACGGAATACGTGGATCTAAGACCAGACTGGTGCGTTGCAGAGGCTATGGCGCATATCAAAGAGGTCGGCATCCATAAGGAAACAATCTATACGTGTTATGTGACCGAGAAGAAGAGGCTTCTTGGAATTGTTACTGCCAAGGATATGATGGTGGCAGATGATCATGTGGTCATCCGGGAGTTGATGGAACAGGAGATGATTACGGTCAATACGAATACCGATCAGGAGGAGGTAGCCCGGTTATTCCGTAAATACGATTTCCTGGCGATTCCGGTTCTGGATCTGGAAGGCTTTCTGGTTGGAATCGTAACTTTCGATGATGCGATGGATGTCCTGATTGATGAGGACACCGAAGATATCACGAAGATGGCAGCGATGAACCCCGGCGAGAAATCCTACTTTGAAACCTCCATCTTCGGTCATGCCAAGAGCAGAATCCCGTGGCTTTTGATATTGATGTTCTCCGCCGCCATTACGGGCACAATTATAACAAAATATGAAAATGCATTCGCTGTAGTTCCTATCCTGGTATCCTTTATTCCGATGCTTATGGATACCGGAGGAAATTGCGGTTCCCAGAGTTCTACGCTGATTATCCGAGGGATTGCGCTGGATGAGATTCAGTTCCGGGATATCTTCCGGGTGGTGTCAAAAGAGTTTGGAGTATCCTTAATAGTGGGTATCGTGCTGGCGGTGGCTAATGGTTTGCGGATCATGCTGATATATCGGAATACAGCACTTGCGCTGGTAGTGGCTCTTTCGTTGATGGCAACGATCGTGATCTCGAAGATGATAGGGTGTATCCTGCCGCTGCTGGCAAAGAAGGCTGGACTGGATCCGGCACTGATGGCGTCGCCGTTGATTACGACGCTGGTGGATACATGCTCGATTTTGATATACTTTGGAGTGGCGACCAGGGTGTTTGAGTTGTAGGTGGGAATTGAACAAAAAATAAAATTCCACTCATACGGATTGCCAATTGTTAAAAAAATATTTATAATAGAGACAAATATTGTCGAGGAGGTTTTCAATAATGAAAATTAAAGAAGGCTATATGCCGTACTTAGAGTACAAAACATATTACAGAATTGTAGGAGAGTGCACTGGCAACAAAAAGCCACTTGTACTGCTTCACGGAGGACCAGGATCCACACATAATTATTTTGAAGTATTGGACAGACTTGCAGAAGAAGACGGTCGTCAGTTGATTATGTACGATCAGATTGGATGCGGCGAATCTTATGTGGATAATCGTCCGGATCTGTGGAATGCGAAGACATGGATCGAAGAACTGATGGCGCTTAGAAAGCATCTTGGGCTGGATGAGATTCATCTTCTCGGACAGTCCTGGGGAGGAATGCAGCTTCTGGACTATGTATGCAACTACAAGCCAGAGGGGCTTAAGAGCCTGATACTTTCCAGTACGCTTCCGGCTTCCTGGATGTGGGGAATCGAGCAGCACCGTATGATTAAGGAACTGCCACAGGAGATGCAGGATGCGATTGACAAAGCGACATCTACGAATGATTACAGTGATCCGGCTTATATTGCGGCAGAGACAGAATATATGCTCCGTCATGCTGCGGGCGCAGTAACAGAAGACTCTCCGGAATGCTTAAGACGTCCGGTGAAGAAGGGCGGCGAAGCATATGTTGTTGGCTGGGGACCGAATGAATATACTCCTATGGGAACCCTGAAGGATTATGATGTAACGGAACAGTTGAAAGACATCAAGGAGCCAACGCTTGTAATCAATGGTGGGAACGATCTGTGTACGCCATATATCGCGAAATACATGTACGACAGAATCCCGAATTCCAGATGGGAACTGTTCCGTACCTGCCGTCATATGTGCTTCGTAGAAGATACGGACAGATATGTAGAGTTGATGAAAGAATGGCTGAATGAGAACGATTAATATCTTAAGATAAAGAAGATCAGCCTGAAGCAATGGATGAAAAGCAGTCCGAGATTGCAGATGGATGAAGAGAGTGGGAAACAAAAGAAATGGAACGTAAGAAGGGCTTGTTTGCCGCGTTTATGGCTGGGTTATTATGGGGCGCTACCAGCCCCATAGCCCAGTTTCTGTTTGAAAGTAAAGGAATCGTATCGGAATGGCTTGTGCCATACCGTCTTATGGCTGCAGGAATTCTTCTTTTCCTGTATGCTGTTTTTATCAAGAAGCAGCCGCTGTTTGATATATGGAAGAACCGGGAGGATGGAATCAGGCAGGTGGCATTCTCTGTGTTGGGAATGATGGGAATGCAGTATTCCTTTTTTTGCGCGGTTCAGGAGATGAATGCAGGAATTGCTACTATATTCCAGTATTTGAATCCGGCAATGCTGCTTATGTATTTTGCGATCGTATACCGGGTGACTCCAAAGGCAAAAGAAATTACGGCAGTGCTTTGCTCGGTATTAGGTATATTTCTTGTGGCAACGCACGGGAATATCCATGCATTAACAATCTCTTCTAAAGGAATCATATTAGGGCTTTTGGTGGCTCTAACGACTTGTTTCTATGGAGTGATTCCGGGACCGCTTCTTAAGAAGTATCCGGCGGAGATTGTCTGTGCATGGGCAATGATTATTGGCGGACTAATATTAATGGCTGTGAATCGTCCATGGAGGATGAAAGTAACGATTGATGTAGAAGTGATGATTAGTTTCTTTGCAATCGTAATATTTGGAACGATTATGTCTTTCTGCTGTTACCTGTATTCGCTTAAGACGATAGGCTCAGTGCATGCGGGATTATTGTCCAGTGTAGAGCCGGTGGCAGCAACCATTCTGGCCGCAGTGTTTTTAGAAACCGCGTTCCAGCCGATTGATGTAGTGGGATTCGTGCTGGTTCTGTCTACGATGTTTATTCTGAACATTAACGCGACATAACATGGAGGCTCATTGAATGATAGCATAAAAGAGGATGCGTTTTGGCGCATCCTCTTTTTGAGAGAATCATGAATGAGGCTTTATTAAGATATGCCACCTTCTCCTTCATTTTAGCAGATATAGATAAAATGAACAGAACTTGAAGTTGTTCTTAACAGAACTGTCAATGCCTTTCCCATAATTCACTACGTGGAATGTGACGGCATGTTCGCTTTCGGTAATGATTAATTCTACAGGTTCGGTACTCTCGGAATGCACGAGAGCATTCTTCAGAAGATTGATTAGGGTC
>Ga0129309_1001704_pt1 | contig 9934 bp, 12 predicted proteins | sample L1105metagenome_FD_94439 | JGI IMG/M metagenome (GOLD analysis project Ga0129309, IMG submission 94439) | Ring-tailed lemur group fecal microbial communities from Wisconsin, USA - L1105 metagenome | ecosystem: Host-associated > Mammals > Digestive system > Large intestine > Fecal | place: USA...
AGAGTGCAAACGGTCCCCGCAGCAATTCATTCCGGCCGGATTCCCCCTCCACGACCAACTTCCCACGGGGACGGAAGACTCAGCCAGCCCCCTCACCACACCGGACATGGTCCGTTCCGGACGTGTCCTCCACACCTCAGTTAAATCTCCATACTGTGCATATTCATGATATAATAATACCGGAAACCCGCAGGCAGGGGTATGCCAAATATTTATAACATTAATTTAGGAGGTTGATTTATGACAGGCAATACTGATGAAATGAAACGATTTATGGAACGGCTGGAGAAGTCCAATGCCGGACAGGAAAAATATGCTAAGCTGCAATACAGGATGAGCCAGCTTACTGCGGCTGCCAGTATCCTTATTCTCTGTATTGTCCTCTATACGGCGGCAACCGTTATTCCGAGGGTTAACACACTGTTTAATGATATTCAGGCTTCCGTATCCAATATACAGAAGATATCTAAGGATCTGTCCGATGCCAATCTTCCCGAAATGATTGACAATATGGACCGTCTTGTCACAACCAGCGAATCCAGTATCGAGACAGCGGTGGAAAAGCTTAATTCCATTGATTTTGATTCGTTAAACAGCGCGATCCGCGATCTGGCTAATATTGTAAGACCTCTCGGAAAGCTGTTCGGAGGCTGACTCAGTCCTCTGCCTTTATGGCAGAGAGAAAACAGGCCAATCCGGATTGGCCTGTTTTCAGAGTCCTGTTATTTTACGGGCGGTGAGCCGGTATCAGTCACCCTGGAAATAAATTGCTTTTACATATCCTTTTGAATCCATTTCAAGGATGTTTCCATAATAGGGCTGAGGACCATATGGCCCTTCTTCATTAAAATCCATAACCCGGTAATTCCCCGGTGATTCAACGATACTCTCCCGCGGCATATCAAAATAACCGTAATATTCCTCGCAGGCTCCTTTCAGAACATAAACTACGCCCTGATAAACCCTTTTAAACCTGGTGTCCGCACTGTTTGCCCAGAAGCTATACAGGCCGCTGTCAGGATTATACGTGCTCATAACGTAATCTCCCTCTGCTTCGTCACCGAATACATACTCTCCATATTCCGGCGTCTCTGCCTTCTTTAAAGTTTTTTTCTCACCTGTCAGCTCATCCGTTACCAATTCCAGCTCCGCTCCGCCGTCCAGCGCTTTATACTGCTCCGCCGTCAATGTAATCGGAACTGAGATCGTTCCCTCCGCCGCATAATATAATCCTTTATCAACCGCGTGTTCTTTATCGGAAGCCAGTTCTACCTCAATCTCGCCATACTCGGGAAGCAGTTCAAGGTATGGCGCAGGCTCCAGGGCATCGTATTCTTTTTTTGCCATTGCAGCCTGACCAGCATCATACTTCTCTTCAGCATCATTTAAAAAAGCAATATTCCTTTTTATGAGACCTCCGAGGATCGCTTCATCAAACTGTCCTGCTTCTGTGTTTCCCCTGTACCACGGCTCCGCCTCAAAATATTCAGTCAGATCAGCGCTTTGAAATTTCCTGCCGTATACTGCATAAAACTGATTCCGTATGATACGCAGGTCTTCCCTGCTCATGCCGAGCAAATCCGTGTCATTCAGAGGCCTTCGAAATCCTTCCGGCAATTTCAGATTATCATTATATGAGTAGTAAATCCCTGCGTCTTCCCCGTCTCCCCCCAGGGAAACCGTCCCGTCCCGGTTCAAGCTAAGCAGACAGAAATTTCCCCCGCCTCCGGACATCTCATCTTCCAGATTATAGGTATCAACTCCCGCCTCATATGGAAGTTGATACTCCGCAAGCCCTGTGACCGCGTTGGAGCGCTCTGCATCTGCTCCTTCCATGCTGCGCTTGTATACTGTGATACTTAAATTATCCCGTTCCTCTGCTTTTCCCGGAATGACAGACAGTCTGTATCTGAAATCCCCGGCTTTGAAATAAGAGCCGCAAAACTGCTCCCACTCTTTGTTTTCCGGCGCTTCTGAAGTCGGAGCTTCTGTTTTCATGCCGCTCTCCGTCTCTTTATCACCGCTGTCTTCCCTTTTATTGCCGGCATCTTCCTGCGTTTTCCCGGTATCCGGGAGGCCGGTTTCTTCCTCCCCCCGTCCGGGCGAACAGGCGGTAATCGATAATGCCGCAAGCAGTATCAGCATACATTTAATACTCTGTTTCACAAAAATCCCCCCTAGCCTTTATTTTCCAGCAGTTTCCTCAGCTTCTGCATCAGTGTCTTTTTTTCTGTCCCTTTTGATATCAGGTATTGTTTTTCCGCTTCTTTCATAGCCTTATCCGGGTTATACCGGGGCGCAGGTGTGCGGGAAGGTGTTCTGCCGTGTGTTGATTCAAACTCCTTCAGGCCTGCATTCAAATCGGTCCTTGTTTTCTGTTCCCACCCGCTATACATATTTCCTCCTCTCAGCACATCTTTTTTTAATTTTACCATAAGCATAATTTCCATTCCATTTATTTGACCGGTCAAAATCATTGCGTTTTTCTTACAATTCAATTTTGCAGTTATATTTCTTCTCAATAGGGATATAGATAATTCTGTGCTGTTAAAACCTTGTTATAAGGTTCCGGCAGGATTGACAGCAAAATAGAGGATCATTATAATGGTATAAAACTACGGCCTCAGTTAGAGGCTGATAGAAACAAGGGAGATAAGAATATTATGGCAGATTTAATTTATGAAGTAAAAGACCATTTGGCCCGCATTACGATGAACCGGCCGGAGCATCTTAACTGTTTCAGCGAGGAAATGATCCGCCTGTGGACAGCAGCGCTGGAGGATATCCGAGATCGGGATGATATTTATGCAGTTCTCCTTTCCGGAAACGGTAAGGCATTCTGTGCAGGCGGCGATGTTAAAGCCATGGCCGCAGGGGACGGTTTCTTTGAAAGCCATGATGATATTACCTCCACTGCTCTCGCACGGAAAAATTCACTCTGGAAGGGAATTCAGCGTATTCCGCTCATTCTGGAGGAAATTGATAAGCCGGTGATTGCAAAGATACATGGAGCTGCCGTCGGCGCCGGACTGGATATGGCGCTGATGTGTGATGTACGGATTGCATCGGATACGGCGACGCTGTCTGAAAGCTATTTCAACGCCGGGATCGTGCCCGGAGACGGAGGCGCATTTTTCCTGCCCCGGCTGGTCGGACGCGACAAAGCTCTGGATATGTTCTGGACTGCCCGGGTATTAAAAGGCGAGGAGGCGGAACGCATCGGACTGGTAACCCGTACCGTAGCTGCCGATCAACTGGATGATTATGTGGAAAACTATATGCATAAGCTTCTGGAAGCTCCGCAGCAGGCCATGCGCCTGACCAAACGCGCGATTTACCAGAGTGAACAGAGTACTCTGCGATCTTCTCTGGATATGGTATCCTCTTTTATGGGGATTGTGACCGAACTGGATGATTACCGCACGCGTACGGCTGCCCTGGTTGAGCGGTTGAATAAAAAATCGGAGAAAAAATGATAAAACGGGGAACCGAAGCTTTTGCTTTACGGTTCCCCGAGATTTTTCACGGATGATGGAAAGCCGATGTCTTGTTTTATCCCGAAATGCAAGAAATAGAACCAACGACGTATGCCAATTCCATATGTTACCCCCTTACCTCGCCGGCGCGCCACCGCCGCGCATACCCGTAGCTATTTTTACCGTAGAGAAGTCCGCCTGATTAAATTTGCGGATACATAGAACAAAGAAAAAGGCACCAATCAAAACTGTGATTGCCAAGCCCATTATTGGCGTAATCACAAATCCGCCGATGGCAAATGCCATGCCCTGCTCTAAAAGTTCCGTCGGGTTCAGCTTGTGCGCACCCAAGGCAATATAGCGGAAAATGGAGGTTGTATAAGTCAGCGGGTTCAGATAGACCACCGGCAGGAGGAAACCAGGCATTATCGTCGTGGGGATGTATGCGCCGGAAACAAAGGTCAGGGGCATCATGACCATGGAACTGACCGTTTGAAAGGCAGGGGCGTTCCGCGAAACTATTGCAAGGAACAGGCCGATAGTGCTGAAAGTCATAGCCGAGATCAGCATCACTATCAACATCAGCAGAAATTGTAAAATTGAAACATGAAGCCCCAAAAAAATGGCAAGTATCATCATAATGGCTCCCTGCAAGGTTGCGACCAATGCTCCCGCCGCAATGTTGCCGATGGAAATTTCGCTGCGGGAAATTGGGGCCACCATGACTTCTTTCATGTAACCACCTGCGATGTCAGTCAAAATCTCGGAGGAGTGGTTAATGCCGGTTTGGAAAGCAGTCATGATGATGACGCCGGCCAGCAGATAGCTCATGGGCTGGCCCAAACCACTCATAGAGGATTTCATCAAAAATGAAAACATCACCAGCATAAAAACGGACATAAACAGACTTCCGAAAAGCCTTGCCTTGTTGCGGATGTAGTTCAGCAGATTCCTTTCAATAATTGCGACGATAGGGTTCATACCTCTCGAATCTCCTTTCCTGTAATGGCAAGGAACACTTCATTTAGCGTCCCTTTTTTCACTTCAAAATCAATGATGGTTTCCTTGCAGCAAAATAAAATTTCCAGAACCATCGGTGCGTTCTTTATGCGAAAAATCATACGGTTCCCGGTTTTGTTATAAGAAACACCTCGCTGTGTCAGTGCGCTTTCCAGTTGTTCCGTCTGTGTGCAGGCAACGTTCACCTCTGTGTTGGTATATTGGCATTCCAAGTTCTCAGGCGTGTCGCTGGCAACGATTTTACCGTGATCCATGATAACAATTTTCGAGCAGATCTCTGCCTCGTCCATGTAGTGAGTAGTAAGGAAGATTGTCATATTCTTTTGTTTTTGAAGCTGCTGAATATATTTCCAGACACTAGCCCTCGTCTGCGGGTCGAGTCCGGTAGTCGGCTCATCCAGAAACAATACTTTCGGATTATGAACCAGTCCCCTCGCAATCTCAGCCCGCCGTTTCATACCGCCAGACAAACTGCCCGCAATGGCCCCTTTCCAATCTGTGAGTTCTACCAATCCAAGAGCGAAGTCAATGCGTTCCTGCACCTCGCTTTTCGGTACTTTGTAGAAGCTGCAATGATATTTCAGATTTTCCTCTACAGTCATTTTTGTATCAAGGGTTGAATCCTGGAATACGATTCCAATGTCTTTTCGTACCAAATCTCGTTCGCCGGAAACATCATGCCCATTGATGATTAGGTGTCCCTCAGTTTTGTCCAGGATGGTACATAGCGTGTTGATGGTTGTACTCTTGCCCGCACCGTTTGGGCCAAGGAAAGCGAAAATGCTGCCCTCGCCCACGGTAAAGGAAATGTCATCTACTGCTGTAAAATTTCCATACTTCTTTGAGAAATGTTCTACTTGTATGATTGGGTTCATTTCATTACCTCCAAAAAAATTAAGTCCTATGCGTTTTTCTCGCATAGGACTTATCTCCATAAATAATATGGTGCCTTTGGGTATTCTATTTTCTTTCTCTGCCGCCAAAGAAGCTAAATCCATTTCTGTCTGGCACAGGCCCATCGTAATCGGGAGAGAAGCGCTCCGCACCCGGTATATTATCTGGCTTTGCTCCTCGTCCAAAGGAGCCAAAGGCTCGTTCACGCATGGATATCAATTGCTCAAATTGTTCATCGCCCATACGTTCTCGTGCTTTGTCCATCCAATCTGCCACTGTGTCCTCGTCTTCGCTTCTACCTTCCATTCGGAAAGCAGCAATAATCCTGTCTAAATATTCTCCGAATTGTTGCAATTCTTCCGGCGACAGGCAACCGAGGAACTCCTGATAATTTGCTTCTGGTTCCTGCGCTTCTTTCCCTTTTTCTGTCAAATGCACAACCATGACCCGCCTGTCTTTCTCAGATGGTCTACGCTCCACATAGCTGTTTTTTTCCAACTTCTTCAACAGCTCATTCAGCGATTGCTGGCGGATGCCCAGCAGATAAGCTAAATCCTTTGTAGCAATTTCCGGCTGGATTTTCAACATGGCAAGAATGCGCCCCTGACCTCTTGTTGAGTCGGCAAATCTTCCAGATTCCGCTTGACTGAACATCTGGCGGCGTTTCATGAGCCATTGCAGTGTGGACAGCTTCTCATAAGTAGCTGTATACATATCGTTCATATTGTCCCCTTCCATTTTATACAGGTACTTGTATATTTAATTCTCATTATACACTCTTCAAAAAATTTGTCAATGGTACCTGTATAAATTTTTCGGAAGTTTGCCCTTCACTGCGATGGTATTATCCTATACACTGTGTTTTAGCTCCCAAAATCTCAAAAATAGGCTCATCTTATACAGCTTGGAAGAAACTTTGTCCCGGGCAGGAACTTTCTTCTATTTTTTTAATATACTGTAGTATACCACGAGGGTATTAAAATAAATAAAATGAAATTCTATGGAGGTTCCATTATGAGCGATAACTATAACAATTGTGACTGTGAGCAGAGAGAGTCCTATGACTGTGACTGCAAATGCTGCTGCGACTGTGAAAAAGTAAGACCTATCACACCTAACAGAACAACATTAAAATGCGGCTGTCCAGGCGCTGTCACACTCCCGCTTGCCACTATAGCAGGTACGAATTTTACCGTATCTACAGTCACCGTAGATACAAAAGGGTTCCGCAAACCATGTATTAAATTTGAATTTGCCAGCAATATTGTAACAACTGCCGCTGTTTTAACTCTTAACCTGCAGATTTTCAAGCAGTGTAAAAATCAGCTTGTTCCTATCCCAGTAGGACCAGTTTGGACATTCTCACGTTTAGTAGCAGTAACAGCCAGTGACGCATTCTCCTTCTTTGTATGCGACTGTGATATCTGCGATACAGAATGCTGCACTTACAGTGTCGTAGCAACCGTTGCCGGTATCGCAACCGTTGGTGTTACTTCTATCAATAACGCAACTCTTTCCGCTATCATTGTTGACAACTGTGATTGACCAATAATGTAGTACCGAAAAGGAGCAGCTATGTATTATAGTTTATTTGGAAGATGTCATTATCCAGGTACCAGAACATGTAACTGCTTTCCTCAGAAATTTAAGCAACAAAATAATAACATTGGACAATGTAATCCCCCCGTCCAGAGCAACTGCCCAAAGCAAGTAACAGACAAATTCTGCAAAGACAGCTTATATATAAAAAGCTCAGCTTTCGGGGGATTTATATTGCCTGAAGGTACAGAAAAGGGAGCCACATTACATGTGGCTTCTCTTAATCTGAATACTTTAAATCATGAGGATTTTGTTGTCCAGTTAAATTTTTCCTGTAATATTATCACAAGTAAAATAAAGCTGCGGCTAAGGTTTCAGCTTTTTAAGCAGGAAAAGGGACAGTGCCTTCCCACTCCTGTCAGTACCGGCGTATTATATTACAGGGACAAGGAAAGTCCCGAGGCAAATAGTTTTACCTTATCGGCATATGATTGTGATTCGGAAGCCAGTACATGCTGCAACTATAGCGCCTGTGTAGGAGTTGAAGAATTTGCAACAGGAGGAAGCGTCATAATTGCAAACCCTATTTTATCCGCAACTATAGCAAATACAAATTGATATAAATTATGGAAGGATCTAACTATGTCAGTTAAAAAATATCAAGATAACAACTATAAAATATCCAACATTAGTATAAAAGATAACCTTTTAAGCTGGGAAATGCATTCCGTACCGGTATCAGGGATCAGCCAGATATGGGCAGGAACAAAGCCCGCAGCCCCCTTTCCGTTCAAATTATTTCTTATTCTATTATTTATAGCCTTATCCGCCCAAACGGTTGCCGGCCATATTGCCATGTTGATTCTATTCGCTTTCAGTGCTGCTCTGTGGCTGTATTATCATCGGCCTGATAAAAATATGAATCAGGTGAATATCAAGCTCCTTTCCGGTGATGTTATTACGTTTACAAGCAGCGATGAAGAATCCCTGGATTCATTCTATAAAGCGTTACAGGAATTCTTGAGCAGACGTGGTTCAAGTATTGAATTTGATGCAGACGGGAAAAAAATTGAAACGGTTGAAATTGAACCGGTTAAAGAATCATCCGGAATAATGGGGATGGATAAAAAAAGCACCTCAAATAATCCTTTAGTCAATGATTTACGAAAACTATATCTGGGATACTCAAAAAAGTCAGATACGAACAGTGAAATTTTACATCTCATCGACAATACTGCCCGATTAATTGAAACGGATGACAAGGAAGGACTGAAATCCACGCTAAGGGAATTTATATCCCAGGGGCTGATCGGCGAGTGTAATGAATTAGGGCTTGATTCGTTGATACAGGAAATCAAGAATAACATTTATTAAAGGTATAAGTTTAAAATGAAAAATACAGGCAAAAGTCAAAGCTAAGGCCGGTTGGCAGCATTCTGTACAGATGCTAAGCCCCCCGGCCCCTTTATTTAATATGCTGAGCCATACGCAGAACATGCATGTTTATAGAACGTGCAGCTCTTTAGTCCATGTTTAAATGCTGTCAAAATAGAAATAATTTGTATTTAGCATCGATATTGTGACATATGGATTTCCAAGCTTTTTCTTGACATCGAGAACTATCTTACGAAATGCATGGTAGTATACTTCTCTGTCTCTGCAAAGGACGGGATTTCGTGTTGCTATGATTCTTACCCCGATACTGTCCATGCCGCACCGATCTATGGTATCACATATTAACTCCATGGATTCGATTACTCCATTTATAAACACTCCGCATCCTGCTTCTTCAACTAATGCAGCTGCAATCCATAATTTTTTCACATCCGTTATTCCAAACTGCTTATCACCCACGCTGTAAAAATTCACAATATATCTTTCGGTTTCCATTCTGAACTTCCTTTTTCTAAAAATATATTTCCCCACAATCTAATTTATTCGGTAAAAAGGCCCGTACAGTTCCCGGGCCAGCCAAATTTATGGGTTTTTCTAAATAAATATGTAGTGCCAGTGTAAAAATATTACACTGACACATGGACAAATCAGGTTGCTGATCAATTAGGTTACAATTCGGGTCACCGTAAATCCATCTGTTTTTTGAAGAATTGCAAACTGGCTGTAAGATGTACCGGATGATGAGTAGGAATCTGCTTCCTCAGTTTTACCAGGAGTATATACGTTGGCAGTTATCTTAGTAAGCAGACAAACGCCCCGGCTTCCGGCCGTCCAGCTTCCCCAGGGGGCTATTTCAAAATCATCGCTGGAACAGGCTGCATACTTCACTGTACCTTTTACAGTATAATTGGTGGAGTTCACTATATGAACCTTTGGATATGCCATAAATTTACTTCCTTTCCTTTTTTAGAAGCTTGTCAGGCTTCTAAAATATTATATGTTTATGGCTGACATTTGTGAATCCAAACGATAACCTGCACGCCCTGTGCACAGGTCACCGCCTTCAATACAAAAAACGCAGGATACCTTGCTGTTACAAGATTCCTGCGTTAAATAAAAAGAGCGCGAGACGGGATTCGAACCCGCGACCCTCGCCTTGGCAAGGCGATACTCCACCACTGAGCCACTCGCGCATATATTAGAATCGGGGTGACAGGATTCGAACCTGCGACCTCCTGGTCCCAAACCAGGCGCTCTAGCCAAGCTGAGCCACACCCCGTCATCCGTTTCTCTATATTATCATATTCAATTTATAAATATAACATATACCTTCAAAACCACATATTGAAATTCATCCGTTTAAATCATAAGGAATCGCTTCCTCTATCCTATCCGTCAAAATACTAAATTCGGTAAAACCTCATTAAGTGTTTTGACACGCCTCATACTAAGCTCGACAATACCTCGCTAAGTACTCTGGCAGCCTAAACCTTTTGGTTAAGCCCTCGACCGATTAGTAACAGTCAGCTGCACATGTTGCCATGCTTCCACCTCTGCCCTATCTACCTCGTCGTCTTCAAGGGGTCTTACTCTTGCGATGGGATATCTCA
>Ga0129309_1001705_pt1 | contig 9934 bp, 5 predicted proteins | sample L1105metagenome_FD_94439 | JGI IMG/M metagenome (GOLD analysis project Ga0129309, IMG submission 94439) | Ring-tailed lemur group fecal microbial communities from Wisconsin, USA - L1105 metagenome | ecosystem: Host-associated > Mammals > Digestive system > Large intestine > Fecal | place: USA...
AAGTCTGCCCCAGTTGCATCCATTTTATTACAGAATACAATTCTAGGTACACCATAAGTTGTTGCTTGACGCCAAACTGTTTCAGTTTGAGGTTCAACACCAGCTTTAGAGTCTAAAACAGTAACAGCACCATCTAGTACACGTAATGAACGTTCTACTTCGACAGTGAAGTCTACATGGCCTGGTGTATCGATAATATTAACACGGTATCCATTCCATTGAGCAGTTGTGGCTGCAGAAGTGATTGTGATACCACGTTCTTGTTCTTGTTCCATCCAGTCCATTTGTGAAGCACCATCATGTGTTTCACCAATTTTATGAATTTTTCCTGTGTAATAAAGAACACGTTCAGTTGTTGTTGTTTTACCAGCATCAATATGAGCCATGATTCCAATATTACGAGTTTTTTCTAGCGAAAATTCACGAGCCATTGTTTTTCTCCTTTCAAAATTTTCGATGTTGTATTACCAACGGAAATGTGCAAATGCTTTATTAGCTTCTGCCATTTTATGTGTATCTTCTTTCTTCTTAACAGAAGCACCTGTTCCATTAGAAGCATCAATAATTTCGTTTGCTAAACGATCAATCATTGTTTTTTCATTTCTCAAACGAGAATAATTGACTAACCATCTTAATCCTAAAGTCATTCTTCTTTCTGAAGAAACTTCAACTGGTACTTGGTAGTTTGCCCCACCAATACGTCTAACTTTAAGTTCAAGAACTGGCATAATATTGTTAATTGCTTGATCAAAAACTTCCATTGCTGGTTTTCCAGTTTTTTCTTCTACTTTTTTAAACGCTTCATATAAGATGTTTTGAGCAACACCTTTTTTACCATCTAACATAATGTTGTTGATAAGTTTAGAAATAGTTTTAGAGTTATACACTGGATCAGGTAGAACGTCTCTTTTAGCAACTCGTCCTTTTCTTGACATATATATTTCCTCCTATAAGTATTTTTTAAGCTTTTGGTTTTTTAGCTCCATATCTAGAGCGACCTTGTTTACGATCGTTAACTCCAGCACAGTCCATTGTACCACGAATAATATGGTAACGAACCCCTGGTAAGTCCTTAACACGACCACCACGAATTAAAACAACACTATGTTCTTGTAAGTTATGTCCAATTCCTGGAATATATGCAGTTACTTCCATACCATTTGATAATCTAACACGGGCATATTTACGTAATGCTGAGTTAGGTTTTTTAGGTGTCATAGTAGCAACACGTGTACAAACCCCACGCTTTTGAGGTGATTTAGTAGCTGTTACTTTTTTAGCTAATGAGTTATAACCTCTATTTAAAGCAGGTGATTTAGATTTTGTTGTTTTGTCAGCACGACCTTGTCTTACTAATTGGTTAATTGTAGGCATTTCTTTCTCCTTTCTTGATAACACACAATACCGGGTGTTTCATAATTGCTAATAAAATACTGCGTCCCAAAGCGGACACCGTAGTTTATATTAAACTAAATTATTTTTTATGTCAACAATAATTCAACAAAAAAGTAAAAAAAATAGGCAATATTTCAGCCTATTTTTTATTCACTTACATATTCTTCACTGCTATTCATATCTAAAATATCATATTCTTCATTTTTTGCTTCTTCAGCTAGTTTTTCAGGAGATTTAAGAGGACCTCTCAAACCAGTTCCAGCAGGTAATAATTTACCTATTAAAACATTTTCTTTCAATCCTTTTAAGTAATCCTTTTTACCTTTGATCGAAGCATCAGTTAAAATCTTAGTTGTTTCTTGGAATGAAGCAGCCGATAAGAACGATTCAGATTCAGTAGCAGCTTTAGTAATACCTAACAACACTGGACTACCTACTGCCGGATGCTTACCATCTTTCAATACACCTTTGTTTAATTCGGTAAATCGAGTAATATTGATATGTGTTCCGGGAAGAATTCCTGTATCTCCACCTTCAACAACTTTAATCTTTTTAAGCATTTGTCTAACAATAATTTCAATATGCTTATCTGAAATTTCAATACCTTGAATACGATATACTTTTTGAACTTCCTTAATAATATAATTTTCAACAGCTTCAGTATCAGCAACATTTAACAATTCTTTAGGATCAATAGAACCTTTTGTTATTTTTCTACCAATATATACACTATCGCCAACTTTTACTCTTAATTTAGCACCATATGGAGTTAAATAACTTCTTGTTTCTAAATCATTAGAAACAACAACTTCCATTCTTCCAGCGTTATCTATAATATTTGTAACAGTACCTTCAATTTCTGAAATAATAGATTTTGCTTTTGGATTACGTGCTTCAAATAATTCTTGAATACGTGGCAACCCTTGAGTAATGTCAGCACCACCGGCAACTCCACCATCATGGAAAGTACGCATTGTTAACTGTGTACCAGGTTCACCAATAGATTGTGCAGCCATGATACCTACAGCTTCACCAATTTCAACAACATTGCCTGTAGCTAAATTACGACCATAACATTTCTTACAAATACCATCTTTAGCCACGCAACCAAGTACTGAACGAATCTCAACTTCTTTAATACCAGCATCACAAACAACTCTTGCATTTTGTTCATTGAAAATTTCGCCAGCAGCCACTAATAATTCTTTAGTTTCTGGATGATATACATCTTTTTGTGAATAACGTCCTACTAAGCGGTCATATAATGGAACGATAACAGCATTGTCATCATTATTATATAATTCTGTTACTTTAAATCCTCTGTCAGTACCACAATCTTCTTCAGTAATGACAACTTCTTGAGCAACATCTACTAAACGTCTTGTTAAATAACCTGAATCGGCAGTTTTTAACGCAGTATCTGTAGAACCTTTACGAGCCCCATGTGTTGAAATGAAGAATTCAGATGCAGTTAAACCTTCACGGAAAGCAGATTTAATAGGCAACTCAATCGTTTCACCTTTTGGATTAGACATCAATCCACGCATACCTACTAATTGTGTAAAGTTTGAAAGTGAACCACGAGCTCCTGAATCAGACATGATGAAGATTGGATTACGATCATCAGCTTCGAACTCTTGACGAACAACTTCCTGAACTTCATCTTTAACAGAAGTCCATAATTGAATAACACTTTGATACCTTTCCGCATCGGTAAGTTTACCTTTTTTATAAAATTTTGTAATTTGATCAAGTTTTTCATCAGCTTTATCAAAGATTTCAAACTTAGCTTGAGGAACTTGAATATCATAAGCAGATACAGTAATTCCAGCAACAGTTGAATATTTGAAACCTTGATCTTTTAATTTATCAAGCATTAAACTTGTATCAGCTAAAGCAGATTGCTTAAATGATGCATCAATAATATTTCCTAATGCTTTTTTACCTAATGGTTTTACTGGCTCTTGAGCAGCAATATGAGCTTTAATATCAGTTCCCATTGGCACAAAATATTTATCTGGTGTTGCTATTAAATTTTCTTTTCCGGGTTCATTAATAAATGGGAATTGTCCATCAAAAATGTCATTAAAGAAAATCTTACCAACAGTTGTAATCAAATAACTATTATTCTGTGCTTCAGTAAATGTCGCATTTTTTAATGATGATGCTCTAATAGCAACTCTCGTATGAAGATTAACAGTTTTAGCAAAATAAGCATGATCAACTTCATTTCTATCCGCAAAAACAGTTCCTTCACCAATAGCACCAATATCTTCTAATGTTAAATAATAATTTCCTAATACCATATCCTGAGATGGCGTAACGATTGGCTTACCATCTTTTGGTCCTAAGATATTTGTAGAACCTAACATCAATTGTCTTGCTTCTTGAATAGCTTCTTCTCCTAATGGCACATGGACAGCCATTTGATCCCCATCAAAATCAGCATTGAATGCTGGTGTAACTAATGGATGCAAACGAATTGCACGTCCTTCTACTAATTTAGGTTCAAACGCCTGAATACCTAATCTATGGAGAGTAGGAGCACGATTTAATAAAACCGGATGTTCCTTAATGACTTCTTCAACGATTGGCCAAATCTTATCATCCATCTTATCAATTAATCTTTCAGCAGCTTTGATATTCGTTGCAATATCTTTTTTCTCTAAACCATGAATAACAAATGGTTTAAATAAGCTTAATGCCATTTCTCTAGGAATACCGCATTGATACATTTTTAAATCTGGTCCAACAGCGATAACTGAACGTCCTGAATAGTCAACACGTTTACCTAATAAGTTTTGACGGAAACGTCCTTGTTTTCCTTTTAACGTATGACTTAATGATTTTAAAGCACGTCCACCAGCACCTGTAATTGGTTTAGAACGACGACCATTATCAATTAATGCATCAACTGCTTCTTGTAACATACGTTTTTCATTTTGAACGATAATTGAAGGTGTTCCTAATTCTAATAATTTCTTCAAACGATTATTACGAGTAATAACACGTCTGTATAAATCATTTAAATCGCTAGTTGCGAAACGACCACCATCCAATTGTAACATTGGACGTAAATCAGGTGGTATAACAGGCAACGCTTCAAGAATCATCCATTCTGGTTGATTATCAGAAGCTCTAAAGGCTTCGATAGCTTCTAAACGTTTTAATAATTTTGTACGTTTTTGTCCTTGTGCTTCCTTCAATTCTTTAGAAACTGTTTCAAATTCAGCATCTAAATCTACCTGTTTTAACAAAGTTTGGATAGCTTCTGCACCAATCTTAGCTTCAAAAGTATGACCAAACTGTTCATAACATTTACGATAATCTCTTTCAGATAAAACTTGTTTATATTCTAAAGGAGTAGATCCTTTATCAATAACAACATAAGATACAAAGTATATAATTTCTTCCAATTGTTTTGGTGACATATCTAAAATTAATCCCATTCTTGAAGGAATGCCTTTTAAATACCAAATATGTGCAATTGGTGTAGCAAGTTCAATATGTCCCATACGTTCACGACGTACTGCAGATTTTGTAACTTCAACCCCACAGCGATCACAAACAACACCTTTATATCTTACTTTCTTATATTTACCACAACTACATTCCCAATCTTTAGATGGTCCAAAAATTCTTTCACAGAATAAACCATCTTTTTCTGGCTTTTGTGAACGATAGTTAATTGTTTCTGGTTTTTTTACTTCACCATAAGACCATTCACGAATCTTTTCTGGAGAAGCTAATCCAATTTGGATTGATGAAAATTTATTTGTATTTGCCATTTTCTTTTCCTCCTTATAATGATTCGCTTTCATCAACTTCTACTAATTCTTCACTTTCAACTGCATCAGCAACCGCTTCAGCTTCTACCTCAACAGTTTCTGATTTATTTTCATCTTTATTAATAGAAGTTGGGAATCGCCTTTCTTCATCTTCAATATGTCTTTCATCAATTTCTTGATCATTTTCATCCAATAAACGAATGTCTAATGCTAATGCTTGAAGTTCTTTTTTCAATACTCTAAATGATTCAGGTAAGCCCGGTTCTGGTAAAGGTTGCCCTTTAACGATTGCTTCATATGTTTTAACACGTCCTACAACATCATCAGATTTAACCGTTAAAATTTCACGAAGTGTATAAGCAGCACCATAAGCTTCAAGTGCCCAAACTTCCATTTCCCCAAATCTTTGTCCACCATTTTGAGCTTTACCTCCTAATGGCTGTTGAGTAACTAATGAATATGGTCCAACAGAACGAGCGTGTAACTTATCATCAACCATGTGAGATAATTTTACGAAATACATAATTCCTACAGAAATAGGTGAATCAAAATATTCTCCTGTTTGACCAGAAATAACTGGCTGTTTACCATCTTCATTCATTCCTGCTTCTTTCATCAATCCTTCAAGATCTTCACGATGTAAACCATCGAAAGCAGGAGTTGCTATATATAAACCTAATTGTTTAGCTGCATATCCTAAATGCAATTCTAATACTTGTCCAATATTCATACGTGATGGTACCCCTAATGGATTTAACATAATATCTAATGGTGTTCCATCTTCTAAATGTGGCATATCTTCAATTGGAAGGATTTTTGAAATAACCCCTTTATTTCCATGACGACCTGCCATTTTATCTCCTTCAGAGATCTTACGTTTTTGAACAATATAGACTTTGACAACACGATTAACACCCGGTTGTAATTCATCACCATTTTTACGATCAAAAACTTTAATATCATGAACAATACCAGCTCCACCATGTGGAACTCTTAATGAATTATCTTTAACTTCTCTTGATTTTTCACCAAAGATTGCTAATAATAATTTTTCTTCTGCTGATAATTCAGCTTGCCCTTTTGGAGTAACTTTACCAACTAAAATATCTCCTTCTTTCACTTCAGCACCAATCATGATGATACCATCGCTATTTAAATTTTTACGTGCTTCATCACCGACATTTGGAATATCTCTAGTGATTTCTTCAGGGCCTAATTTTGTATCTCGACATTCAATTGAATATTCGTCAATATGAACTGAAGTATATACATCTTCTTTTACTAATCTTTCAGACATGATAACGGCATCTTCATAGTTATAACCATTCCATGTCATAAATCCAACTAATACGTTTTGTCCTAATGCTAATTCACCTTGTTCCATTGCAGGTCCGTCAGCCAAAACCTGTCCAACAACAACACTTTCGCCAACAACAACGATAGGTTTATGATTGATACAAGTACCAGCATTAGAAATAGCAAATTTAGACAAACGATATTTGTGCATTTGTCCATCAGTAGATTGTACATCAATTCGTTTAGCATCTACATAAGTGACAACACCATTATGTTTACTTACGATAGCAGCTCCAGAGTCTCTAGCTGCCTGATATTCCATACCTGTTCCAACATATGGCGTATGTGGATTTAATAAAGGTACAGCTTGACGTTGCATATTAGCACCCATCAAGGCACGAGTTGCATCATCATTTTCCAAGAATGGAATACATGATGTTGCTACTGATACGATTTGTTTTGGAGAAATGTCAATAAAATCAACATCTTCTCTTTTTGCCATAATATTTTCACCTAAATGACGAGCGATAACTTGTTCATCAAGAATTTCTCCTTCAGCTGATGTCTGTACATTAGCTTGAGCGATAATATAATTTTTTTCTTCATCTGCTGTTAAATAACGCACATCATTTTCATCGATAACACAATGATTCACTTTACGATATGGAGTTTCAATAAATCCATATTGGTTGATTTTAGCATATGATGCTAAAGTTGAAATCAACCCGATATTTGGACCTTCAGGAGTTTCAATTGGACAAATTCTTCCATAGTGAGAAGTATGAACGTCACGTACTTCATATCCAGCACGATCTCTACTTAACCCACCTGGTCCTAATGCAGATAAACGACGTTTATTTGTTAATTCTGCTAAAGGATTGATTTGATCCATAAATTGTGATAATTGTGATGATGAGAAAAATTCTTTCATCGCAGCTGATAAAGGTCTAATGTTTGTTAAAGATTGTGGTGTCACTTTTTCAAGCTCAGTTAACGACATTCTTTCTTTAACAACTCTTTCCATTCTAGATAAGCCTATTCTAAATTGATTTTGAATGAGCTCTCCTACAGAACGAACACGTCTATTTCCTAAATGATCAATATCATCCAATAAACCAATACGTGCCATATTAGATACTCTATCTTCAGGAGCAATATCATATGAATCAAAAATATCAACCAAGTTAAACATATATGAATATGCTGCAAGCATATCAGAAATAGTTACAAATTTACTATTCAATGATAAATCAGTACCAATAACTTTCATTACTTTTGTACGTGATTCATCGACATACACATTCACATATTGGATAACTCCATTACTTTCTAATCTAGGATTTGTTTTGACTTCAGTTGTATGTGCTCCAGCTTCAAATACTGGTTTTAAGATTTTAATCACATCTTTTGTAATGACAGTTCCTTCTTTACATACAACACGACCATCAACATCTTTAACATCTTGTGCTAAAACACGTCCTGTAATACGATCTAATAAACTTAATTTTTTACCAAATTTAAAACGACCTGCCTTAGCTAAATCATAACGCTTTGGATCGAAGAACTTCGCATATAAAAGGTTATTAGCCCCTTCTAAAGTTGCTGGTTCTCCCGGTCTTAACTTATTATAAATCTCAATTAAAGCTTCTTCTGTATTTGTTGTATTATCTTTAGCTAAAGTATTTCTAATAAATTCATGATCACCGAAAACTTCGATAATATCATCATCACTAGAAAGTCCTAATGCACGCAATAATACAGTACCCGGAATTTTTCTATTACGATCAATACGAACATTTAATACATCTTTTGCATCATTTTCGAATTCTAACCATGTTCCACGTGAAGGAATGATACTTCCTTCAAAAACAGTTTTTCCACTTTTATCAATGGCATCATTAAAATATGCCCCTGGTGAACGCACCAATTGTGAAACAATTACACGTTCTGCCCCATTAATAATGAATGTACCAGAATCAGTCATTAACGGGAATTCACCCATGAAAACTTCTTGTTCCTTGATTTCACCTGTTCCAGAATTAATCAAACGCAAAGTCGCTCTAATTGGTGCTGCATAATTGGCATCACGATCTTTACTTTCATTAACTGAATACTTTGGTTCTTCAAAGACACAATCAACAAACTCTAATGATAATGTTTCATTAAAATTTGTTATTGGGTAGATATCATCAAATACTTCTTTAATTCCAACTTCTTTAAACCATTTGTAAGAATTTGTTTGAATTTCTACAAGGTTTGGTAGCTCCAAAGAGCCACTAATTCTTGAATAATTACGACGATTGATTTTGCTTTTTGCTTTAGTTGTTTGATTTTCCATGAATTAACTCCACCCTTCTTATATCTCTATCAAAACGTTTAAAAGGTTACAAAGTCGCTTGATTTTAAACATTTGTAGGCATTTTAAAATGCTAGCACAAAGTTTGCAAAAAAGCAAGATGATTTTTAAAAATAAATAAAAAAGAATATTATATTTTTTTACTTTTTAAAATATAATATCCTTTATCTCTTTTTATAATTTCACAATTGCCAAACACTTCTATCATTTTCTTTTTAGCAGATGGTGCACCCTGCTTTTTTTGCAAAACAATCCACAAACTACCATCAGCATTTAAATGTTGATAAGCCTCTGATAAAATTTTCATAACAATATCTTTTCCGGCTCTTACTGGAGGGTTAGAAACAATAATATCATACGTTTTATCAACGTTTTCATAAACAGAACTTTTATAAACACTTACATCGACATTATTATTTTCCGCATTTATTTTAGCTAATCGCAACGCTCTATCATTGACATCAACCATATCTACCGCCAAATCAGGATAAGCTTTTTTTAAACATATACCAAATGTACCATATCCACAGCCCACATCTAAAAGCGATTTTTCACTCTCTTTAGCAAAGCTTTCTAATAAAACTCTTGATCCATAATCTATCATATTTTTAGAAAAAACCCCATTATCACTGGTAAATAAAAGATTAAAATTTTTAAATCTAAAAACAAATTCTTGTGGCTGACTTTCTATATCTGTATTATCTGTAAAATAATGTTTCATTTTCATACCTCAATTCTTATATGATATTACCCTGTTTTTACAAATAAGTAAAGAAAAAGAACCCCTTAGGGTTCTTAAAATTCAGTTAAATTATTTAACTTCTACAGTAGCTCCAGCTTCTTCTAATTTTTCTTTAACAGTTTTAGCTTCTTCTGGTGAAACTTTTTCTTTAATTACAGCAGGAACTTTGTCTACTAAACCTTTAGCATCAACTAATCCTAAACCTGTAATTTCTCTTACAGCTTTGATTACTTTTACTTTAGTTGGTCCAACTTCAGTTAATGTTACATTAACTTCTGTAGGTTCAGCAGGTCCAGCTTCTTCAGCAGCAGCAGCAACAGCAACAGGTGCAGCAGCAGTTACATCAAATTTTTCTTC
>Ga0129309_1001708_pt1 | contig 9911 bp, 11 predicted proteins | sample L1105metagenome_FD_94439 | JGI IMG/M metagenome (GOLD analysis project Ga0129309, IMG submission 94439) | Ring-tailed lemur group fecal microbial communities from Wisconsin, USA - L1105 metagenome | ecosystem: Host-associated > Mammals > Digestive system > Large intestine > Fecal | place: USA...
AAAAGAAACGCTTATACAAATAGCAGGCAGAGTGGGAAGAATCCAACCCTATGTGCAAGGTGAAGTGACAATCTATGCACTTAGGAAAACAAAGGCAATAAGGGAATGTATAAAGCAATTAAACCAAGACAATGCCTTATCTGTCATCAATCCTTGAATCAGGAGACAAGTTTATTTTCATACCTTTATCATCCAAGTTTATGCCAGCGATGTATCCAGCAATTTAAAGTCATAGATCAAAAAATAACATTGCAAAAATATCCTCTACATATTCTTTATCAATACAATGATTTTTTTAGAAAAAACCTTTACCAATATAAAGCATTAGATGATTATGCTTTAAAAGATGCTTTTTTAAATAGTTTTCCTGATTTAAAGAGAAAATATAGAGAATATGTGGTGGCTATTATTCCCAGCAGCAATGAAGATAATGCCAGACGTGGTTTTTGTCCTAATGAAGAAATAGCACGTACATTTTCAAATCATATTTTTTCAGGATTATATAAATCAAAAAATTATAAGCAGACAAAACAGGCTGATCGAGCACTTATTAAAAAAGTTTTAAAGATTGAAAATGGTTATTTATTAGAAAATCAAAGAGTATTGATATTTGATGATGTCATGACATCGTCAAATACTTTACAGGCGGCTATTTCTTTAATAGAAAGCTGTCATCCAAAATCAATTGAAATACTTGTTTTAGCCTGCCCTTATATTCAAAGATTTTTAAACAAATAATTTCCTTTTTTTCATATTTATGACAATATTGAAGACAATTATTGACAAAATGAAAACCACTTAATAATTTTGTCGATTGAAAAAGATAACGTTTTTTACCACTAACCAATATACTTAAATATGTAAAAGAAAGGATGGATTTGAATGCAAGGAAAAGTCAAATGGTTTAATGCGGAAAAGGGTTTTGGATTTATTGATCGTGGTGAAGGTAAAGATATTTTTGTTCATTATAGTCAAATTGTTCAAAATGGATATAAAACCTTAAATGAAGGTGAACTCGTTGAATTTGAACTTTATCAAAGCGAACGTGGGATGCAAGCAAAACATGTTGTAAAAATCTAGGTGTATCCTAGATTTTTTCAATTATGAATACTTGAAAAAGTTTCTCTTTTAATACATTGAGTTCTTTGGTATAATATTGTCGATTACAAGCGTAAAGGAGCGTGTATGCATGGCTAGTAGAAAGCAAGAAATAAGAAAAAAAATCAAAAAACAAAATGCAAAATTGGGGCTAGATATTGAAGCTTCTAAAAATATTGTTGATTTACAAGATCAGCAAGGAGATAACATTCATGTAGAAGATTTTAGAAATGAAGAATTTAAGGGAGAGGTTATTCCTTTTTCAACGACTCCTCAAAAAGAAAAAAGAGGATTATTTTCTAGAATAAAAGGTGCATTTGATGATGAAAAGAAACAATTAAAACAATTAGAAAAGACTGCTGATGAAATTTTGGCTTTAGAAAGCCACTATGAAAGTATGTCTGATGAAGAACTTTCAAGTCAAACACAAGTTTTGAAAGATAAACTAGAAAATGGCAGTACATTGGATGATATTTTAGTTGAAGCTTTTGCGATTGCTAGAGAAGCAGCGTGGCGTCAATTGAATTTGAAAGCATTTAAAGTACAATTAATGGGTGGTATTGCTTTACATAATGGTGATATCGCAGAAATGAAAACAGGTGAAGGGAAAACTTTGACATCTATTTTCCCAGTTTATTTAAATGCCTTGACAGGTAAAGGTGTTCATGTAGTAACTGTTAATGATTATTTAGCTGAACGTGATGCGAGAAATAATGGGAAAGTTTATCATTTTTTAGGATTAACAGTTGGTTTAAATAAAAGAGAGTTAACACCAGAACAAAAACAAGAAGCACATGGCTGTGATGTCACTTATACAACAAATGCGGAATTAGGATTTGATTATTTAAGAGATAATATGGTGACTTCGATGGAAGATAAAGTATTAGTTAAAGGTTTAAACTTTGCTTTAATTGACGAAGTTGACTCAATCTTGATTGATGAATCAAGAACACCATTGATTATTTCTGGTGGTAAGAAAAATACAGCAGCATTATATTTACAAGCAGACAAATTTGTTAAAAGCTTGAAAAATGAAGAAGATTACGAAGTTGATATTGAAACAAAAACTGTTGCTTTGACACCTAAAGGTATTGAAAAAGCAGAAAAAGGATTTAGAATCAAAAACTTGTATGATATTCAACATACAGCCTTAGTTCATCATATCAATCAGGCTTTAAAAGCAAATTATGCGATGACGAGAGATGTTGAATATATGATAGCGACAGAAGATGGAACTCGTGATATTCGTAATGCGAAGATTATGATTATCGACCAGTTTACAGGACGTGTTATGCCCGGACGTGCTTATTCAGATGGATTACATCAGGCCATTGAAGCTAAAGAAGGTGTACCAATCAAGGAAGAAACAGAAACTCGAGCAACGATCACTTATCAAAATTTCTTTAGATTATTTAATAAATTAGCTGGTATGACTGGTACAGCGAAAACTGAAGAAGAAGAATTTATGATGATCTATAATATGCGTGTTATTGAAATTCCAACAAATATGCCTGTTATTCGTGAAGATAAAACAGATAAGATTTATTCAACAAAAACAAATAAATTTAAAGCTCTTTGTGATGAAGTAGAAGCAAGACATTCATATGGTCAGCCAATTCTTATAGGTACTGTTTCAGTAGAAACATCAGAAGTTTTATCTAAGATGCTAGATAAAAGAGGTATTAGACATAATACCTTAAATGCTAAAAATCATGCAAAAGAAGCAGAAATGATTGCACGTGCTGGACAATTAGGTGCGGTTACGATTGCCACTAATATGGCTGGACGTGGTACTGATATTAAACTTGGTAAAGGTGTTCCGGAAATTGGTGGTTTAGCTGTTATTGGTTCAGAAAGACATGAATCACGCCGTATTGATAATCAGTTACGTGGACGTTCTGGTCGTCAAGGCGATCCGGGCTATTCTGTTTTCTATGTTTCATTTGACGATGATTTGATGCAACGTTTTGCGGGAGAAAAATTACAGTCATTTAGTAATTATTTAGAAGATGATATGGCTATTGAAAATAAAATGGTATCAAAAGCTATTGAAAATGCTCAAAAACGTGTTGAAGGTCAAAACTTTGATTCACGTAAACATATTCTTGAATATGATGATGTCATGAGACAGCAACGTGAGATCATGTATAAAGAGCGTGATGAAATTATGTCTTCTGATAATTTAGATGATATTATTAAGGGAATGTTTTCACAAGGTATTGATATGATCATTAAAAAATGTACAACTTATGATAAACATGAAACGATTGATGTTGATGCAGTATTGGATTATGTAAGTAAAAATTATATGTTAAAATGTAGTGCTACTGGGCAAAATAAAGATACAGTAGAACATGATGCTAAAAAATTATCAGAAATTTTAACAGAAGTATGTTTCAAACAATTCCAAATGAGAATCAGTGACAGTGCTGATCCTGAACAAGTTCTTAGATATGAAAGAAGTATTTTATTAGGTGTTATCGATTATTCATGGATCAATCATATTGATGCTATGACTAAATTACGTAATGGTATTTATTTACGTGCTTATGCTCAAAAGAATCCACTTTCTGAATATACTGAAGAAGCTTTCTATATGTTTGAACAAATGAAGATGTCAATTGTTGATGTTATTTCTAAAAATATTGTTCGTCTAGGTATTCAACCTGGCAGTGCACAAGATAGAAATATGCCACAATTGAATTTAGAGATTAAATTCTAATGGAATTATATGAAATAAAAAATGGGCTTGATAAAGCCCATTTATTAATAAAAGAATATAAAGCTTCTGCGAAAATTGATGAAAAATTAAGAGAAATTGAAGGTTTGACATATAAAACTTTACAAGATGGATTTTGGGATGATACAAATCGAGCAAAAAAAATATATGATGAATTAAATGATATGAAAAAAATAACGGATGAATATCAAATATTAGAGGATGAACTCAATGCTTTAGATGAAACATACGCATTAGTTAAAGAAACTGGTGATGAAGAATTTGCTTTAATACTAGAAAGTGATTATATAGAATTTCAATCAAGGCTGACAGAATATGAAAAAATTCTATTATTATCAAATAAGCATGATGCTTTAAATGCAATAGTAGAAATTCATCCGGGTGCAGGTGGAACGGAAAGTCAGGATTGGGCAGAAATGCTGCTTAGAATGTATCAGAGGTATTGTGATAAAAAAGAATATAAAATTGAAGTTCTTGATTATTTAGATGGCGAAGTTGCTGGAATTAAATCTGTTACTTTTCTTGTTAAAGGAAGATATGCCTATGGGCATTTAAAGGCTGAAAAAGGTGTTCATCGACTTGTAAGGATCTCTCCTTTTGATTCTTCTAAAAGAAGACATACTTCGTTTGCTTCTGTAGATGTTATACCTGAATTAGATGATACTATTGAAATAGATATTAAAAATGAAGATTTAAAAATTGATACTTATAGAGCCAGCGGGGCTGGTGGACAGCATATCAATAAAACTGATTCAGCAGTTCGTATTACACATATTCCAACAGGAATAATTGTCACTTGTCAAAGTCAGCGAAGTCAAATTCAAAATCGAGAACAGGCTATGATCATGCTGAAAAGTAAATTGTTTGCTTTGATGGAAGAAAAGCAGGCTAAAGAATTAAAAGAAATACAGGGTGAACAAAAGGAAATAGCTTGGGGTTCACAAATCAGATCCTATGTTTTACATCCTTATTCATTAGTTAAAGATAACCGTTCTTTATTTGAAAGTAATAATCCTAAAAATATATTAGATGGAGATTTAGATGATTTTATTTATGCTTTTTTAAAAACTCAAATTCAAAAGGAGGGTTAAAATGGAAAAATCAATAATGAAGCAAATAAAAAGTATAATTGTTATCATTATCGGAAATTGTATTTTAGCTTTTGGAATCTGTGCTTTTATAACCCCTTCAGGAATTATTGTAGGTGGTTCATCAGGAATAGGTATTTTTGTTAAAAAATTAACTGGAATCCCTATTTCATATGTTGTTTATGCAGTTAATATCATTATGTTTATAATAGGATATAAAGTATTTGGCAAATCATTTGCTATAGGAACAATATTAAGTACACTTATCTTTCCTTCGTTTTTAACAATATTTGAACATATTCCTGCTATTCGTACAATTACCAGTGATATGTTATTATCAACAATTTATGCAGGAATAATGACAGGTGCAGGATTAGGACTTGTTATTCGTGAAGGAGCAAGTACAGGAGGAACTGATATTCCTCCTCTTATTATCAATAAATATACAGGAATTTCTACAGCAACATTGATTAATGGTTTAGATTGTATTATCTTAACTTTACAAATTCCTTTTTCTAATATAGAACAAATATTATATGGTATTTTAGTTGTCATTATTACAGCTTTGGTTATGGATCAGTTGATCATGTTAGGAGAATCTAAAGTTCAAGTGATTGTTATTTCACCAAAATGGGATGAAATCAGAAAAGCATTATTTAGTGAAATCGATCGTGGCTGCACTTTGTTAAATATTAAGACGGGTTATAAACAAAAAGATATGTATGCAGTTATGGCAGTCGTCAGTAAAAGAGAATTGCATAAGTTTACTAATGCAATATTGAATATTGATGAATCTGCATTCATCGTTTCTAATCAAACTCATAATGTAAAAGGTAGAGGTTTTACTTTACCGAATGTAGATTTATAATCACGAAAATGAAAAACACTTAGATTATTTTCTAAGTGTTTTTTTCAATGTTTGCTGTTTTCTAGTTGATTTTTTCCTTTTGATAGCTTTTTCTTTTTTTAAAGCTAATGACTTTCTTTCGTTTTCAAGACGTTTTTGTTTTTGTTCTTCTTGTAATCTTGTTAATCTTTCTTGTTCTTCTTGAAGTCTTTGATGATGCCAATTTGCATATTTCTCTACAACTTGAAAAAGATTTTTATTATCATCAAAGTTGACATTTTCTTCTGTTTGTTTATTTATATCAATATATAATTCAACATATCCACATTGAGGACAATAACAAGATTGAATTTCATTTTTTTCTTTAACAAAGTTCTCTTTTTTTATTATCAATTGCAGATAGCTAAGAGATGACTTACCAAGATCTTTAACGTAACAATTATCATTCATCTCTATTTGACATCTTGGACAAATCCTTTTCATGTTACCTCTCCTTTTTTTACATTATACCATGAAAAAACATAATTAATAGTCATATTCTTCAAACAAAACAGACATTTTATGCTATAATACCCCTAGGAGTGAATAAAAATGATAAAACTTACAAATGTAACAAAAATATATAAAACAGGTGTAAGAGCTCTTAATGATATTAGTCTTACGATAGATGAAGGTGAATTTGTCTATGTCATTGGTACAACTGGTGCTGGTAAGTCAACATTCATTAAGCTTTTATATCGTGAAGAAAAAGCAACTTCTGGAAAGGTAGAAGTCGTTGGTAAAGATGTATCTAAAATAAGAAACAGTAAAGTTCCATATTTTAGAAGAAATATAGGTGTCGTTTTCCAAAACTTTAGATTATTACCTAAAAAAACAGTTTTTGAAAATGTTGCTTATGCATTAGAAGTTATTGATACACCTAAAAATGAAATTAGAAGACGTGTAAGAGCTACTTTAGAGTTAGTAGGATTAGAAGATAAAGTCAATGCTTTCCCTCATGAACTTTCCGGTGGACAGCAACAAAGAGTGGCTATTGCCAGAGCGATAGTGAATCGTCCAAAAGTCTTGATTGCAGATGAACCAACAGGGAACTTAGATCCGGAAACATCTAAAGAAATTATTAATGTACTTTTGCGTATTAATGAAGAACAGGGTACAACTGTTCTTGTTGTTACACATGATCAAAAAATCGTTCAAGAGCATAAAAGAAGAACGATTATGATTGAAAATGGTTGTATCAATGCAGATACAACATTAGGAGGTTATAAATTGTAATGAGAGAATTTATAAGTAGTATAAAAAATCTTCCTAAGCATTTTAAAACTTCACTTGTTAATATATGGCGTAATGGTGCAATGAGTTTTTCATCAATATTTGCTGTAACAATTACATTATTATTGATTGGTGTTATTGGTGTTCTTGCTTTAAATGTGCAGGATATTTCAGCAAACATTGAAAGTGGCGTACGTATTTATGTTAAACTTGACAGAACGATTGATGAAGCTGCTGAAAAAGCTGTTGGTGAACAGATTTTAGCAATCAATGGTGTTAAAACTGCTGAATATTCATCAAAAGATGATGAATTAACGAAATTAATAGAAAAACAAGGTGATGATGGTAAAGAATTGTTTGAATCATATCGTGAAGATAATCCTCTTGGGGCTGCATATGAAGTAGAAACAAAAGATCCTAATCAGATTGCTTCTATTGCTAAAAAGATTGAAGCTATTGAAAATGTCAATACAGTGAATTATGGTGGAGAATCAACACGAAGTATGGTGAAAACTTTACATACAATTCAAACAGGTGGTTCTGTATTTATTGCTGGATTAGTGATTGTAGCGTTATTTATGATTTCAAATACAATCAAGATTACGATTACAACTAGAGCAACAGAAATTTCAATCATGAGAATGGTGGGGGCAAGTAACTGGTATATTCGTATTCCTTTTATGTTAGAAGGAATGATGATTGGACTATTTGGAGCAATCATTCCAATTGTTGTTCTTATTTATGGATATGGAGCAATTTATGATTATACTGGTGGTGCTTTAATGTCAACAATGCTGGTTTTAAAAGAACCAATGCCTTTTATTAGAGATTTTTCTTTAATTCTTGCTGCTTTAGGTGCAGGAGTAGGATTAATTGGAAGTTTTGTATCAATTAGAAGATTTTTGAAATTTTAAAAGAATCTATTTTAATAGATTCTTTTTCTTATATTCTGAATTGAATAATTGTATCATTTATTGTAAGATACTACTATAAGAAATAAGGAGGGTAAAAATGAATAGAATAACAGTAAAAGAGTTTTTTAATATTCCTAATTGTCTTTGTTATTTTAGAATTATATTAATACCTGTTTTCTTGTTTTTTTATTTTCAGGCAGATAATCAAACAGATTACTACATAGCAGCAATGATACTTGTGATTTCTGGTTTTACTGATTTTTTAGATGGTTTCATTGCCAGAAAATATCATATGATTACAGATTTTGGTAAATTTATTGATCCTGTTGCTGATAAATTGACACAAATTTCTGTTGCTGTTGCATTGATATATACTTATTTTTGGATGTGGTTATTAGTCGCTATTATTTTCATCAAAGATGCTATGCTGGCATTAGCTGGTTTATATTTATTTGAAAAAGGTGAAAAAATCAGAGGAGCATCGTGGTGGGGAAAAATTTCTACGGCTTTTTTTGATGTTGTAGTTGTTATGCTGATAGGTTTACATATTCCAGACTCTATTATACCTACTATTTTAATCATGATTTGTTCAATTCTTATGCTTTTATCTTTCATTCTTTATGCTAAACAATTATATGGAATGATTAAGGAGACAAAAACTCATGGATAATAGAAATATAAAAAAAGAATGTTATTTAGAACAGTTAAATCATGCTATTATTTCTGTTGAAATGGTATTTAATCAATTACGCAGATTAAAAGATAATGATGAGTTTGATAGTCATTTTATTATAAAGGATATTATTAAAACCGAATTTCAATTAGAATTATCTTTAGCTTCTTTATGTATTATTTTAAGGAAAATGAATGAAAATGTTTTTTTAAAATTAGATCAGGAAAGAAGGAGAGATGTCAATAGTATCATTCATTCTAATAAATTTGAATTTATAGATGAACATAAGATCTATGTTTTTTCGCAAAAAGGAAAAGAAGAAGTCGATTTATATGAATTGATTGACTATGCAAAGAGTTTTATTTAAGAAATCATAAGATTTCTTTTTTTATGGACATCTTTTTCATTGTTATGGTAATAAAATGTAAATGGTGATAAAGATGGATTTAAAGAAAAACAGTGGGATTATTTTAATAGTATTGGGAATTATTTTAACATTAGATAAAACAAATGAATTTAAAGGGATTGTCAATGTGATTGTCTATTATATTAAAGAGTATTGGACTATTTTTATTACTTTTATTGGTATTTATTTATTGAGTGTACCAAAAAAATCAAAGAAAAAATAAAGTCATTGAAAAAATTGAGCCTACATGATACGATTATGTAGATTTATGGAGGTAAATGTATGCAAGTAAGTAATGATATTTATTATGTAGGTGTTGATGATCATAAGATTGATTTATTTGAAGCACAGTTTATTGTTGAAAATGGTATAGCATATAATTCATATGTTATTATGGATGAAAAAATTGCTGTTATGGATAGTGTAGATGTTCATTTTAAAGATGAATGGTTAAACAATATTGAAAAGGTTTTAGATGGGAGAATACCAGATTATTTGATAGTACAGCATATGGAACCAGATCATAGTGCTAATATTAACAGTTTTGTAGAAAAATATCCTAATGTTCAAATTGTTGCTACAGCAAAATCTTTTGTGATGATGAAACAATTTTTTAAAACGGATTATAGTGATAAACAAGTCGTTGTTAAAGAAAAAGATACTTTAAATTTGGGAAAACATACTTTAACTTTTATTATGGCACCAATGGTTCACTGGCCAGAAGTTATGGTTAGTTATGATGATGTAGATAAAATTTTATTTTCTGCTGATGCGTTTGGAAAATTTGGAACGCTAGATCATGATGAAGATTGGGCGTGTGAAGCAAGAAGATATTATTTTGGTATTGTTGGTAAATATGGTTTGCAAGTTCAG
>Ga0129309_1001709_pt1 | contig 9890 bp, 8 predicted proteins | sample L1105metagenome_FD_94439 | JGI IMG/M metagenome (GOLD analysis project Ga0129309, IMG submission 94439) | Ring-tailed lemur group fecal microbial communities from Wisconsin, USA - L1105 metagenome | ecosystem: Host-associated > Mammals > Digestive system > Large intestine > Fecal | place: USA...
ATGCATTTTTCGATGCCCCCGATCGTCTTTTCCTGCGTCTCTTTGTAACTGGTACCAAAACTGATGACCAGTATCGCCCTTTTTATTTTTTCCATCGTCTTCTCCCTGTCCGTTTCCCGGCAAATGTCTGCTCGTGCAAGCACGGCAGCCGCTTGCCGGGTTTATCGCAGCCGGCTCACAACTTTGCTGTTCGCTGTCCGTTTCCCGGCAAATGTCTGCCCATGCAAGCACGGCAGCCGCTTGCCGGGTTTATCGCACAAAAAACCGGGGAATCAAAAAGAAACTCTCCTGATTCCCCAACCTGGCCTTCCGGCCGCTCTCAGTATTAAATATCCAGTTTTTCCAGAGAAGCAAGACGCTCCTCATATTTTGTGTCCATGCACTCCTCGAAGGATGCCTCGCGCATCATCTTCTGCAGGGCCGCAGCAGCCTTTTTCGGTGACTCGATCGTTCCCGCTCCCGCTATACAGCCTCCCGGACACGCCATTCCTTCCAGCAGATAACCGTTATATTTTCCGGCTTTTGCCATCTGGAGAAGCTTCTTGCAGTTTGCAAGTCCTTCCGCACTGGCCACCTTCACTTCCCGGTTGGGCTCCATGCGCCTGATCGCCTTTACGACCGCAGCCGCTACGCCGCCGCTTGCCGCAAATCCGCGTCCGTCGCTGCTCGCCCGGAACAGCGGCTCTCCCTCGGGGATCTCTTTCCAGTCAATGCCTCTGGCTTCAAACATACCGGCCACTTCCTCAAACGTAAGCACAAAATCCACATAGCTGCGGATCGTCTTCCGGCTTGCTTCCAGCTTCTTCGCGGCACACGGTCCGACAAACACGATCTTGCAGTCCGGCTCCTTCTGTTTGATCAGTCTTGCGGTAAGCACCATGGGCGTAAGCGCCATGGATATGCATTCCGCCTGTTCCGGAAACAGTTTCTTTGCCATCATCGACCACGCCGGGCAGCATGATGTCGCCATAAACGGCAGTTTTTCCGGCACTTCCTTCATAAAATCCTTTGCTTCCTCTATCGTACACAGATCCGCGCCGATCGCCACCTCGCGCACATCCGTAAAGCCGAGCGCCTGAAAAGCGCCTCTGATTTTGGTATTTTCCATACCTGCAAACTGTCCGGCGATCGCCGGGGCGAGAATCGCATATACCGGGGTACTGCTTTTGATCGCCATGATCGTCTGATAAATCTGCCCTTTATCAACGATCGCGCTGAACGGGCAGCTCACAAGGCACATTCCGCAGGAAACACATTTATTCTGATCGATCTCCGCCCTTCCATACTGGTCGGATTTGATCGCGCCCATCCCGCACGCCTGTGCGCAGGGACGTTCCTGCCTGATGATCGCATTATACGGACATGCCTCCACACATTTTCCGCATTTAATACACTTGTCCTCATCAATATGAGATTTTCCGTTTACCATGCTGATCGCCTTTTTGGGGCATACCTCCATACAGGGATGCTCAAGACAGCCCTGACACCCCTCCGTTACCATCACCCGTTTCTCCGGGCAGGCATTGCAGGCAAACTTGATTACATTGATAAGCGGCGGCTCATAGTATTTTTCCTCTATGACACTGGCCTCCACTCCCTGGGAAATCGGCGCATGTTCAGATATCTTCCGCAGTGACATCCCCATCGCCACCCTGAGTCTTTCCCCTACCACGGCGCGCTCCAGAAAAATACTCTCGCGATATGACGCAACTTCTCCCGGAACAATCTTATAAGGCAGTTCTTCCAATTTTGAAGGGTCGTCTCCCTCATAAGCCAGACGGGCTATTTCCGTAAAAATCTGATGACGGATTTTTGTTTTTGATGAATATAGTCCTCTCATACATCCTCTCCTTAATTTACTCGCAACTGATATTCCGTAACGATTCAGCCATGTCTGGAGTCTGCCTGCTGAATCGTTACGATGTTTATTCATGGGTGAAAATTGCTAAAATCATTATATCCGGATGCCTGCCGCAAGTCAAGAAGACCGCGCTTCTTTCCTGAGTTTCCCGTAACTGTTGTACTGTTCGCAGCCCATCCGGATACGCAGGCAGATCCGTCATGCTCACATGCAGAGGCCTGTTTGCGCATGCCGGGTGCAAGGGAACAGTTACCGTTTTTCCTTCTCCATCCCCCTTAATGCTTTTCTGAACTGAAAACTGAACAGAATGACCGTAAACGTGACGGCGATCACATCGGCCACCGGTTCCGCCGTATAAACCGCCATTGTCTTATCCGGCAGGAAGCGCGGAAGCGCATAGATCAGCGGGAGCAAAAGCACAAATTTACGCACTACAGCCACAATTACGGACGCGAGCGCGTTGCTGAGGGATATAAACGTCATCTGACAGGCGATCTGCGCTCCCATCAGTCCCATTCCTCCGGCATAGATCCGCAGCGCTTTTTTCGTAAAATTGATCAGGGACTTATCCGGCGTAAAGAACATGGCAAATATATGCGGCCACCGTTCGATCGCCAGCCACAGGATCACGGAATACGTCAGACAGGTGCCAAGGAGCAGAAAGAATGTTTTTTTGACACGCTCAACATTCCCTGCGCCGAAGTTGTAGCTTGATATGGGCTGCGCTCCCTGTGCGATGCCCTGAAGCGGCAGCATGGAAAACTGCATGGCGCTTGAAAGGATCGTCATCGCCCCGACTGCAATGTCGCCGCCGTATTTCAGCAGCGAAGCATTAAAGCAGACCATGATCACACTCTCGCTCGCCTGCATGATAAACGGTGAAATACCAAGCGCCATACACGGCAGGATGACGGAACCTTGCACGCCCAGATTCTTTCTTCTTATTTTAAGGATCGTCTTTTTTCCGGACAGGAAGCTGATCACCCAGACGGTAGATATTCCCTGTGAGATCACGGTCGCAAGCGCGGCCCCCTGTACGCCCATTCCAAACACGAAAATAAAAATGGGATCAAGGATGATATTGCACACCGCGCCGATCAGTACCGACAGCATTCCGGTCTTTGCAAATCCCTGCGCCGTGATAAAAGCGTTCATTCCAAGCGTAAGCTGTACGAACAATGTACCGACTGCATAAATATTCATGTACGAAACAGCATAGCCGATCGTATTTTCACTGGCCCCGAAGGTAAGCAGCAGCGGTCTGTTAAACAGAAGCAGCACGGTCGTAAGGATCACCGAGATCATGATCTGAAGCGTCAGGCAGTTTCCGAGGATCCTTTCTGCCATTGCGTTATCCTGCTTTCCCATATATATGGAAGCCCTCGGCGCCCCGCCCATACTTACCAGCGCAGCAAACGCCGATACCACCATGATGACCGGCATACATACGCCGACGCCGGTAAGCGCCAGCGCCCCCGTCTCAGGAATATGTCCGATGTAGATCCTGTCCACCATATTATACAAAAGGTTGATCAGTTGGGCCGCTATAGCGGGCAGGGCCAGCTTCAACAGCAGTTTTCCGACCGGTTCTTCTGCTAAAAAGTTTCTGTTTTCCTGCATTTTTATCACTCTCCGTTTCTTCTGATTGCACAAAGATAATCATAACTCATTTGCGCTGAAAATGACATATTTTTTTTATTATAAAATTATAAAATTTCTTCCATTAATTTGCATAAAAACACTTCCATTTTTTTTATTTTATGGTACAATTTACACATACAATCTTTTTTTATTAGGGGGAAACATCATGGCAAAAGAAATAATTGCAATGCTTCTTGCCGGCGGTCAGGGATCACGTCTGTACGCACTGACCCAGAAACTGGCAAAACCCGCGGTTCCTTTCGGCGGAAAATACCGTATCATCGACTTCCCGCTGTCGAACTGCGTAAACTCGGGCATTGATACTGTCGGCGTTCTCACACAGTATCAGCCGCTTGTTTTAAATGAATATATCGGAAACGGACAACCGTGGGATCTCGACCGTCTTTACGGCGGCGTACACGTTCTGCCTCCTTATCAGCAGGCTTCCGGTTCTGACTGGTATAAAGGCACAGCCAACGCGATCTACCAGAATATTTCATTTATCGAAAGATACGATCCGGAATATGTGATCATCCTTTCCGGCGACCAGATCTGTAAACAGGATTACAGCGATTTCCTTCGCTTCCATAAGGAAAAAGGCGCGGAATTCTCCGTAGCCGTTATGGAAGTTCCGTGGGAAGAGGCTCCCAGATTCGGTCTGATGGTTGCGGATGAAAATGACAAGATCACGGAATTCCAGGAGAAACCGAAGAATCCCAAGTCAAATCTTGCTTCCATGGGTATCTACATCTTTAACTGGGACATCCTTAAACAGTATCTTGAAGAAGACGAAGCTGATCCCAATTCCGAAAATGACTTCGGAAACAACATTATTCCGAACCTTCTGCGCGACCACCGCAAAATGTATGCATACCATTTCAGCGGCTACTGGAAGGATGTTGGAACCATCTCTTCCCTCTGGGAAGCAAATATGGAAGTTCTTGATCCGGAGCATTCCGGCATCAACCTGTTTGACGATGACTGGAAGATCTACAGCCGAAACAGCGGTATGACCGGACATAAGATCGGTTCTCAGGCTGTGATCGAAAACTCCATGATCACAGACGGATGCCGTATCAACGGTACTGTAAAACATTCTATCCTCTATGCCGGCGTGCAGGTTGAACCGGGCGCTGTAGTAGAAGACGCCGTTGTCATGGGCGGAACGGTAATTAAAGCAGGTGCACAGGTCAGCCACTGTATCGTAGCCGAAAATGCACTGATCGGCGCCAACGCGGTTGTCGGCGCTATGCCAAGCGGCGATGAAAAGGGCGTTGCGACCGTTGGACCGGGCGTTCAGATCGGTGACAATGCCAAGATCGGACCAAACGCCATGGTCAGAGAAAATGTAAAGGGTGGTGAACAATTATGCTAACTTCAAAAACAAATACAAATGCCCTCGGCATTATTTTCCCGAATACTTATGACGCTTTGGTTCCGGAACTGTCAAATGTACGTCTGATGGCGTCTATTCCGTTTGCAAGCCGTTACCGCATGATCGACTTTATCCTTTCGAGCATGGTCAACTGTGACGTAACAAATATTTCGATCATTGTCCGCAACAACTATTCATCCCTGATGGATCATCTCGGTTCCGGACGTGAATGGGACTTGACCCGTAAAAACGGCGGCCTTCATCTTTTCCCGCCGTATGCAGCCAAAGACGACAAGGCTTACAGCGGACGTGTCGACGCGCTTGCACATATTCTTGACTTCCTGCGCGCACAGAGAGAAAAATATGTTTTTATGTCCGACGCAAACATTGCCGTAAATTTTGACTTCAAGGATATGCTTGAGAAACATATTGAAAGCGGCGCAGATGTGACGGCAGCCTATATCGCGGAGCCGCTTCCCGACAGTGCGATCCGCCACACCTCAAACGACAGAGGCATGTATTACACCTTTGCGATCGAGGGACAGCGCATCACAAAAATTTACATCAACTCAAAAGAGACCGGTGTTCAGAACTTCGGCATGAACATTTACTGTATCGAGCGCAAGCTTTTGATCGACCTGATCAACACGGCCTTTGTCCGCGGCGGCGTTTATTTCGAGCGCGACGTGCTTGCTCCCAAGGTTGACCTCCTGAAGATCTACGCTTACGAATACAAAGGCTATGCCGCACGTATCAGCGATATGAAGACTTACTTTGATGAGAACATGAAGCTTCTGGATGATGTCAACCTGAACAGCCTGTTCTCCGGCAATCAGATCTATACAAAGATCCGTGACGACAACCCGACAAGATATATCACCGGCGCTTCCGTTAAAAATACCATGGCAGCCGACGGCTGTATCATTGAAGGCGAAGTAGAGAACAGCATCCTCTTCCGAGGCGTTAAAGTCGGAAAAGGTTCGAAGATCAAAAACTGCATCCTGATGCAGGATACGGTGATCGGTGAGAATGTTACTCTGGAATACCTGATCACGGACAAGAACGTTGTGATCAACGATGGAAAGAATATTCAGGGATCCGATACCTTCCCCGTATATATTCCGAAATATCACAAAGTCTGATAAAAACGGCTTCAAAAAGCAGCCATGTGCCTAAGGCACACGGCTGTTTTTAAGACCGGACAGAAAGGATTTTTATTATGTTTTCCGTATTATCAAGGGCCTGTTGTTTTATTGCGATCATTATTTTAGGTTATTCCCTGCGCAGAGCAGGCTTTTTTAAGGACGAGGATTTTCATGTGCTTTCCAAAATCGTACTGAAGATCACTCTCCCGGCGGCAATCGTTTCAAGCTTTGCAGGGACAGAGATTTCCCTGTCCATGCTCACGCTCTCTCTGGTCGGACTTGCCGGCGGCGTTATCTATATGGCCATCTTCTTTTTTATGAACCTGAAGACATCAAGGGAAAAACAGGCGTTTGAGGTCCTCAATTCAACCGGCTACAACATCGGCAACTTTACCCTGCCGTTTGCCCAGAGCTTTCTCGGCCCCACGGGCGTTGTCGTCACCAGTCTGTTCGACACCGGCAATGCGATCATATGTCTTGGCGGCGCCTACAGTATCTCTTCGATGATCCTTGGCGGGGATGAAAAATTTTCGGTCATGAAAATCGCAAAGAAGCTGTTTTCTTCCATCCCCTTTGATACCTATATCCTCATGGTCCTGCTGAGCCTTCTGCATTTGAATCTCCCTGAACCGGTCGTTTCTTTTGCGGGTATCGTGGGAAATGCCAACGCATTTATGGCCATGCTGATGATCGGAGTAGGATTTAAGCTTACCGGAGACCGTTCGCAGCTCGGATGTATCGTGCGGATCCTTTCTGTCCGTTATGCTGTCGCGCTTGCGCTCTCTCTGATCTGCTACTTTATCCTTCCGTTCCCGCTGGAATACAGACAGGCGCTCGCTTTCCTTGTATTCAGCCCCATCGCATCCGCCGCACCGGCTTTCACGGCAGAACTAAAGGGAGATATCGGCCTTGCGAGCGCGATAAACTCCCTCTCGATCATTATCAGTATTATCTGTATCGTCAGTGTATTAACGATCGTTTTATAAATCCAGTTTCATATCTCCCGGCTTGATCCAGTTCTGTGCCCGCATAAACTCTGAAATTGCAAGCGTTACAACTGCGGGCAGGATGATCTGGATCGCAAGGATCTTGATCAGTACGATCGTCGGGTCCTCTGCGGCCGTCATCGTCTGCCACGTCATGATCTGACCGACAAATCCTGCCGTTCCCATTCCGGAACCGGTAGCATTGTTGGTCATTTTTAAAAGCATGGTTCCCACCGGTCCCAATATCGCGCTGGAAAGAATTGCCGGCAGCCAGATGACCGGTTTTCTGACAATGTTCGGCACCTGAAGCATGGAGGTTCCGATCCCCTGTGCGAGCAGACCGCCGAATTTGTTTTCACGGTAACTCGCGACCGCAAACCCGACCATGTTGCAGCAGCATCCGACGGTTGCGGCACCCGCCGCCAGTCCGGACAGATTTAAAATAACGCCAAGCGCCGCTGAACTGATCGGAAGCGTAAGGATCATTCCCATCAGCACCGAAACAACGATTCCCATTAAAAACGGCTGCTGTTCCGTTCCCCAGTTGATCATGGCGCCAAGGCTCGCCATCAGTTGTGATATCGACGGTCCCACCAGAATACCGACCGCCGAACCTGAACCGATCGCCAGAAGCGGTGTCACAAGTATGTCCACCTTCGTCTTTCCGGACACAAGATGCCCCACTTCGATCCCAATATAAGCTGCTATGAAAGCGCCCAGCGGTTCACCGGGGCCCGCAAAATGCATCACGCCGTCCACCAGCACTTCTCCTGCCATCAGCTTTCCGGCAAATGCACCCACCATACCGGCAGTTGCCGCCGACAAAATTACTAACGGGCTTTCCCTGTACTTGCTGGCAACTCCCACACCGATTCCGGCGCCGGTCAAAGCTGCTGCGACTTTTCCCACTACAAAAACTGTGTTTCCAAAATCTCCGCCGATCAGCGTACCGATCTGCTGTATGATCGTTCCCACGATCAGAGTTGCAAACAGACCGTGCGCCATCCCGCTCAGTCCGTCAATAAATACACGGTTAAGCCATTTCGTTATATATTTCATCACTATTCTCCTACATCAAACAGATATCCTTTTTCTTTTAATCTCCTCTGAACCTCATCCAGGATCTCTTCATCCGCCGCCTCGATCGTATGGTAATGCTCGTCCCCCGTCAGCTCTTTTAAGGGTTTTCCCTTCACGGCAAAAATCCGGTTGATAAAGTCATCCACATCTTTTCTCGAAGCGATCATGAGATCCGCCGCTATCTGACCGTAAACCTCGTGTTCCACGATCACGTCCACTATCCTCGCGCCTGCATCCACGACCGTATACATTTCATCTTTCATCTGCCCGTCCGTGTGCTTGACAAAAATAATCCTCTTGCAGTTTTCTTTCTCTTTCTGTCCGAAAATGACATAGCCTTTGTTCGTCGACAGAATATTTTTATCTGTAGCGCGAAGCAGGGCGATATCCTGCACGATTACCTGACGGCTGACGCCGAATATTTTCGCAAGCGACGTTCCGGAGTATGGTTCTTCTCCTGTTTCCAGTAATTCAATTATTTTCTGGCGTCTCTGTGCTCCATCCATTTCTGCCGCCCCCATTCAAGTTTTCTGCATGTTAAAATGCGATCGCTGTTTCAAGGGCAACCTTCATCATGTTTGTGAACTTATTCTGACGCTCTTCCGCAGAGGTAGCCTCTCCTGTCACTACGGAATCGGACACGGTAAAGATACCGAGCGCTTTCACACCTGCACGGGCAGCCTCGCAGTATAATGCATAGCTCTCCATCTCAATTCCGAGAACTCCCATCTTTGCCCAGCTCTTCCACTCCGGTGTCTCCGTATAAAAAACATCCGCTGAAAGCACGTTGCCTACCCGGTAACGGAAGCCTTCTTCTTTCGCTGTCTCCTGTGCCTTTTTCAGCAGATCATAATCCGAGATCGCACTCATGATCCCCGGAAGCTGATAATGATGCACATAATTGCTGTCCGTACATGCGCCCTGCGCCATGATGATGTCTCCCAGCTTTACATCTTCTGACGTGGTACCGCAGGAGCCCACGCGGATCAGGTTTTTCACTCCATAAAAATGGATCAGCTCATGGCTGTAGATCCCGATCGACGGCATTCCCATACCCGTTCCCATAACGGAAACCTTTTTTCCTTTATATGTTCCGGTAAATCCGAACATATTTCTGACACTGTTAAACTGCACTGCATCCTCAAGAAACGTATCGGCGATCACCTTTGCGCGAAGCGGGTCTCCCGGAAGCAGGATTGATTCTGCAATATCGCCTTTCCTGGCGGCATTATGTGGTGTTGGCATAGCTGTTTCCTCCTTTAATATGTATTTTTCTGTGAAAGCCCGGTCTCAGTGCTGCCTGCGAAGCAGACATATAAGTTTGGCGCACTGACAACTTAGCTGTCTTGTCACCTTTGCTATCATAACACAAAAAAAGAGATGATGCAAGCTCGCACCATCTCTTTGGGAATCTTCTTTTCAACCGGATTATTTCAGAGTAACTTTTGCTCCCTCTGCTTCCAGTTTTGCTTTCAGATCTTCAGCTTCAGCCTTAGATGCAGCCTCTTTCACTACCTTCGGAGCGCCGTCAACTACTGCTTTTGCTTCTTTCAGGCCAAGGCCTGTAACTTCACGTACAACTTTGATAACTTTAACTTTGTTCGGTCCAACTTCTGTCAGTTCTACATCGAACTCGTCTTTTTCTTCTGCTGCTTCTGCTGCTCCGCCTGCTGCTGCAACTACAACACCTGCTGCTGCAGATACACCAAATTCTTCTTCACATGCTTTTACCAGTTCGTTCAGTTCAAGAACGCTGAGCTCTTTAATAGCTTCAATAAATTCAGCTGTTGTTAATTTTGCCA
>Ga0129309_1001710_pt1 | contig 9890 bp, 5 predicted proteins | sample L1105metagenome_FD_94439 | JGI IMG/M metagenome (GOLD analysis project Ga0129309, IMG submission 94439) | Ring-tailed lemur group fecal microbial communities from Wisconsin, USA - L1105 metagenome | ecosystem: Host-associated > Mammals > Digestive system > Large intestine > Fecal | place: USA...
ATAAAACTGCAACTAATTTAGTCTGCTTTCTCATAATTAATGCACTCTCCTTTTTTTCTTTTTGAAATATTTTTCGAAATTCCTAATTGCATTACGAGGTCATTATACTTCGGATAAGGAAAATTATCAATAGTTTTTTTACAAATTTTCCAACTTTTTGTTACAAAGTGAAATTTTTGCACTTCATACTACTGCTTCATTTTCTGGGAAGTTGACCCTGTCTCCGATACATTCACATTATAATATAACTAATCCCAAATTACCATAACTTTTCTCTGTGCATTTCCTTACGGAATTGTTACAAAAAGTCGTTATTAACCAATTATTGTTTTTATATTAATACAATCCTAAGAATTGAGGTTTACAATTAAGAATTTCATGCTATAATGTTCATATCTCATGATTCAAGTCGCTTTTTTGAACACTGCAAAAAAATGTCGAAATCATGAATATACACAATATCCTGTTTAATTTCAACAATTTAATATACTAATTATAAAAGTGGAGGTTTATGCATGGATCGATACGGATTAATATGCAGGAGTATTTATGAAGATTCAGATGTTACCCAAAGAGAGCTGTCTTCAATTCTTGGGATATCTCTTGGAAGTGTAAATAAGCTAGTAGGTGAATGCCTGAAAGACGGTTTGATTCAGAATCATTCTGAATATGGTAAATACAGTTTAACGGAAAAAGGAATGGAATATCTGGAGCAGTACCGTGTTGATGGCGCTGTTATCACGGCGGCCGGATTCGGTTCACGTTTTGTCCCGCTCTCCTTCGAGACACCCAAAGGACTTCTTGAAGTTTTTGGTGAAAGGATGATTGAGAGGCAAATCCGTCAGCTTCATGAGGCCGGTATTACCAACATCACGCTGATTGTGGGCTATTTGAAGGAAAAATTTGAATATCTCATCGATAAATATAATGTAAAGCTATTTTATAACCCGGAGTACACCTGTAAAAGCACGCTTGCTACCGTATATCAGGGCAGAGAGCTTTTTTACGGTAAAAATATGTATCTTCTGGTCTCAGACAACTGGATTCGCAACAATATGTTCCATACTTATGAATGCGGCTCCTGGTATTCTTCCGTTTATATGGAAGGCGATACATCTGAATGGTGTGTTACGGCCAACAAAAAAGGTAAAATTTCATCCATCACCATCGGCGGACATGATTCCTGGACATTATATGGCCCGGCTTTCCTGTCAAAGGATTTTACCGAAACCTTCTTTCCTTTACTGGAATCCGATTATCACCGTCCGGGAACGGAGCAATGCTATTGGGAACACGTTCTGCTGAACTATATAGACAAACTTGATTTTTATGTAAACTGCCAGCCCGAGCATCAGGTCTACGAGTTTGAAAATCTGGAAGAATTACGTCTGTTCGATCCAAAATACCGGAATCATTCAGACAACGAAGCGATGCGCCTGGTCTCACAGGTCTTCCACGTAAAGGAATCCGCAATCCGCAATATCCGCTGCCTCAAGGCCGGCATGACTAATAAATCCTTCCTGTTCGAGGTTAATAATGAACATTATATCTGCCGTATTCCCGGCCCCGGCACAGAGCTGCTTATAAACCGTAAGGAAGAAGAAGCCTCATACCACGCCGTCGAGCCTTTAGATATCACAGAGCATATCATTTACTTCGATGGTGATAACGGATATAAAATTGCCAAATATTATGAAGGTTCCAGAAATGCCGATGCAAAAAACTGGGATGACATCGCATCCTGCATGGCCCTTCTGCGCAAGCTGCATCAGTCGGAATTAACGGTGGAACATCATTTTAACCTGCGTGAGCGGATCAATTTTTATGAAAAGCTCTGTCAGCATCATGAACTCCTTCTGTTTGAGGATTACACGGAAGTAAGGGGATGGATGAATCATCTGCTGGATCGGGTAGAACGTCTAAACAGGCCATGCTGCCTGTCACATATAGACTCCGTTGCGGATAACTTTCTCTTTCTTCCCGACGGAACCGTGCGGCTGATAGACTGGGAATATTCGGCTATGCATGATCCGCTGATTGATATTTCCATGTGCAGCATTTATTCATATTACGATGCAGAAGAGCTGGATCGGCTGCTGGAAGTCTATCTGAAACGAATTCCCACTCCTGAAGAAAGAATTGCAACTTATGCTTACGCGGCGCTGGGAGGGTTTTTGTGGTGTCTGTGGGCCGTATTCAAAAGTACGGAAGGAGAAGAATTCGGAGAATATACAATTATCATGTATCACTACGCAAAGCACTATTACAAGAGAATAGCCCGGCTTTTCCCGGATTAAGCCTCCCCGAATCAATTGTAATAAATTATTTATAACTTCACTGTATAAATATGGTATAATGACCGCATAGCGGGCATTATACCGCGCATAAACGGTTTCTGCGTTCACCGCAGAAATCCGGCGCTGTTTTCCGTCGGAGACTCCATGTTCCCTGAGGAACATGGTATAATGACCGCATAGCGGGCATTATACCGCGCAAGTTTTAGAAGTTTAAATAATCATATTAAGTATTTACTACGGATACAGTGAGCAAACACTGTATGTTTTACACAGGAGGAGGAGTATTATGATACACAAGAAACGTATCCAGGCTCTGGGGCTTGCCTGTCTGGTCGGCCTGATGAGCCTGGGCCCCGCCGCCGAGAGTCTGGCCGCCGTTTCCTGGACTAAAAATAACGGCGTCTATATAGGCAGCGACGGCACATCCATTGCCGGAGTTGTCGCCAGAGGTATCGACGTTTCACACTGGAAGCAGGCTATTGACTGGAAAGCCGTCGCAGGCGACGATATCCAGTTTGTTATGCTTGGAACCAGGTATGACAATGCCGTAGATCCTTATTTTAAGACAAATGCGGATGCAGCCGCTGCAGCCGGCCTTAAGGTGGGAGCTTATATATATTCTTATGCCACTACAACTGACATGGCGGTTCAGGAAGCAGATTTTATTCTTGATTTAATCAAAGATTATCCTATTTCATATCCGGTAGTATTTGATGTTGAAGCGTCCGTTATGAGCACTTTAACCCCTGCTCAGTTAAGTGACATTATTAATGCTTTCTGCAAAAAAATTAAAGAAGCAGGCTATTATCCGATGCTCTACGCCAATGATTACTGGCTGACAAATAAAATAGATATGAGCAAGGTTCCCTATGATGTATGGGTCGCGCGATATGAAACTAAGCATACCTATAACAAAGCTTCCATGTGGCAGGCTACTAATCAGGGAACTGTAGCCGGGATTACCGGTAACGTAGACATCAATTTTGCCTATAAGGACTTCTCAGCCGTGATACCTGCAAAACAATGGAGGCAGATTAACAACAACTGGTATTACTATTCCGACTATAAAAAGCAAACAGGCTGGATTAACGACGGCAACGGCTGGTATTACATGAAGGATGACGGCACACAGCATAAAGGCTGGCTCCATATCGATGACAAATATTACTACCTGAACGACAATACCGGCAAGATGATCACCGGATGGCGCAAGGATCCTTCCACATCCAAATGGTATTATTTTAATTCAGAAGGCGTAATGGCTACCGGATGGATACAGGACAATAACAAATGGTACTATCTGAATAACGACGGAACGATGGTTACCGAATGGCTGAAAGTCGGGGACAGCACTTACTACTACCTAAAGAGCGACGGTTCCATGGCTACCGGATGGTATCAGATGGATAACAGCTGGTATTACTTCAATCCGACCGGTGAACTGATACGCGGCTGGACCGACATTGAAGGTTCCCGTTATCTTCTTGGAGATGATGGCAAGATGTATACCGGATGGCAGCAGATTGACGGAAACTGGTACTATTTCGGCAGCAACGGAAAAATGAGGACCGGTTGGCAGGAAATTGATAAAACCTGGTATTATCTGGATCAGAACGGAAGAATGCTGTCCGGATGGCAGCAGATTGACGGTGAATACTATTATCTTCACGACGGCAAGATGCTGACCGGATGGCTCAGTGACAGCAATGGCAGCAAGTATTACATGAGTACCAATTCCGGACGAATGACAAGAGGATGGAGAAAAATAGACGGTTCCTGGTTCTATTTTAACCAGAACGGACATATGCAGACAGGATGGCTGAACCTTTCCGGCAAGTTCTATTACCTCGATCCCGAAAGCGGGAAGATGACGGAAAATGTTTCCCGTGTCATTGATAATGTAAATTATACTTTTGACAATAATGGTGTCTGCCAGAATGAAACAAATAATATGAGCGGAATCGCCGACAGTTACTTTGATCCGAATTCTTTGAAGAATTCATCCTTCGGTTCCCAAAACGGCCAGACGAATAATACTTCCCAATCACCATCCGGCAACAGCAGCTCACCATCCGGCAACAACAGCTTCCCATCGGGCAACGGCAGTTCACCATCCGGCAACGGCAGCTCACCATCGGGTAACGGCAGCTCGCCATCCGGCAACAGCAGCTCTTCCGGCGGCCCTACAGGTGGCCATGTAACTAACGCCGGCACTTCAACCGGCGGTGGGAATGCCCCCGGAAGTTCGAATGGCAGCGTAACTGCTCCGGGAACTTCGGGCAATAATAATAATAATAATAGCAATAATAACAATCCGGGCACAAATCCGGGCGGTTCTTCTGCTCCGGGCAGCAATAACCATTCTTCAGGCAGCGGCAGTTCGTTTGCCCCAGGCAGTTCCTCCGGCTCCGGCAGCAGCAGCAGCGGAGGATTACAGCCAGGCCTCACCACCGGTCCCGGACGGTAATCCACTGGTTCAATGATCTAAACCGCCCCCAATAAGTCAGGCTTAAAAATCCAACTGATTGGGGGCGGTTCATTTATAGTTACTTTTCACATCCTTGCCAAAAAACAGCTATGCTGTAAAAAATAACACGCGGGACATTACCGTATGAAAAGTAACGATTTATATACTGTAAAACTAAGTATTAATCCTTACGCCTACACTTCAAAAATCAAATCTCCATAGCTTGGGAACGGCCAAAGCTCTTTGTCAACAATCATTTCCAGCTTATCAACCGGAATTCTAAGAGCCTTCATCGCAGTCGTCACATTCTCCAGACAGTAATACGCCCGCTCCTTGCTGTTTGAAATGCCGGCTGCAATCCCGGCTTTCTCTTCAAGAGCGGCAAGCGCTACTTTTACTTCTGACAGCAGATCCGAGGTTTCAAGAATCAGCTCTTTCTGTACGCTGACATCCGCCTCCGGACATGCATCTCTGACTGCGGAAAGCGATTTTGCCAGCTGCGTCGTGTACGCAACAACGGCCGGAACAATCTGTTTCCCTGCCATATCGATCATCGTCTTTGCCTCAATATTGATTGTCTTGGCATAAGATTCATATTCGATCTCAGCTCTGGACTCCAGCTCCGCCTTCGTATAAACACTGAATTTTTCAAAAAGATGCACCGCTTTTTCCGTAATCAGGGCAGAAACGGAATCAATGCCGGATTTCAGATTCGGCAGGCCTCTCCTCTCAGCTTCTTCCACCCATTCATCCGAATAGCCGTTTCCACTGAATATAATTCTTCTGTGCTTTGCGAAAAGCTCTTTAATCATATCATGGACGGCCATATCGAAATCTTCTGCTTTTTCAAGCTGATCCGCCGCCTGCTTGAACGCTTCGGCCACAATCGTATTCAGCACCACATTCGGTGAGGATACGGAATCCGAAGAGCCCACCATACGGAACTCAAACTTATTCCCTGTAAAAGCGAATGGTGAAGTTCTGTTCCGGTCTGTGGCGTCCTTTGCAAAATCGGGCAGTGTCGTCACGCCTGTTTTGAGAACTCCTCCCTGAATCGAATGGGCTGCGGAACCGGTGCTGCAAAGCTGGTCTATTACGTCTTCCAACTGCTCACCCAGGAAAATGGAAATGATAGCCGGCGGAGCTTCCGCTGCTCCCAGACGGTGATCATTGCCGGGAACCGCCGTTGATTCTCTCAGCAGATCGGCGTGAATATCCACCGCTTTCATAATGCAGGCCAGAACCAGAAGGAACTGGATATTCTCATGCGGTGTTTCCCCGGGATTCATCAGATTGATTCCATCATCCGTGGTCAGCGACCAGTTATTATGTTTACCGGAACCATTGATTCCCGCAAACGGTTTTTCATGAAGCAGGCAGGTCAGGCCATGATGTCCGGCAATCCGTTTCAGTGCCTCCATCACCATCTGGTTGTGGTCAACCGCCACATTGACCTGTGTATAGACAGGAGCCAGCTCATGCTGAGCCGGAGCCGCTTCATTGTGCTGCGTCTTGGCACAGACTCCCAGACGCCACATTTCTTCATTGACTTCTTTCATAAAAGCGCCGACACGGGGACGGATACTTCCGAAATAATGGTCGTCCATCTCCTGGCCTTTCGGAGGCATGGCGCCAAACAGAGTCCTGTTCGCGTAAATCAGATCTTTTCTCTGCAAATATTTTTCTTTATCAATCAGAAAATATTCCTGTTCCGGTCCCACATAGGGAATCACCCTCTTGGATGTGGTATTTCCAAATAGGCGGATAATTCTCAGAGACTGCTCATTAATTGCCTGCATTGAGCGCAAAAGAGGTGTTTTTTTGTCCAGAGCTTCGCCTCTGTAAGAACAAAAAGCGGTCGGTATGTAAAGCGTCACTCCCCAGGTATCTTCTCTCAGAAAAGCCGGTGAAGTACAGTCCCAGGTCGTATATCCCCTGGCCTCGAACGTGGATCTCAGGCCTCCGGACGGGAAAGAGGAGGCGTCGGGTTCGCCCTTAATCAATTCTTTTCCGGAAAACTCCATGATAACCCGGCCTGCCGCATCGGGTACGGAGATAAAGGCGTCGTGTTTCTCAGCGGTAACGCCGGTCAGCGGCTGAAACCAGTGGGAATAATGGGTAGCCCCTCTCTCAATTGCCCAGTCCTTCATTGCATGGGCCACTACGTCTGCAATGGACGGATCCAGTTCCGCTCCGTCCTCGATAGTTTGTTTTAGCTTCTTATAAACACTTTTCGGAAGGCGCTCTTTCATTGCCGTATCATTAAATACATTTTTTCCAAAAATTTCAGCCACGTTAATTGCGTCACTCATTCTATTCTCCCTTACCAGACGATAAAATTGATCTGTAAACTTTTCACTGCCATCAAAAACGATAACCTGCACGCTCCGCGCACAGGTCACCGCCTTCATTTATAATCCGGTTATTATTCCAATCAGGCTTTGCCAACGGAACCAAACAGCTCCATCTTTGTCTTGACTGTCTCCTTAATTGCTTCCGTACCCGGAGCCAGAAGTTTACGCGGATCAAATCCCTTGCCTTCCAGATCCTTGCCTGCCTCAATATATTTACGTGTTGCTTCTGCAAAGGCAAGCTGGCACTCTGTGTTCACGTTAATCTTGGCAACGCCGAGAGAAATCGCTTTTTTAATCATATCCTCCGGAATTCCAGTACCGCCATGAAGAACTAACGGCATATCGCCGGTCTTCTCTTTAACGGCTGCCAGTGTCTCAAAGCTGAGGCCAGGCCAGTTTGCCGGATATTTGCCATGGATATTGCCGATACCGGCTGCAAGCATGTCTACGCCAAGGTCCGCAATTGCTTTGCACTCGTCGGGATCTGCACATTCCCCCATTCCGACAACACCGTCTTCTTCTCCGCCGATGGAGCCAACCTCTGCCTCCAGGGATAATCCCTTTTCAGCACAGACCTTTACCAGCTCTTTTGTCTTCTCCACATTCTCCTCGATCGGATAGTGGGAACCGTCAAACATGATGGAAGAAAATCCGGCTTCAATACATTTATAGCATCCTTCGTAAGAGCCGTGGTCTAAATGGGTTGCTACCGGAACTGTAATTTTCAGTTCTTCAATCATTGCATTCACCATATCTGCAACAGTTTTAAATCCGGCCATATACTTGCCCGCACCCTCAGAAACACCGAGAATAACCGGTGAATTCAGTTCCTGAGCGGTCAGCAGAATAGCCTTTGTCCATTCCAGGTTGTTGATGTTAAACTGTCCAACTGCGTACTTGCCATCTCTTGCTTTCTGAAGCATGTCCTTTGCATTAACTAACATATTACGAACCTCCTTGTCGCTTTTCTCACTTACATTCTTTTATTATATACCATATTTTTCGATTTGGGAAGACTGTTAAAAAATTGGCATATTATTTTATCCCTTTTATTTCAGAATGTCAGCTACCGTACTCTCCATTGTATCCGGAGTGCACTGTATATTGTGGCGGATTTCAGCGTTCCTAATCTCCTCGATGGCAGCGGGCACAGCAACTCCGGAAGCTTTCTCCATCTCGTCAATCAGTTCGAATTCATCTTTTCCTTCTTCGCTTCCGTATATTGCTTCCATTACGCTTCTTGAAAATTTGTACGGGCTGGCTGTGGATGCAATCACCGTTTTCGCCGTATCATTTGTTTCTTTCACATATTTTCTATATACGCAGGATGCGACGCCGGTATGAGTGTCAATCATATAGCCGGTATCGTCAAAAAGGCGTTTGATTTCAGCGGCGTTCTCCTCCTGTGTTGCATAACCGCCGGAAAAATCCGCCATTCTCTCCCTCATATCGTCGGTAACCGTATATTTCCCGTCACTTGTCAGCTCTTCCATCAGTTCCCTGGTCTTTGCGGCATCGCAGCCGGTAGAAAGATAAATCAGCCTCTCAAGATTGCTGGAAATCAGAATATCCATGGACGGAGAGGAAGTCAGGATAAATTCTCTCTTTCTGTCATAGATACCGGTCCGGAAGAAATCATATAAAACTTTATTATCATTTGACGCACATATCAGCCTGCCAACCGGAAGTCCCATCTGCTTTGCAAAATAAGCGGCCAGAATATTACCGAAATTACCGGTCGGAACTGTAATATTGATTTTTTCGCCATCCTCAATTTCACCGTTTTCGAGAAGCTTCACATAGGCATAGACATAATACACAATCTGCGGAACAAGGCGTCCGATATTGATCGAATTGGCGGAAGAAAGCTGGTACCCCTTAGCCGCCAGTTCTTTTTCGAACTCTTTATCATTAAAAATCTTCTTTACACCGTTCTGGGCATCGTCAAAGTTTCCGTCAATTCCCACAACGCTTGTATTATCCCCCTTCTGTGTCAGCATCTGAAGTTCCTGTACGCGGCTGACTCCGTCCTTCGGGTAAAATACAATAATTTTGGTCCCTTCCACATCGGCAAAACCAGCCATAGCTGCTTTTCCCGTATCACCAGATGTAGCGGTAAGAATAACAATCGTGTTATCAATCTTATTTTTTCTGGCAGCCGCAGTCATGAACCTCGGGAGGATGGATAGCGCCATATCCTTAAACGCAATCGTATTGCCGTGAAACAGCTCCAGGTAATATGCTCCGTCTGCTTTTACGAGAGGTGCAATCTCCTCCGTGTCGAATTTACTGTCGTAAGCGCGTGCGATACAGTCCTTCAGCTCCTCTTCCGTAAAATCCGACAGGAATAATTTCATTACTTCATAAGCCACTTCCTGATAACTCATCTTTGCCAGCTCACTGAAAGAGCGGTCAAATACAGGAATTGTATCCGGCATGAAAAGGCCTCCATCTTCTGCAAGCCCTTTCAGAATTGCCTGTGATGCCGTTACATTTTTTTCACCGCCGCGGGTACTGCTGTAATAGATTGCCATGATTCTCCATCCTCTCTTTTATCAAATGATTGATTATCCGTAGTTTTTGTCCTGATTATCGATGATTCCTGGTTAAAAATTTTACCATACTTTATATATTAGTGCAAGAAAAATAGAGATTTAGTTAAGCAGGTGAGGACGCCGCCGGTACGGCCAGCGGACGGGGTGGTGGGATTGTTTTATGAGTCTTTCGTCCCGGGGGAAGATTGTTGTGAGTTGGGACTGCGGGCGAAGATAA
>Ga0129309_1001711_pt1 | contig 9873 bp, 11 predicted proteins | sample L1105metagenome_FD_94439 | JGI IMG/M metagenome (GOLD analysis project Ga0129309, IMG submission 94439) | Ring-tailed lemur group fecal microbial communities from Wisconsin, USA - L1105 metagenome | ecosystem: Host-associated > Mammals > Digestive system > Large intestine > Fecal | place: USA...
CAGGGCAATCATGAGGAACTGCTGGCTCAGAATGGGTTCTTTGCAGAACTATAAAATTCGCAATTTGAGAATCGCGCATAAATTTGGGACGTAGTAAAACACAGCTTTACTACGTCCCAAACTAACAAATGTGGTGTACCTAATTGAAAAATGTCCTGTACCCATATAAGAATAAGGCGCCGCTGGAATTCTGTTACCGTGTATGAGAGTTCCTGCAGCGCCTTATCTATGATAAGACTTTTTTGTTGTAGAATTTTAGGTTATTTCATGGAAGCGCCTGTCAGAATGGACTTCACATGATCAACTTCCTGCTGGGATGCTTTTGCAGCAGGTACATAGTAACTTTTCTCGCGAGCTACCTGATACAGTTTCTCCTGAGACATCTCACATTCATTACGAATCTGTTTTAGACACTGTTTGAGTTCTTTGTTCTCCGTCTGTGAAATCATCTCTCCAAAACGTGTCAGTTCTCCATTGGCGCCAGCCAGGGCATCGCTTACCATTGTCTTCTCATCTAACATAACTGGTTCCCTCCTATAAGAATTTCATTAAGTCTTGCTTATTCTTCATTGCAGAATTAGCGGCATCCTGAAAAAGTTTCTTTACTTCAGGATCTTGTGCCTGAGCGGCATAATCCTGCATCTTGCAGTGATTGGTGGTGTATCCGCCGATGAGGTGGCGTAGGTTCTGTAAGTCGAGTACTGATAAATCGGCCATGTGTCTATTTCCTCCTTTTTTATGATGTTCGCATCGGATAAGCGCTGCTGATCTTCTGCTGAACATTTTTATTTCTGAGTTATTATGTCCCTAAGTGTGAGGAAATATACTGTATGTTCTTGGCATTTTCGGCTTTTTTTATGAAAATATGAAATAGCTTTTGCATTGGTTCGCAGATGTCGTACATGCATTCCGGATGCCATTGCACTCCGATGACAAATGGATGTGCAGTGGATTCCAATGCTTCTATAACACCATCAGAAGCAATGGCAGTAATCTTAAGATTCGTGCCCAGGATGTGAATACTCTGGTGATGAAAACTGTTTACTTCAGCAGTATTTCCCAGGATATTATATAGCATGCTATTTGATGAAATGCTAATCTTGTGGCTGGAATCTTCCCGATGATCTGATAACTGCATGTGATTCAGAGAGTATGTCTTACGGAGCGACAGGTCCTGGAAAATAGTTCCATTGCATGCTATGTTTAGAATCTGCATTCCACGGCAAATAGCAAGAATTGGAAGGTGGGAATCTAATGCAAGTTTCATGAAATGAATATGGAAGATATCTGTCTGGGTATCGGTTTTCCCATGATCTGTCATAGGCTCTTCTCCAAAAAGAAGTGGGGTCACGTCATCTCCGCCACAAAACAGGAAGCCATCACATATCTTTTTATAAGAGGTATAAACTGCTTCTTGCTGGGTGCAGGGCAGAATAATAGGAATGCCGCCGGAGGATTCGACGGCATGGATATAAGTCTGTGGTACGAATTGACGTTTGCTTGTGTATCCGCAGGATACGATTCCGATGATAGGGTTCATAATGTTTGTCCTTTCTAATATATATTGATATTATTTATGTATATGAATTGTGGTGGTTGGTATGTTTTGTGCTGATAAGTCTATTGAATGATATGATTCGTTTGAAAGGGTGCATTTTAAAACGGGTGGATGTATACTAATTAAAAGGATGAATTAATATGAAGGTATGAAAGGAAGCATGAATATATGAAATTAATTGATATGCATTGTGATACTTTATGGAAGTTAATGGATCTCGACAAGAGTGGTGATCTGATGAAGAACGGGTGCAGTGTTGCGATTCCACATATGAAAGAAGTGGGGACGAAAGCGCAGTTCTTTGCCTGTTTTACATACTACAAAGAATATGAGAATGCAGGAGGATATGATAAATGTTACGAGCATGTACATGAGATGATTGCTTATCTAAAAAGACAGGCAGAAGAATATCATTCTGATATCGCAATTGCTAAAACGTATGCTGATATACAGAAGAATGCAGAAGCAGGCAAGATATCTGCGGTTCTTACTGTGGAAGAGGGAGGGATTCTGAATGGTGAGATGAAGCGTCTGGAAGAACTGTATGCAGAAGGCGTGCGGCTTATGACTCTGATGTGGAATTATGAGAACTGTATTGGATATCCGAATAGTAAGGAGATAGCGGTGATGCGACAGGGACTTAAGCCATTTGGGGTCGAAGTGGTGAGGTGGATGAATGAACTGGGAATGATGATTGATGTGTCTCATGCGTCGGATGGAACATTCTGGGATGTATTGCGATACTCTGCAAAACCTGTCGTTGCGTCACATTCCAATTGCCGTTCGCTCTGCGGTCATCCGAGAAATCTGTCGGATGAGATGATCCGGGCACTGGCGGATGTGGGCGGTATCGCCGGGCTTAATTTCTATGGCCCTTTCCTTGGAAGCCCGAATGCCTCGAAGGTGGATGAGATGGCAGCGCATGTCCTGCATATGATCCGGGTGGGCGGCAGTGAATTCCCGGCGATTGGTACGGATTTTGACGGATTCGATAGGATGGATGTGCTGGAGATCCCGGATGTGTCGAAGATGGAGAGACTGTGGGATGCGCTGAAGAAGAGGGGAATATCAGAGAGACAGTTGGATAAGATATGGGGAGGCAATGCGGAGAGGGTTCTTATGGATGTATAGTGCCAGTGTATAAAAAAGTGTGTTGCTCTCTGTACACCGGCGCTAAGTGAAGGTGATATGAATGGGCGTAGGCTTGATGACCTGCAGGATCTTTCAGTGGCAGTTTTATTAGGAAGTTTTAGCAACATAAGAGGGATTTCCCAAGATATGAGAAATCCCTCCGGTATAATTGTATGGCATAATTATTTGTTTTCTATTTCCTGCATCTTCAGTGCGCGAACCTTCAGCGGCAGACCAAACAGATTGATGAATCCGTCTGCATCATGGTGGTCATACAGATCTCCGGTTGTAAAACTTGCAAGAGACTCGCTGTACAGTGAATATGGAGAAGTAGTTCCTGCTTTGATGATATTGCCTTTGTAGAGTTTGAACTTCACTTCACCTGTTACATATTCCTGTGTGCTTTCGATGAATGCCTGAACCGCCTCGCGAAGTGGTGTGAACCATTTCCCTTCGTATACAATCTGAGACAGTTTATTGCCCATCTCTTCTTTTACTTCATATGTAGCACGGTCTAATACCAATTCCTCTAACTGTTGATGTGCTTCGTAGAGGATCGTTCCGCCGGGAGTCTCATACACGCCACGGGATTTCATGCCTACGACACGGTTTTCTACGATATCACAGATACCGATTCCGTGTTTTCCACCCAATTCATTGAGTTTGCGGATAATATCGGACACTTTCATCTCTTCGCCATTAATGCTCTTTGGAACACCTTTTTCAAATGTCATAGTTACATATTCACCTTCGTCCGGTGCTTTCTCAGGCGTTACGCCGAGTACTAATAAATGGTCGTAATTCGGCTCGTTCGCAGGATCTTCCAGTTCCAGACCCTCATGGCTGATGTGCCATAAGTTGCGGTCACGGCTGTAACTGTGGCTGGCATCAAATGGAAGGTCGATTCCGTGCTGTTTGCAGTATTCGATCTCTTCTTCACGAGAATTCATGGTCCATATGTCTGTCATTCTCCAAGGAGCGATGATCTTGATATCTGGTGCAAGCGCTTTGATACCAAGTTCAAACCGAATCTGGTCATTACCCTTTCCGGTAGCACCGTGGCAGATGGCAGTAGCGCCTTCTTTTCTTGCGATTTCTACCAGACGTTTTGCAATAGCAGGACGTGCCATAGAGGTTCCAAGCAGATATTTGTTCTCGTAGATTGCATGTGCCTGTACGCAAGGTACTACGTAGTTGTCGCAGAAGTCATCTACGATGTCTTCGATGTATAACTTGGAAGCGCCGGATAATTTGGCTCTTTCTTCCAATCCGTCTAACTCTTCTCCCTGTCCGCAGTCTACGCAGCAGCAGATAACTTCATAATCAAAATTCTCTTTTAACCATGGGATAATGGCTGTGGTATCAAGTCCACCGGAATACGCTAATACAACTTTTTCTTTCATGTGAATGTCCTCCTAAGATATTATGTATTTTATGTTAAATGTGTTGTTCTTAATTGCATGGAATACTATACATCATTTTTAATAATTATGCAAGATTAAAATGAAAAAAAGTTTAAATATGCAATAAAATCACAAAATATGCATATGGTATACATGCATATTATATGATTTGCATAGGAGATGAATAAAAGGGGCAGGGAGGAAGTGATTCAATTCCGTATTCCGCCAGCAGGTTTTTCTGATATTGTGGATTTGATTTCGAAAACGTGTTGACATGTATCGATTGCCTATATATAATATAGATGACCGATATATAGATAATCTACATAATATAAAATAGTGGGAAGGGGAGAATACGAATGGCAATTGATAAGAGCCTGGTATCCGGAAGTACATCTATGTTAATATTGAGGCTTTTGGAGGATAAGGACATGTACGGATATGAGATGATCGTAACACTTCGCAGGAAGTCTCAGAATGTCTTCGAATTAAAGGCGGGCACGTTGTATCCGTTACTGCATGGAATGGAGAGCAAGGGATTATTAGATTCATATGAAATGGAAGAAGCAGGAAAGATCCGTAAGTATTACAGTATTACCAAAGAAGGAAGGAAGGTTCTGACCGAGAAGAAGGAGGAGTGGACGGCCTATTCACAGGCTGTTGTGAATGTACTGAGTATGGGAGGTGCTATATGAAGAAGGAGGAGTATTTGAAGACGGTGACAGAACAGATCCGGTGCGAGAAGGCAAGAAGCAAGATTGCAAGAGAGATAGGAAGTCACATTGAGGAGCAGAAATCAGAGTATATGAGAGAAGGGCTGAAAGCGGAGGAAGCGGAAGCAGAAGCCGTGAAAGATATGGGAGATCCGGTGGAAACAGGAACCAAGTTGGATATGATCCACCGACCCAGGATGGCGTGGGGATGGATCGGACTGATTGCTGCATTGTATTTGGCAGGGTTTGTGGTTCAGATTCTGATGCAGAGAGATATTGCAGACTTTCTTGGATTTGATCTGATGCGGTATGCGGTACGGCTTGTGCTTGGGCTTGGAGTGATGGTAGGAATCTGTTATGTGGACTATAGCCGGATTGGATGTTGGGCGAAAGAGATCACCCTGATTGCGTTTGCTGTGATCTATATAGGGCTGTTTCGCGGGCAGGTTGTAAATGGGGCGGTCATGGGAATCTATGGAATACATGTGAACGTGAGAATGCTGGCATTCCTTTTTGTCCCATTGTATGGGGCGGTTTTATATCAATACCGCGGACAGGGCTATAAGGCGATCGTGAAAGGAATTTTATGGATGTTTCCTGCACTTGAGATTGCGAGAAGGATACCGAGCCTTATTACAGTGTGGACATTGTTTTTGTCATTCGTGATTATATTGTCATTTGCAATCTATAAAGAATGGTTTCAGGTGTCAAAGAGAAGAACAATGGCAGGATTATGGTGCGGTATGATTCTGATTCCGGTTATGGGATGTGTGTTTATCTTGGTTCGAGGTGCGGAGTATCAGACAGCCCGGATTCAGGCATATCTGAATCCCTGGAGTGAAGAACTGGCCTTTCCGACAATGGTAACCAGAGAATTACTGAAAAATAGTAGTTTGATAGGTATGGGGAATGATGTGGAGCGTTATGTTCAGATGCTGCCGGATCCGGTGAATTATAGTTTTATCTACATCGTTTCCTGTGGAGGGATATTAGCGGCAATCGTGCTGGTTGGAGCAATTATTTTCCTGCTTTTGAGATTTTTGGGGAGTTCGCTGAAGCAGAAGAACCAGATGGGGATGACGATGGGGATTGGCTGTGCGATCGTCATGCTGGTGCAGATGGTGTTCTATATCCTGGGGAATATTGGATTTTCCCCCATGGGAGGTATGTATTGTCCGTTCATTACTTATGGCGGGACAGGGATGCTGGTGACAAATGTACTTTTGGGGATTCTGCTTAGTATTTACCGGTATCAGGATGTCCCTTTGGAAACAGAGAAAAGAAAATACCATATTTCTATCAACGTAAAGAAATCAGGATAAAGGGTATGAAGATTCTATTAAAAATATTTAAAAGTAATATATGGAATTGCATATTGCGCTATATAAGTTCTGTCATGGTTTCAACGATACTATTTCTATTTGAAGGAATAAAAATCATGATATTAGGAGCGATGACCGAGCAGGAGAAGATGAAATCTTCTCTTGGAATCACTGTGCAGGCATATATCTATATCTTGCTATTTATCGGCATTATCCTGATCCTGTGTATGATGAGCCATTATAGCAGAGTGAGGCTCAGGGATTATGGAATATTCATGGTGTTCGGAAGTGAAAAACGATATATTATTCAGATGATTTTACTGGAATATGGGATGATATGCCTGATCTCATATGTGATCGGATGTATTGTGGGGACGGCGTTTCTTTTTTTGGTGAAAACGATTCTTCGGTTTCATGATATCTCGGTTGTATGGAACCGCCGAATGTTTATGGAATCATTTTTTACGACTTTGCTTTATGTCTTGGGAATATTTATGGCCGCAGTTGTAATGAATTTGGCAAACTTGCAGCGACATTCGATTTCGGCACTTTTGAAATATAGGGAGAAGAAGAGCATCTGAATCAAGGTGAGATTCTGGCAATCATGCAAAAGTCGGAGGATGATACGGAAGTGATGTTTCAGTCAGATCACGTATATCTGCGGCATGGCGAAAGAATAGGAAGATTCCGTATTAAGGCAGAAGTGAAAGAAGTCTTATGTGTTGCACAGCAGCCGGAAATCATACGAATTCTGGTTATGAATGAAGAAGATTATCATTTGATGAAAACATCTTCGGATAAGAATATGGTGATTGTTACGCAGAATGTGTCGGAACAAGGAAAGACAGAGAAACAGGTTTTGGAGGATCAATTGAACTTGATCGCTGAGTCTTGCGATGCAATATTGTATTCAAAAGAAACTTTATTGTTGCGAGATGGGCCGGAAGATACGGTGACACTGATCTTTTATATCTGTATGGGGATGTTTCTGATTATCAGTAACATGACGATCCTGGCGCTCAAGGTTTGGACGGAGGTTCCGCTATTAAGTTCCAAGTACAGATTCTTAGAAAAACTGGGGATGGATGCAACGCAAGTAGAATATCATATAAAGAGTGAATTGTCGATTTATCTAAAAATACCATGTTGGCTTTCTGTGATATCTGGAGTTGTGATATTACTTTATCTGCGTTGCGATGTGGAAATGGTTCTTGTGAAACAGGTGATAACGCTGTTTGCTGTTCTTGCGTTGTTTCAGGTTCTCTATATCAAAGGAATCAGAAATTATGGATACCGGTTAATCATTGATCGGATGGATAGAGAAGGCGGAGAAATGTATGGACATAATTAAAACTCAGAATATTATAAAAAATTATCAAAATACAAATGTTTTTAACGGAATTGATCTAACTATCCAAAAAGGAGAATTCATAGGAATCATGGGATAGTCCGGGAGTGGGAAGACAACACTCGTGAAGATCCTGGGAATGATTGAAACTTAGACAGATGGAATGTTGTGCTATAATAATATGGATGTGGAGAATATTTCCGAAAAAGAAGCAGCGAGGATCCGTCGGGAAGAATTGGGATTCATTTTATTAGTTGTCAAAGTATCCGAAGGGGATTGCCAATGGCAGTTCCTGGAGGTAAGAATGCGAGGATAGATGGAAAAGAAAAGGCGAGAGTACTTATGAAGCAGTGTGGAATTGAAGCATTAGAGAATAAGATGCCGTATGAGTTGTCGGGAGGAGAGAGACAAAGGACGGCAATATGCAGAGCGTTAATCCATGATCCACAGATTATATTTGCAGACGAGCAATTCCGATGGTGTTGTGGGAAATAGAAACGCATATTGAAGAGCAGAAAGAGGAGTTTTTATCCGAAGGAATGAATATGCAGGAAGCGGAAGAAGCAGCGGTCCGGGAGATGGGAGATCCTGTAGCCGTGGGTATAGAACTTAACAAGATACATCGGCCCCAAATTGCGTGGAGTTTTTCTTATCTCTTGATTCCGATTTATGCTGGGATTGTATGGCATTATAGGCAGCAGGGATATGAGGGGTTGGTGAAAAGTACTGTTATTCTTGCAATGATGGGCGTATTTAGTATTTGTATATTGGTGAGTATTAGTACAATGTGTCTTATGGTATTCATAGGAGTGGTTATGCTTCAGATGGCTATTTGTCAGGGAGGATTTGGAAAAAGTAAGCGTAAGAACTCGGTGATCTTATGGAGCGTATTGTTTGCTTTACCTGTGGTAATGGGAATCGGATGGATGGCGGTTAATGGATGTTTGATGGGAGATTATCAGTGGAACCGGCTGAGTGATTTCTTAAGACCGGAGCAAAATACAATATATCAACGAATAGCGTCAGGAATAAAAGCAATGACAGAGAATGCGGATGTTCTTGGTAGTATTCCTTATGATTCGCCGGATATGAGTATGATAAAAGGTGAGTATCTGTGGAATTATTTATATCAGGCTTGGGGGAGTGGCGATGGAATTGCATTGACGTTAGCAGAGGCAGTGCTTGTTATCTGTCTTCTGCTTCTGGTGCTGAGACAAAAAAATCAACTGGGGAAGATGCTGGGAATCAGTTGTGTACTATTTTTTGCGTTGCAGATAATCAGATATGTAGGTATGAATTTTGGATATGCCGCGCCAGCCAGCGTGAATATGCCTTTCCTTTCTTATGGGAATATCAATCTTATGATCTCGTATTTGTACGTGGGGCTTGGATTATCGGTACATTACAACAGTAATTTGATAAATAATTAAGAAGAATTTGTAAAAGAATTAGGTGAAAAACAAAAAAACCGCTTGCATAATATACACATTGGATGTATAATTATGCAAGCGGTTTTAATTTGGGACACCCCAAATCGAATTGGGGACGGGGGAAATTTCAATTTCCCCCGTCCCCTCCCTAGACAAGCGGCGAAAATTGGTTTATATTTGTTTAGACTATGATTTATAAAAATACACTTTGTGGAGATAGAAAGGATGTATGATAAATGATTAAGATAGGAATTATCGGTGCAACCGGCTACGCCGGAGGCGAATTGGTGAGAATCCTGACGGGACATAAGGATGCCGAGATTGTGTGGTACGGCTCCCGAAGTTACATAGATAAGAAGTATGCTGGAGTTTATCAGAATATGTTTCAGATTGTAGATGCGAAGTGTCTGGATGATAATATGGCAGAGTTAGCCAAGCAGGCGGATGTGATCTTTACGGCTACGCCGCAAGGGTTCTGCGCTTCGGTAATGAGTGAGGAGATCTTGTCACAGACGAAGATCGTGGACTTAAGTGCTGATTACCGTATTAAAGATGTGGCAACTTATGAGAAATGGTATGGCATAGAGCATAAGAGCCCGCAGTTTATTAAGGAGGCGGTCTATGGGCTGTGCGAGGTAAACCGCGAGGATATCAAGGAAGCCAGACTGGTTGCGAATCCGGGATGTTATACGACTTGCTCGATTCTGACGGCTTATCCGCTTGCGAAAGAGGGCATCATTGATATGAAGACTCTGATCGTGGATGCGAAGTCCGGTACTTCCGGTGCGGGAAGAGGCGCAAAGGTTCCCAATCTGTACTGTGAAGTGAACGAGAATATTAAGGCATATGGAGTAGCTTCTCACAGACATACGCCGGAGATTGAGGAGCAGTTGGGCTATGCATCAGGCGAGGAGGTCGTGATTAATTTCACTCCTCATCTGGTTCCGATGAACCGGGGAATCCTGGCA